>ENA-OXVP01000104-OXVP01000104.1-human-gut-metagenome-genome-assembly--contig:-NODE-104-length-47623-cov-16.458_pt1 | contig 47623 bp, 44 predicted proteins | sample MGYA00249576_ERZ652695 | MGnify/ENA primary metagenome ERZ652695 (study PRJEB26925, sample SAMN05826972) | human gut metagenome | biome: ENVO:2100002; feature: ENVO:00000062; material: ENVO:00002003...
GGTAAGCAAAGATAGCTAATTTTAAAACTTACCAACCAGAAATTTCCGCTGAGCCATTATTATTCTGGAATGCTTATGCCCTCATGCTCTCATTTTACATATAACAATCTAATTATAAACATCTTACATGATTATAGTAAAAATATTTGCTCTCACTTATGCCCTCATACCCTCACTATATTTTAAAGCAGATTTTCGCATAATACGCTTGCTGTCAACTATATATTCTTTTTTATAAAGTATTCCTGTTTGATATAAAGCAGGGTACTTTCAGACTTTTTCATTTCAAAAATGCATATGAAAGAGATGTACTTCCACGAAATAGCAGTTTACAGAGTTCCGATATCGATAAAAAAGATCAAAACGTTTTTAAAAAAGCTCGTTATCTTTTCCAAAAAGTTCCTGTTGTTATTTGAAAAGCTCTTGATCTTTTTTAAAAACGTCCTTATATTTGGGGGATTTATATGATTCACACTCACATACATACGCACAAACCCGTACATACATATGCGTAGCTTCATGTAGACATACGTGCATAAACATACTTCTTGGCATAGTATAAAACACAATCAGGCAACACTCCCCATATTTTTACAAGTAAATCAATCTTCCTACTCTGTGATAGGGATTTTATATGATCACATCTATTGAAAAAACTCTTTTATTCAATATCACTTCGCCGATACAATAATAAAGAGGCTGAATCAAATTTATCTTGAATTTCAGCCTTTTTATTCATCAATACAACATTGGGAAATCGGGCTACATGACCATTCTTGCATTAAGAAAGGCAATTTAATAATGAAACTGCCAAATCTCTAAAACAACAATATCCATCCGTCTACAGTTTGGTAAGTGGATGGATATTGCTTTTTTATTCTTAATCTCTGCCCAAAATAAAAGCAAAGAAGCCTTATATTTAATTTTAACAGAAGAAACTTTCTATTTTTTCTGCATTAATCCTTTAAATGCCGTAGGATAAGGAGTTTCAAACTCCATCAACTCTTTTGTTACCGGATGATAGAAACATAACTTGAAGGCATGTAACGCCAATCGTCCTAAAGGATCACACTCACTGCCATAGCGCCGGTCACCAACAACAGGGTGACCTAAATCCAACATATGCACACGAATCTGATTCTTACGTCCTGTTTCCAAATCCAACTCCACCAATGAATATCCATTGGCCCGCTTTATTGTTTTATAATGAGTGACCGCAAACTTACCTTCCCCATTATCTACAGGACTGGAATAGACATACAATTTCCGGTCGGTCAACCAAGACTCTACAGTACCGTAATCTTTCTCCATATCACCAGAAACGATAGACACATAACGGCGGTCCGTCACAATATCATGCCAATTATCACGTAAAGTATTCTGGGTTTTTTCATCTTTGGCATACATCATCAACCCCGAAGTTTCACGGTCCAGACGATGTACTACAAATACGCGGTTGAAACGATGTGAACGTTTTACATACTCATTCAAAATATGTTGTGCAGTACGCTCCTTCTGATGTTCTGTGCTGACAGAAAGCAGTCCCTCCTTCTTTTCCACCACCAAGATATAAGCATCCTCGTATACCAGTTTCAGCATCGGATGTTTAAACTCACGATTATTCTTCACCTTGGATATCTGCACTTTCATACCTGGTTTCAATGCGAAATTATATTGGGTAGTAATCACATTATCTACCAAAATCACGCGGTTGGCAAGCAACGCCTTTACCTTGCTACGACTGATTCCCGCCATTTTCCGCATCAGAAAATCCATCAGCTCAGCGGGCTCCGTCACATTATATATAGTATATCGGGCAACACTTCTCGCCTTTGGCCTGCCGGAATCACTATTCTTACCTCTTGACATAATTCTATTTACTGTTTAAACAATTTATAATTGAACTATCCGGATTATCCTCTTTTTTCCAGCAACACCACATTTTCCACATGATGCGTATGAGGGAACATATCTACGGGTTGCACGGCCATCACCTTGTATTTGGCATCTAACAAAGACAAATCACGTGCCTGGGTGGCAGGATTACAGCTAACATACACAATCCGCTGAGGTTCAGCAAAAAGAATTGTATTAATCACATCATCGTGCATTCCGGCACGCGGAGGATCAGTGATAATAACATCAGGACGACCATGTTGGTTGATAAACTCCTGAGTGAGGATATCCTTCATGTCACCGGCATAAAATAAGGTATTGTCAATGCCATTAATTGCCGAATTCACTTTAGCATCTTCTATTGCTTCAGGCACATATTCGATACCAATCACTTTCTTTGCCTGGCGTGAAACAAAGTTGGCTATGGTTCCAGTCCCTGTATAAAGATCATACACCAATTCTTTACCGGTCAATCCGGCAAAATTACGGGCCACCTTATAAAGATTATACGCCTGTCCGGAATTAGTCTGATAAAATGATTTTGCTCCTATCTTGAAGCGCAACCCCTCCATTTCCTCGAAAATATGATCGTTGCCTTTGAACACCATTACCTCCAGATCGTTAATGGTATCATTGCATTTGTTATTGACTACATATAATAAGGAAGTAATCTGCGGAAAACGTTCTGCCACGAAAGCCAGCAGTTGCTTCATCAGATCCATTTCGCTCTCTTCCACAATCTTGCATTGCAGCAACACCATAAGCTCACCCGTACTCGAAGTACGGATCATCAAGTTGCGAAGCATTCCTTCTTGAGAACGCAGATTAAAGAAAGAATAATTGTGTTCGTATGCATAGTCACGAATCGCATTGCGTATCTGGTTGCTGATATCATCCTGTAACCAGCACTTTTCTATAGCCAGTACCTTGTCAAATGCACCGGGAATGTGGAAACCTACGGCGTTCATCTGATCGTACTTCACATCTTCCTTTACCTCTTCCTCTGTCAGCCAACGTTTGTTAGAAAACGTAAATTCCAACTTATTACGGTAAAACTCCGTTTTTTCCGACCCTATGATAGGTGAAATTTCCGGCAATTCGATCTTGCCGATACGGGTCAGATTATCCGTCACCTGCTTTTGCTTATACTTTATTTGTTCTGTATATGGCAGACACTGCCACTTACAACCACCACATATACCATAATGCTGGCAGAAGGGTACTGCACGCACAGGAGAATACTCATGGAATTTCACAGCCACAGCTTCTGCATAATGATTTTTCTTACGCTTCACTTGTAAATCCACCACATCACCGGGCACTACATAAGGCACAAATACTACCAGGTCATTCACTTTCGCCAAAGCTTTTCCTTCGGCAGCTACATCTGTTATGGTTATCTTCTCTAATAATGGAAGTTCTTTCTTCTTTCTAGCCACTTTTCTGAATAAGTTAATTTGGGGACAAATTTAAGCATTTTCCCTGAATATTGCCTCATAAATCGTAAGATATTAAAATTGCAAAGTAGAAATTGCAATTTCCACTATTTTTTTTCAGTAAAAGGTTTGGAGATAACTAAAATATGTATAGTTTTGCGATTACATTTTTTGAGCGAGTTAACTTTAAATACATTTATTATGGATAAAAAAAGAGTTTACACCTTTGGTAATGGACAAGCTGAAGGAAAAGCAGACATGAGAAATCTGCTTGGTGGAAAAGGCGCTAACCTGGCTGAAATGAATCTAATCGGTGTTCCCGTACCTCCGGGATTTACAATCACCACAGAAGTTTGTAGCGAATATTATGAGTTAGGTAAAGATAAAGTAGTAGAACTACTGAAAGCGGATGTTGAGAAAGCTATCGCCAACATCGAAAATCTGATGAATTCCAAGTTTGGAGATGTAGAGAACCCGTTACTGGTTTCTGTACGTTCGGGTGCCCGCGCTTCTATGCCGGGTATGATGGATACCATCCTTAATTTAGGTTTAAATGACGAAGTGGTGGAAGGCTTAAGCCGCAAGACCGGACGCCCCCGTTTCGCATGGGATTCTTACCGTCGTTTCGTACAAATGTATGGTGACGTGGTATTGGGTATGAAACCGGTGAACAAGGAAGACATCGATCCTTTCGAGGAAATTATCGAAAAAGTAAAGGAAGAAAAAGGTGTGAAGCTCGACAACGAATTGGAAGTGGAAGACCTTAAAGAACTGGTTAAACGCTTTAAAGTTGCTGTAAAAGAACAAACCGGACAAGATTTTCCGACCTGTGCATACGAACAACTTTGGGGTGCCATTTGTGCTGTATTCCGCAGTTGGATGAACGAACGCGCCATTCTTTACCGCAAAATGGAAGGTATTCCTGCCGAATGGGGTACTGCTGTAAGCGTACAAGCCATGGTATTCGGTAACATGGGTGATACTTCGGCTACTGGTGTTTGCTTCTCTCGTGACGCAGGTAACGGTGAGGATTTGTTTAATGGCGAATATTTGATCAACGCACAAGGTGAAGATGTTGTAGCCGGTATCCGTACTCCGCAACAAATCACAAAAATCGGTTCTCAGCGTTGGGCAGAACGTGCAGGTATTTCTGAAGAAGAACGCGTAGCCAAATATCCCTCTATGGAAGAAGCTATGCCGGAAATCTACAAAGAACTGGATGCCCTGCAAACCAAACTGGAAAACCACTATCGCGACATGCAGGATATGGAATTTACCGTACAGGAAGGTAAATTATGGTTCTTGCAGACCCGTAACGGTAAACGTACCGGAGCTGCTATGGTAAAAATCGCCATGGACTTGTTGCGCCAGGGAATGATTGATGAAAAAACAGCATTGGAGCGTTGCGAACCTAATAAATTAGACGAACTGCTTCACCCTGTGTTCGACAAGAAAGCGTTGAAAGAAGCGAAAGTTTTGACTCGTGGTTTGCCCGCTTCTCCGGGTGCCGCTACCGGTCAGATTGTGTTCTTCGCCGATGATGCTGCTAAATGGGCTGCCGATGGCAAAAAGGTGGTCATGGTACGTATCGAAACTTCGCCGGAAGACTTGGCAGGTATGGCCGTTGCCGAAGGTATCCTGACTGCACGTGGCGGTATGACATCTCACGCTGCGGTTGTGGCCCGTGGTATGGGTAAGTGCTGCGTATCGGGTGCTGGTGCTATCAATGTAGATTATAAGACACGTACCGTAGAAATTGAAGGTATTACTTTAAAAGAAGGTGACTTCATCTCTCTGAACGGTACTACCGGTGAAGTATATAAAGGTAAAGTGGAAACCAAAGCAGCCGAAGTTTCAGGCGATTTCGCTGCATTGATGGATCTTTGCAACAAATACACCAAGCTGAATGTCCGCACTAACGCTGATACTCCGCATGATGCGGAAGTGGCCCGCGCTTTTGGTGCTTCAGGTATCGGTCTTTGCCGTACGGAACACATGTTCTTTGATGCTGAAAAGATTGTCGCTATGCGTGAGATGATCCTGTCACCGGATGTAGAAGGACGTAGAAAAGCATTGGCTAAATTGCTCCCCTTCCAAAAAGCCGACTTCAAAGGTATCTTCAAGGCTATGGACGGATGTCCGGTAAATGTTCGTCTGCTCGATCCTCCTTTGCATGAGTTCGTTCCCCATGATGCAAAAGGTCAGGAAGAAATGGCTAAGGCAATGGGCGTAACCGTACAGGAAATCAAAAAACGTGTGGAAAGCCTGTGTGAACACAATCCGATGTTAGGTCACCGCGGCTGTCGTTTGGGTAACACCTATCCCGAAATCACAGAGATGCAGACTCAAGCGATTCTAGGTGCTGCAATTGAACTGAAGAAAGAAGGATATGATCCGCATCCCGAAATTATGGTTCCCTTGACCGGTATCCTGTATGAATTCGAAGCTCAGGAAAAGGTGATCCGTGATGCAGCAGCAGCATTATTTGAAAAAGAAGGTATGGAAATTCCGTTCAAGGTAGGTACCATGATTGAAATTCCGCGTGCTGCGCTGACAGCCAACCGCATTGCCAGCCGTGCAGAATACTTCTCATTCGGTACCAATGACTTGACCCAGATGACCTTCGGTTATTCCCGTGACGATATTGCTTCTTTCTTGCCGGTATATCTGGAAAAGAAGATTCTGAAAGTAGACCCGTTCCAAGTACTCGACCAAAATGGTGTGGGCCAGCTGATTGAAATGGCTGTAGATAAAGGCCGTTCAGTTCGTCCTGATTTGAAATGCGGTATCTGCGGTGAGCATGGTGGTGAGCCTTCATCAGTGAAATTCTGTCACAAAGTTGGTTTGAACTATGTGTCTTGTTCTCCGTTCCGCGTGCCTATTGCCAGACTGGCCGCGGCGCAGGCTGCTGTAGAGGACACTCTCTAAGATTAGAAGCCCTCAGGCTAAACATTTCTAAATCATAATATCAGGCTGTAATTCACTGCATTAGCGGTAGATTACAGCCTGAGTTGCGTTTAGGCGGTTCGTTCACTTGACCGCAATAAGTGAGCCAAATGAGCGTATTTGCTTACTCCCTGCTTACACCAAAAGACCCTGTTGCTTACACCTGCTTACACCACGATTCAACAACTTAAAAGTATTGATTATGACAACATTAAAAGCAATGGTCAGAAAACCAAGAACAGATGGGCTTTACTCCGTATATATACGGGTGGTTCACAATCGCAAACCGGGTTACATCAAAACGGATAAAATCATTGATGCGGAGCATATTGCAAGCAATGGCGAATTGACTGACCCTGTGGTCAACGAATATTGCGCCATGCTCATCCGACAATACACAGACCGATTGAACCGAACGGATGTTACTTTATGGGATGTTAAGGAAGTAATCGAATATTTGATGAAAGCAGACGAAGAAGTTTGTTTCAGTGAATATGCACAGACATACATTAGTAAAATAGAACGAGAAGGTCGTTTGCGAACTGCGAAGAACTATAAACTTGCAGTAGCGCATCTTGAACGTTATTTTGGCTCCAACAAGATTATGTTCAGTCAACTGACATCAGCTGTATTAAAGAAATGGATTGAAAGCCTGTCTCAAACGAACAGAGCAAAGGAAATGTACCCTACTTGTGTCCGACAAGTCTTCAAACAAGCTATCACTGAACTCAATGATGAAGAGAAAAATATAATACGTATAAAGTTCAATCCTTGGCTGAAAATAAAGATTCCTAAGTCAGACGGCACAGTGCAAAGAGCTATCAGTGCAGAAGCCTGCCGTGAGTTCTTTAACCGTCCTCTTCCAAAAACCAAAATGCTGTCTCCCCTTCCGGAGCTTGGTCGGGATGTGGCACTTCTTTCCCTGTGCATAGGCGGCATCAACACCGTTGACCTTTATGAACTCAAAAAGAAGGACTACAACAATGGTATTATCGGCTATAAAAGAGCTAAGACACGCCACAGCCGCAAGGACGAGGCATATATGGAAATGCGTATCGAACCATTTATCCAGTCCACTTTTGAGAAATACTTGTCCGGCGAAGACGATGAATACTTGTTCGTGTTCCACAGCCGTTACAGCAACTCCGACAGTTTCAATGCCAACGTGAATATCGGCATACGCAAGATATGCGCCGATATGGGCATGAAAAAAGAGGACTACTACTGTTATTACACGTTCCGGCACACGTGGGCGACCATCGCCCAAAACGACTGTGACGCGAACCTTTATGAAGTGGCGTTCGGCATGAACCATAGTCACGGTCTGAATGTCACCCGTGGGTATGTCAAGATAGACTTCACTCCGGCATGGAAACTGAACGCCAAGGTCATCGACTTTATCTTTTTCAGTGACGAGAAGAGCAAACAAGGAAAAGCGCGGGACATTGAGGCTCCGGCAGACAAGCTGTTCCGCATATCCAAGAAGATGATGATTCGCGGACGGGCCTATTTCAAAGGGAAGGTGCTTTCCGAATTTACAGACATCGGTTTCAGCAATGTCGACCAAGTAATCGAGAAACTGGCACGTGAACTTCCGAATGACATACCAACCGGATGCACCGTACAGTTCCGTATCACCAACTGCGATACCCAGAAGGAGGTTATCTATGAGAGAAGTAAAGGAAAAGGATTTTAGCCCATTTGTCAGTAAGGGCAAACACCTGACATGAGGGAAAAACACCTTTCCATCCGAATACAGCACGAAGCCGTACCTGCCCTTTCGAGACAGGTGCGGCTTTGCTGCTTCGTCCTTATCTTGAATCCGGCGGACGGTTTGCGCTACATCGCCCCAAGAAGATGCCGACTAACAGCAACAACCCCTTCCATAAAAAGACACATCCCCTCTTCATCAGCCATCCGGTAAGCCACAGCACGTTCCTTGCCAGCCATAATACCAACCGCAACAACAGCGAAAGCACGATGATGACCGGCACCAGGTATATTATCAGTAACAGTTCAAACATATATCTTCAAATTCAAGTGAAACCATAAGCCATACGAGGCTATTTTCACCTTAAATATACTAAAAATCAACGAGATATGAAAATTTTACAATAACTATTTTCCGGTAAAATCACTAATTGTTAGGTGAATATCCATTACGCTTGCATATCAAGATTGCTTCATATCCATAGTTTGGAAGATACGGGTGACAAGTTTCGTATTTCCCAAAATTCAAGGTTATCAAGTGCATATATTTCTGGTTATTCAAGCCTGATTAATGGATGCAAAGTAATGTAATGAACTTCTTAACCTCGGTCACCCATAACCTTATTGTATTCTACTGAAAATCCAAGCTCATTACTAATCTGTTAAATGAAAACCGCAGTTTCCTTTTCCCTCCTGTTGTCGGACAAGCGGATAATGTTCCCGATAATTCACGGATGGATGAACCGACATAAGCACCCAGCTGAAACCAGCCTAATCTTTATCCCATATATCGAAATTCCACACAATCGAAAAACATCATACACATAAATACAAAGCAAATTTCACTGGCATACCCGGCAATCGGATGTCCTTGATACCACGGTCAAAATGGTACGCTCCTTGAAGAATAGTGTTGTGCATTTTGTACGGAAGCCACTCTCCACGGTAATTTTGGCGTAAAAAAGAACCTGGGATGACATTGCCCTGCGTTACAGGATTTTCCAAGCAAGTTGTACTTTTGTGGCCACAAAACTCCGTTTGTTCCCCCAAAAGTGACTTGCCGGATGCCCCGCACCGGAGCGGCACCGCCGCTGTTTCGCCCTGCGAAATAAGGTAAGACAATCCCGGTTGCAAACAAACCGGAACATGAAGGAACATAGGAACAAGTACATCAAGGTAAGGATGACCCCGGAAGAAGTCCGGGAGTTCAAGGAGAAATCGGCTGAATACAAGACCGTAAGCCACTACGTGCGCAAGGCACTCGAAGAGTATTCAAACGTAAGTGTCAGACGGCAGCTTGAACTCATGCAGGAACTCGGTTCGTTTTACCGGAGATACCAAGGCGAACTGTCCCATATAGGCGGAAACCTTAACCAAACGGTAAAGCGTGCCAACGAGCTGGCGGTTGCAGGGTTGCTGCCGCCAATCTATATCCGGGAAGTCCTGTTGCCCGTCATCCGAGACACACAGGAAACCGTCAACGGGATAAAAAGACAACTTGACATCCTCACATCAAGAATAAACAAGCCTTAGAACCGGACATATCACCAACCAAGATAACACCACTCCAAGATGATAGCGACCATATTACCCGGAAGCGCAGACTTCCATGCCGTGGGTTATAACGAACATAAGGTATCGAAAGGGCTTGCCCGGCTCATCGAGATGCGAAACTTCGGGACAATCGGTTTAGCTGGCAAGCCCACCACGGAGGAACTGACCGGCTATCTCAAAAAATACAGTTCCGCCAACAGCCGCATCCGCAAGCCCCAGTTCCATGTGGCCGTCAGCTGCAAAGGCCGTGAGATGACGGAATCCGAGTTGCTGGACTTTGCGCACCGGTACCTCAAGGAAATGGGATATGCCGAACCCGGCCAGCCGTGGCTCATCTACGCCCACCATGACACCGGCAACACCCACCTGCACATCATCACCTCGCGCGTCGCACCCGACGGCAGGAAGATTGCCCACAGCCACGAGCGCAGGCGTTCCCAAGAAACGATAGACAGGATTCTAGGCACAGACAGGCAAAAGAAAACCGCCGACGACATAGACGCGGCCAGACAATACACCTTCTCCTCCTTCGCCCAATTCAAGGCCGTCCTGACCTCAATGGGCTACGAAGCCTACCAAAAAGACGATACCGTATTCATCAAGCATGGCGGCAAGGTGCAGCGGCAAATTCCGTTGGCCGAAGTCGAACAGCTTTTCAAAAGCGGTTATAGGGAACGCGCCCGTTGCCGCCAGTTGCGGAGTATCCTCAAAAAATACCGGGACGTGAGCGGCGGCAAGGAAGAGCTGCAGAAAGAGCTGAAGGAAAAGTTCGGCATCGACCTCGTGTTCTTCGGCAGGAAGGACGCGCCCTACGGCTACATGATTGTCGACCACGCCCACCGTACCGTCATCAACGGGGCAAGGGTGCTGGCCACGGAACAGCTTCTGGACTTCGCCACCCCGGAGCAACGCTTCGCACGCATAGAGGACTACATAGACCGGCTGCTCACCCTTAACCCGAAAATCACGCAGGGCGAGATTTTCCAAAAGCTGAGGACACAGCGTGCCTATATCAAGAAAGGCGTCATCCACTTCGACGGACAGACACGCCCGTTAAAGCCGTTCATGGCGGAAGCCATCGACCGGAACAACCGCATCCGTTTCATCGAGATGTTCCATCCGGCCACAGAAGCCGAACGCGACCTGCTCTGCAAGATATTCAAGGTGAGCCGTCCCGACCTGGTGGAATTGTCAGGCGGCAGGCCGCAATCCCATACGGATGCCGTCAGCCGCCTGCATGAAATTTTCCATGACGAAAACGTATTCTCCGTGCGGAACGCCCTCCATGAGGAAGGCTTCATCATTCGGGAGGAAGCGGGCGAGGCATACGCCGTCAACTTCGGCAGGCACATCGTGATAGATCTTGCGGCGGAAGGGCTTGACACGGAACGGTTGAAACCCCGGCCACGGAAACAACAGGCCAGGCAGACATATTCCGCCGGAAACGGCGGAAATAAGCTGCGCATACACGGGCTGAAGGATTCCGGTGCCGGAAGCCATGCCGAAAAACGTGAGTGGGAAGTTGGAGGCAAGGGCGGATACGATGACATTGACGACGGGCGCAACCTCAAACGGTAGCCCAGGAGGAGAAAACGGAGACTCCCTTTTGTCACATTTTTAGCCGCATAGGCCATTCTTTTGCTTGTTACGTTACCCTAAACACTTCGGTCAGACAGACCGGAAGCACAAAAGTGTTGTGCATTTCGTCACCGTCCTGTCCGGTGCATATTTTTGCACCGAACCAAACGACCGTGGACAAAATGATACAGACACCCGTCATCGTGACATTCGCCAACCAGAAAGGGGGAGTCGGCAAGACGACCCTTTGCGTCACCTTCGCCAACTACCTTGTGACGAAAGGCGTGCGTGCCGTGGTCATCGACTGCGATTTCCAGCACTCCATCCTAAAGTGCCGCAAGGCCGACATCAAGAAATACGGCGAAGAAGCCGTACCCTACGACGTGCTGGCCTACGAGGCCAACGACAAGCAGGCCATGACCGCGCTCATGGAGAAGCTGCACAATGACCCCAGCATAGACGTGGTGCTCATGGACTCGCCCGGCAGCCTGAAAGCGGAGGGACTGATACCCATGTTCGTCAACTCGGACATCATCGTCGTGCCGTTCCATTACGACCTGGTGACCGTCCCCTCCACCGCGAGCTTCCTTATGTTCATCAACCGTCTGCGCAAGGCTGTGGGCGGACAGATGAAAGCCCGGCTCTTCATCGTCCCCAACCTCCATGACGGACGGGTGGGCAAACGCTCCGAGTTGGAACTGTGGGAGAACACGAGGAACACCTTCGCCAACTACGGGCTGGTGACGGACAAGATTCCCAAGCGGGCCGACATGGAACGTTTCAGCACGGTGGCAGAACTGGACATGCAGGCCGGAATCGTCAGCCCGGCATTCGGGAAGATATACGCCGGAATTTTCGGTGACGGCACCCTCAAAGACATAAACCATCAATGACCATAGCGCAATGAACAAGGAATTACAAATAGACGACCTCACCAGAGGTATCAATGACGACGAACCTGCATTCAAGGGAGAAAGACAAGAGGAGCAAGACACCGCACATCCCGGCGACAAGTGCTGGCAGGACTTCATGGCCTACCTTGAAGCACCGACGGACGGGAACGGCAAAACAGACCGTCTGGTATGCAAACTCGACCGCGACCTGGCCGACTCGCTTGACGACTGCGATATCCGTGGCCGCTGCCGTTCCGACCTCGTGAACGCCATCATCCGCTCGTTCTTCGAGAACCACCTTTCCCTACTGGCGCAATACCGCCGCGAGAAGAAATCATTGTTCAACAACTATAACCCCGAATCCCATGCGTAGAATCGACTGGACAGAAACCATGCTCTCCCGGCTTGCCGAGCTTTATCCCGTGGAGACCACCGCACATACTGCCTATATGCTCCAGATAGGCGTGACGGCCGTGAAGGAAAAAGCCCGCGAACTCGGACTGGAGAAGCTGGCCAAGAGCCGGTGGCTGGAACGTGCCGGACATATCAGCCGCCACTTCGACAACAGTTCCTACGCCGAGATGGCCGGCGACCTGGGTGTCAGCCGCACCACAGTCAGCCGCATGGCACGCAAGCTGGGGCTGAGCCGGAGCAAGGCAAAGGGTTACGCGATGTCGTCCCGTGTCCGCAATGAGCTGGTACGCCGGGAACGGCGCAGGGCAATCTTCGGCCTTGCCCCCCTCACACGCCTCAAAGTCATCTCACACCGCGCCAAGGTCAGGATACGCTCCCGGCTGAAAGCCAAGGGCTACATTACCGGCGTACACCGGAACATACTGTACTTCACCGAAGCCACATGCCGGAAAGCCCAGCTGGAAGCCAAAGCCGCCAGATTCGGACTGGCCTTCCTGCCTTTTCCCGAAGACAACACACCATTATCCAATGCCATATAACCATGCAGTACGGACAGATTGTTTTCATCCTTTTCATGGCAATGGCCTGCTATTACGCCTTCCTCATCTTCACGGACATCAGGAAAGCGCAGGCGGCTCAGAACGCGGAAAAGGAGAACCATACGGAAGAAGAGATAGACATATCGGACGAGGCAAGGAGCTTCCGTCCGACCAGAGTCAGCAGGGACGAGGAGAAGAAAGAAGAAGCGCTTAACCACGGGCAGTCTGAACCAGACCCTCGACAAGGAAAAGACTTCCGCCGCCCCGGCTACCGTGAGGCCATCATGACCGACGGCATCCTTGTGGACGACCTCATCCATGAAATCGACAGGTTGGCGGAAACCGGCACCGGCGACCTCGGCCTGGTCATATACACCTGCGAAAATGCAAGGTGAGAAACACGTTCCTTTGGCGACTCCTGTTCCTTTGGCGATGAAACAACCATTTAATGATTAAAGAAATGCAGACACTAAAAAGAAAATGCCTACGCGCGTTCGTCCGTTTCAAACAGTCAGCGTTCGCCCGGAAGGGCACGCTCGCCCTCGTGGCGCTCACCCTCGCCGCCGGCGATGTAATGGCAGGCAGCAAGGGGGCGGCGGGCTTCACCAAGGCCACGCAGGAAGTAAGTTCCTACCAGACTCCCGTCTCCAACCTCATGAAGGCCATCGCCGCCGTCATCGTTCTTGTGGGCGCGTTCAATGTCTACTTCAAGATGCAGAACGGCGACCAGGATGTGAAGAAGACCATCATGCTGACCATCGGCGGTTGTATCGCGTTCATCGCATTGTCAGAGGCCTTGCCGCTTTTCTTCACGTAAGGCCATGGAAGAGGACAAGAACGGTCAGGACGGTTTCCCCGTGTTCAAGGGACTCCAGAAGCCGTTGGAGTTCATGGGCATCCGCGGCCGCTTCCTCACACTGGCGGCGGTGGCCATAGGCGTGTCCTTCGTGGGATTCATCGTCTTCTCCATCGCCCTTGGGAAACTTGCCGGGTTCATCGCCATGCTGGTGATGGCCGCCGCAGGGCTGGCCACCATCTTCGTCAAGCAGCGCGGCGGACTGCACAACAAGAAACGGGCGAAAGGCATCTACATCTATAAGAACATCCGAAAAACGAATTGAGAAACCAACAAACAGAAAGCAACCAATGGCACAGAACAGGAAACGGGCATTCGAGGGGCTTTACGCCCAGCTGGAAGAGACGGACGGCCATACCGTCCTCTTTTCCGCCAGGGGCGAGTCTTCGGTCATATTCGAGATGGCTAACCCCGTGCAGCAGCTATGCACGGACGCGGAGCAGTACCTACGGTTCCAGGACGTACTCTCCAACCTCGTGCAGACGCTCGGCGAAGGCTACGCCTTGCAGAAGCAGGACATCTTCTGCAGGCAGGCCTACCACCACGACGTGCCGGAGGATGCGGAGTTCCTGACGCGGAGCTACTTCCGCTACTTCGAGGGAAGGGAGTTCACCGAGATACGCACCTACCTTGTCATCACGCAGGAGGCGCAACGCGGCCAGTTCGTGCAGTACGACCCGAAGAAATGGGCGGAGTTCCATTCCAAGGTGGCCAAAGTGGAGGACATCCTGAATGAAAGGCACATCCGCCACAGGCGGCTGGCAAAGGAGGAGGTGGACGAGTATTGCCACCGCTTCATGGCCTTCCGCTTCCGCCACGGCCCGTTCTCCATGACCAACTTCAAGGCTTCGGACGAATACCTGAAGGTGGGCGGCCGCGTGGTGCGCTCCTATCCGCTGGTGGACATCGACGAGATAAACCTGCCCTCACGCATCAGGCCCTACACGCAGGCCAGCGTAAACGGCTACGGCATCGCCACCGACCTGTTCTCGTTCCTGACGAGCGTGCCCTATGCGGATTGCGTGGTGTACAACCAGGTGGTGCAGATACCCGGCCAGCGCAAGCTGCTGAGGAAGCTCCAGGCCAAAGCCAAGCGTCACGGCTCCATGCCCGACCCGAGCAACCGGATAGCCAAGGCCGACATCGAGGAGGTCTTGGAAAAACTTGCCGTGGACAGCTCCCTGCTGGTCTACGCCAACTTCAACATCCTGGTGAGCTGCCCGGCGGACAAGGTCACTCCCGTCACTTCCTACCTGGAGACCAAGCTGTACGGGTGCGGCATCATGCCCTCGCGCACGGCCTACAACCAGCTGGAGCTGTTCACCGACAGCTTCCCCGGCAACGCCTACGCTTTCAATCCCGACTACGACCTGTTCCTCACCCTGTCGGACGCCGCCCTGTGCTTCTTCTTCAAGGAGCACCTGAAGGAATCGGAGGACACGCCCCTGACCACATATTACACCGACCGGCAGGGGCTGCCCGTCTGCATCGACATCACCGGCAAGGAGGGCAAGGTGAAGATGACCGACAACGCCAATTTCTTCTGCATCGGGCCTTCGGGAAGCGGCAAGTCGTTCCACATGAACTCGGTCGTCCGCCAGTTACTGGAACAGCAGACGGATGTGGTCATGGTGGACACGGGCGACTCCTACGAGGGCATCTGTGGCTACTACGGTGGCACGTACATCTCCTATTCCAAGGAGAAGCCCATCTCCATGAACCCCTTCAAGGTCACGGCGGAGGAATACGGGCTGAACTTCGGCGAGAAGAAGAATTTCCTCAAATCGCTTGTGTTCCTCATCTTCAAGGGCAGCACATTCCCCAGCAAGATAGAGGACATGATAGTCAACCAGACCCTCGTAGAATATTACGATGCCTATTTCCATCCTTTCGAAAAATTCACGGAAAAGCAGCGTGCAGAGTTGCGGCAAAAGCTACTTGTAGACGCCAAGATGGAGGATGACTACGAGAAATACAACCACGAGATGGAGGACATCGACCGCCTGATAAACGCCAATGACCAGCCGGAAGTGCCGGAAAGCCGCGCCCTGCTGCTCCCCTCGGAAGTCAGGCGCATGAAACTCGTCCGCCAGTGCCGTTCGCTCATGGCACTCATACGAGACAAGGCCGCCTCGGAGTCCGAAAGGGAACACGCCGCACATATCGTGGAGAAATACCGCAAGGAGCTGTACGAGAATACCATGCTTGTCAAGATAGACAAGCAGATAGACCGCATGGAGGAGCAGAAACGGCGGTTGAAGGTCAGGGAACTTTCCTTCAACTCCTACTACGAGTTCGCCGTGGAGCGCATCCCGCAAATCACTTCCCTGGAGAAAATAACATTCGACATACACAACTTCGCCGCCATCCTCAAGCAGTTCTACCGGGGCGGCGAGCTGGAAACGACGCTGAACGCCGACCTGGACGTTGACCTCTTCAACGAGCGTTTCATCGTCTTCGAAATCGACAAGATAAAAGACGACCCCGTGCTTTTCCCCATCGTGGTGCTCATCATCATGGACGTGTTCCTCCAGAAAATGCGCATCAAGAAGGGGCGCAAGGCCCTGATAATCGAAGAGGCGTGGAAGGCCATCGCCTCGCCCACGATGGCGGAGTACATCAAGTACCTGTACAAGACCGTCCGCAAGTTCCACGGCATCGCCGGGGTGGTCACGCAGGAACTGAACGACGTGATAGATTCGCCCATCGTCAAGGAGGCCATCATCAACAACTCCGACGTGAAAATACTGCTCGACCAGTCCAAATTCAAGGACAGGTACGAACAGATAGCCGCCATACTGGGACTGACCCCCGTGCAGAGGCAGCAGATATTCACCGTCAACGCGCTCGACAACCACGAGGGGCGCAGCTACTTCAAGGAGGTGTGGATATGCCGGGGACAGCATTCCGACGTGTACGGCGTGGAGGAAGCCCCCGAATGTTACTGGGCCTACACTACGGAACGCACGGAAAAAGAGGCGTTGAAAACATACCTGCGTCACTACGGCACGGTGCAGGAGGCCATCACGCGCATCGAGGCCGACCGGAAGAAAGCAGGCAGCCCCAAGTACCTGGAGTTCGCCAGAGAAGTCAACCAACATCAAAAAGTAATGTCATTATGGAAAAGCTGAAAGCCATATTGTTAGGAACATTCCTGTTTGCCGCCTCTGTCCCCACGTTTGCCGGATGGCGCATCGTCATAGACCGTAACTGCATCGCAACGGTGGGCGCCAACATGGCCTCGCAAAAGCTCATCGAGGGACAGCACAACCGGCGGCTGGACTCCATCGCCTCCAAGAAGCAGAAGGTGGAACTCTACACCGTGAGCATGGCCACCATCAAAGAGCTGTACAAGCTCTCGATGGAGAACATCTCCGGCTTCGGCACGGAGAGCCTTTACTACAAGGAGATAGGTACCTGCGCCTTTGACATCCTCAAAGACGTGCCGGAGCTTGTCAGTACAGTGGGCAAGGCGAAGTTTTCTAACAAGCTGCTTTGCCTCAATGAACTCGGCAACATCGTGGCCGAGACCCAACAGCTGGTGGGCGACTTCGTGAACATCGTGAACAACGCCAAGGTGCAGAATCCCCTCAAAGGGGAAGCCACAGCGGAGAGGAAAAGCGACGGCTACAACCTGCTCGACCGTTACGAGCGGCTGACCCTGGCCAACCGCATATATACTGACCTTACAAAGATACGCTACAAGGTGGAGGGAATGATGCTCATGGCACAGTATGCCACGGCGGACGACCTCTTCTTTGCCATCGACCCGGAGGGCTGGGCAAACGTGGTGACCATGAAGAACCGTGTCGGCAGCCTTGTCCAATCCTGGAACGGGCTGGTGGCTTCCAATTACTGAACCAGACAACAAGAGCTATGGACTATAATATGAAAGGTATAGGAAATTACAGGGCGTTTTTTGTCGCCGCCTTTATGGCAATCGCCGTCCTGTCGCTTCCCGTCAGGGTATCGGCCGGAGTCATCCCCAAAGACCTCCCGACCATCGAGGCCCTGATTGCCTTGCACAAGGCCGTCAAGAAGGACGAGGACAAGGCCATGCAGCGTGTGGCCGCCAGCTTCGGCGAGCAGTCGCTCCTCACCAAGGGGGCCGGCAAGTTCAACGACGTGCGCACCACCCTGAACACCAAGCTGGACAATGCCCATTCCTACCTGGTGCTGGCAGGCGCCATCTCTTCCACGGCCAACGCGCTGTACCGGTTGGTGAAGGAATACAAGGACTTCACCTCCAACACGTTCGGCCATGTCAGCAAGAAGCCCTTCGTGGCGTGGTACTATGCCGACGCCAACCTGGCCATATCGAGGGAAGTGAAGCACTGCTACAAGCTCTATGCGTCGGTGGCCGCTTCCGGCATCAACCTGATGAAGGCTTCCATGGACGAGAAGCTGAACCTGGTGATGACGCTGAAAAGCACCATTGACAGGGCAAGGTACATCATCGACAATGCGAACCTTTACTGCTACCTCATTACCGATTGCGGATGGAAGCCGGACTACATCTGGGAGATACTGAACTCCGAAGTCAAGGACGAGATAGCAAAAACAATTATCAACAAATGGAACCAAGGATATGAGATATAGAGTAATAACACTTTGCCTGTTCAGCCTGTTGGCAGCCTCTGGCATTCAGGCACAAGTACCCGTCCGTGATGACGAGAAGAAGAAACAGTGGCAGTCCATGGAAAACGGGCCGTGGGACTTCGCGCCCGACTGGTACTACTATTTTCTGCACAAGGGGTACTCCGGCGCGGAGATGTACTGGAAATGGGCGGGCTTCAAGTCCGGCTTCCGCGTCCGCTTCAAGGAATCCAAGTCGAACATCAAGCGCATCATGCCCACACGGGTCATCTCCGAGGAAACCCAGCGGCAGAAGCTGGAAAAGGTGGAGGAAGAACGCAAATATGTGGAAGAGCTGTACAAAGAGGAGCTTGTCCGGGAGGCCGACCGCGCCGTTGACCTGGTCTATCCGGCCTACAAGGACGAGTTCAACCGGATGCAGGACTGCATCACCGACGGCCTGCTCTATTGCATGACGAAAAGCGGCGGAAAGTTGAAGCCGCAGGTGGACGAACTGGGCAGGCAGAATGAAATCCTTTGCGCAGGTATTGCCTATATCCGCAAGACGGGCGTGGGCTACGGACTGGAGAACGCCAAGCGGCAGCAAGCCTACGAAGAAGCCAAAGGAAAGATGGAGGCACTCGTGAAACAGACCGCCAACCTCTGCGCCGTGGCCGCCACACATTATTAGAATTAAAATGTATTACATGAAGATAAGAATACGATTATGCAACTGTCTGCTGTTTTATTGACCATAGGCCTTCCGGCCATCGACGAGAGCCTGGACAAGCTCCTTGTCGCCATGGAGACGTTCCCCAACGTGGCCGTGCTGGGCGACGCGGTGGGACTGGCCCGTATCATCGGGCTGCTGCTCGCCCTCTGCGTGGGTTCCTACGAGTGCTGGATGATGATGCTCGGACGGCGCGGCATGGACGTAATGAAGCTCCTCCGCATCGTCGGCATCTCCATCTGCATCTCTTCCTCCTCGTGGATATGTGACGCCCTGCAGGTGCCCGGCAAGGGACTTGAAAGCGCGAGCAAGGCGATGGCGCAGGCCAAGAACAAGGAGGTGGCCGCCTTCGAGCTGAAGGTGGCTCAAAAACAAAGCGAGTACCTTGACCGGCTGCGCACCGTACAGGATTCCATCGCAACCGCGCAGCAGGTGGCCGCCATCGGACAGGACGCCGCATGGTGGGACAAGCTCATCTACAACGTGGAGAACCTTGGCAACACCATCAACAACTACGCCCAACGGGCGGTGGTGGCCACGGAGACCAAGGTCAGCGAATGGATAAACGATGTCATCCGCTTCGTGGGAGAGCTGATTTTTCAGATGTCCTACTACGGCATCCTCGTGGCTCAGCGCATCTTCATGGCCATCATGATGATATTCTGCCCCATCATGTTCGCCCTTTCCCTCGCCCCGCCGTGGAACTCGGCGTGGAGCCAGTGGATGTCCAAGTTCCTTTCCCTCTCGCTGTGGGGCTTCGTGACCTACATGTGCCTCTACTACGTTGACTTCATCCTGCTTTACAACCTCCAGCAAGACCTCGTGGCCTACGACCACCTGCTGCACGGTTCGGTCAACTCATGGTCGCAGATCGGCGCATTGGGGCTGCAGGGCATCGGCTCCAACTGCATGTACGCCATGGGGATGCTGGTCGGCGCGTACATCATACGTTTCGTTCCGGAAGTGGCCTCGTGGCTCATCCCCGGCGGCGTAAGTTCGGGCGCGGCCACGGCGGCAGGCTCCACGGCTACGGGCATCGCTTCCATGGCTGGAGGCGCGGCCGGTTCGGTGGCCGGTGGAGCGGTTTCCATGGTCAAGCCCAAATCTGGAAGATAAAATCATAAAAATAAAGAAATATGCTCATAGAATCACTGGCACAGAAAACAAGGCTCGCCATGGTGACGGTGCTGGCCACCATAGGCGGATGCGCCGTCATCTGCGGCTTCACCGTATGGTGCTGCATCTCCCTCGTAAACAAGGAAAGGGACCAGATATACATCCTGGACGGCGACATCCCGTTCCTCGCCGAACGGGCGCAGCTGGAGGCCAATTTCACGATGGAGGCCAAGGCGCACATCCAGCTCTTCCATCAGTATTTCTTCAACCTGCCGCCCGACAACGACTACATCAAGTGGACACTCGGCAAGGCCATGTACATGGCGGACGGCACGGCGTTGAAGCAGAAGCAGGCGATGGACGAGAACGGCTTTTACTCCGACATCATCTCCTCGTCGGCGGTCTGCACCGTCATGTGCGACTCCATCAGCTTCGACGAGCAGGAACGGAAATTCACCTACTACGGCACGCAGCTCATCAAGCGGCGCACCCGTGATTTGAAACGCTCATTAGTGACAACTGGATATGTCGAGTCCGTGCCGAGGACGCGGAACAATCCCCACGGGTTGCTGATTACCAACTGGAGGACGCTTGAAAACAAGGATTTGGACTATTGAATTATGGTTCTGCGGTTGTCCGGTCATAAGGTTTTGCGGTATCCGATACCACTAATCCATTAAACGGCCTTACAGCCCCAAAACCTCAAAACCGTATAACCCTAAATAATATGAGAATCAGAAAGAAACTTCGGGAAAGCCGTCTGAGGACGCATCTACAGATCCGCGCATGGCTGCAGCCCAAATTGGGCAAGGCCGGGGAAAGGCTCCGGCTGGCCGGTCGAATCCGTCTGGCGAACATTTGGGCACGGAAGCATCCGAAAAGGACTTTTGCCTGTGTTACGGGAACATTGTCGCTCTTACTGGTATGCTCCCTTATCATGAACAATAGCAAGCCGGACGGGACGGACAACGCACACGGCATCGGCGTCATTGCCAATATGGAACCCTTGTTCCAAGGCTTCCGCACCATACAGTCGAACAAAGGCCTGCACCGTGCCACCATGCTGGAGCTGGCGGACAGCGGACGGGCCATCCGACGGGAACTTGACTCCCTGATAGCCATGCCGAAGAAGTCGCACGGTGACTCCCTGCGGATTGTCAGGCAGTACAGGCGGCTGGAGAACATTGTAAAATTCATCAATAACGGAGAACATGATTAAAGTCAATTTCAAACAACCCAAGTACATCTTCCCGGCGGTCATCTTCATACCGCTGTGCGCCCTGGTGTATTTCGTGATGCAGACCTTCGGGGGAGGCGGAGAGCCGGAACAGGCCGTGGCCACTGACCGCATCAACACGGAACTACCCGAAGCACACGCAGAGGAAGCAGGGGACAAAATGTACGAGATGTCGCGCCGCTTCGGCGACGAGGACGCCTTTACCGCCGTGGGCGGAATCGGCGAGGAAAAGGAGGAGAAAGAGGAGCCGGGACACGGCTACAGCGAGGAGGAACTGGACGGACTGGACGCAGCGGAAGCAGAGCGCATCCGTAGGCAGCAGGAAATGGAGGAACTGGAACGCTCGCTGGCGGAGTCCAGGCGGCACATCAATTCATACGCCTACGGTAATAATACACCTTCAGACCGTCCGTCTGATGGAAGCAGTGGCATGGGCTACACTTCGCAGGACGACTTCGCCCGTGACCTGGAGGAAATCCAACGCCGCAGCTACGAGAGGCAGAAGGCCATCGGGCGCGGCCTTGGGTTCGGCGACCCGGAAGCGGAAGAGGCGGCCAAAAGGCAGCGTGCCGACTCGCTGGCAAGAATCCGCAAGGAAGAGGCGGAACGAAACCGCCCGAACCTTGTCATCAAGTCTGCCGACACCAATGCGGACAAGTTCCATACGGTGGCCGCTCCCGACGGTGCGGCGGAAGCCAGACTGATACGCGCCATGATTGACCAGACCACCAAGGCCAAGGAAGGCACGCGCCTGCGCTTCAAGCTGCTTGACGATGTGACGGTAAGCAGTATAAAGTTGAGGAAAGGCACTTACCTATACGGCACGGTGACGGGATTCTCCAGCCAGCGCGTGAAGGCTACCATCACCAGCATCCTTGCCGGGGACAAGTTCATCAAGGTCAAGCTGTCCGTATTCGACAACGACGGCATGGAGGGCTTCTACGTGCCCGAATCCTCGTTCCGTGACTTCGTGAAGGACGCGGGTTCCAACGTGGTGCAGCAGGACATCAACATCGAGTCGGACGGCGGCTACGGCTCCGGCATATCCGGCGAGGCCATTGCCTTGCAGGCCCTGCAGAACATGTACAACTCCGCCACATCCGCCCTGTCGTCCAACATCCGGAAGAACAAGGCGAAAATCAAGTACAACACCGTCGTCTATCTCATCAACTCGGACGATGCGAGGTAAACATGATTTGAAAACAAATACATACTTATATATGAAAGCAAGAACCATCTTACTGACTTTGCTCTGCGCCGTGGGCATGACCGCCTACGCCAACGAGAAAATCTATGTCAACCGGGACGTGACCACGCACATCGTCATGCCCGAACCCATCAAGCTGGTGGACATCTCCACCCCGAAAATTGCAGGCAACCAATGCACGGACAACATTGTCCGCATCAAGCCGTACCACGATGAGGGCGATTCCATACAGTCAGGCGGCTACGCGGAGAACGAGCTGCTGGGTACCATCACGCTTATCGGTGAACGCCACATCGCTCAATACGATGTCCTCTATACCGAAGATCCGGGGCAGGCGGCCGCCATCTTTGAGGTGCCGTACACCCACACGCAGTCTTACATCAACCCCGAAGTCACCATGCCCATGTCCGAGATGGCACGCTATGCGTGGGCGGTGTACGGCAGCAGGCGCAAGTACAACCAGATCGTGACGAGGGCGCACGGGATGAAGGCCACGGTCAACAACATCTACGCCGTCGGGGATTACTTCTTCATCGACTTTTCGCTGCGCAACAAAACGAAGATTCCCTACGACATCGAGGAGATCCGCGTGAAGCTCACGGACAAGAAAGAAACCAAGGCGACCAACTCGCAGACCATTGAACTGTCGCCCGTGTTCACGCTCAACTCCACGAGGAAGTTCAGGAAGGACTACCGCAACGTGATGGTGCTGCCCAAGCTGACCTTTCCCGACGAGAAGGTGCTGCGCATTGAAATATCCGAGAACCAGATCAGCGGACGGGTCATCGTGCTGACCATTGAGTACGAGGACATCCTCCATGCGGACGGCTTCGATGCCGACATCCTGAAGGATGCCGCCTACTATCCTTATTACCACATCTCTTATTCCGACAAATGATGAAGAAGTTTCTGATTACCTTATGTTGTGCGGCCGTTTCCATTGGCGCATCCGCACAGGACGGCAAGCTGGCGGTAAACGCCGGTTTCCTGTTCCCATCCACCCTGAACGCAACAATCGGCTACGAGCGTCCGTTGTCATACGGGAATGCCGTGGAGCTGTACGGCGAGGCCGGCACCCATTGGCATGAAAAGGATTTCTGGAAAGGTTACTATTGGGACGGCGGCATCGTCTACAAGCACCGGCTGGTACGCTACAAGAACGGGATGCTCCGTTTCCGCTTCGGGCCGCAGTTCGGCGCGGTGCAAAAACGGTTCTTCATCGGGTTGGAGGGAGGATTTGAATACAGCTATGTGTTCCAAAACGGCTGGGAGTTCACCCTGATACAGAAGAACAATGTGAACTTCCTGCATGGCGACACGTTCCGCAACGGGTTGTTGCTTGGAATGAAAATTCCTTTTTAACCACTTGTAAACAAGACAGAAGGCATGGCTTTTGAAGAGACAAGGGAACAGCAGCAGATGTACAACTACTTCCGTAGCTGCATATACATCTTCCTTATCATAGAGATTGTGATGAACCTGCCCGTCACGGCGGACAACCGCATCACGCAGTTCATTCTCGATCTGTTGGGGCGTTTCAAGGTATTCAACACCGTATCGGGCTGCAAGGTGGCGGAGCTGGTGTGCATCTGCATTGTCTGCATAGGGACGAAAGCGAAGAAGGCGTTGAAGTTCAACGTGCGCACGATGGTGGTCTATCCCGTGCTGGCCGGGTTGACCCTTGTCGGGCTGTGCTTCGTGTTTCACGGGATGTATTTCGGCATCAGCTGGTTCGGCTTCCCTGCCAACCGCATCCTCTACGCCATCTGTTCCGTAGTGGGCACCATGTTGGTGCATCAGGGGTTGGACGGTATTGCCAAGTATTACAACAACAAGGTGGGCGAAGACCGCTTCAACTTCGAGAACGAGTCGTTCCAACAGTCGGAGAATCTTGTCGCCAACGACTATTCGGTGAACATCCCCATGATATACTATTGGAAGCGGAAGATGCACAGGGGATGGATAAACATCATCAACCCGTTCCGTGGGACGATTGTGTTGGGAACGCCCGGTTCGGGCAAGTCTTTCGGTGTCATCGACCCGTTCATCCGGCAGCACGCAGCCAAGGGCTTCGCCATGATGGTCTATGACTTCAAGTACCCCACGCTTGCCAAGACGCTCTTCTACCAGTTCTGCAAGAACAAGAAGGCCGGCAGGCTGCCTGCCAACTGCGGTTTCCGCACCATCAACTTTACCGATGTGGAGTATTCCGACCGCATCAATCCCATACAGCGGAAGTACATCCCCGACCTTGCGGCGGCTTCGGAAACGGCGGCTACCCTGCTGGCATCGCTCAACAAGGGCGGCGGCGAGAAGAAAGGCGGTTCGGAGGCGTTCTTCACCAACTCGGCGGAGAACTTCCTCGCGGCCATCATCTACTTCTTCGTGAACTTCCACCCCGTGGGCTTCAAGGACGGCAGGAAGCTCAGGCGCTTCATCCTACACGAGGGAAAGAAGCTGGAAATCGTCATCAGGAATTGGGACGACTTCAACGCCATAGACAAGGACGGGAACGTGGTGCTGGATTTCGTGGACGAGAAGGGCAACGATGTTTCCACAGACGAAGATAGGATGTTCGTGGACTTGAACGGTTACAGCTATAAAGACCGCACAAGGAAACTGATACGTATCGACCGCTGCTGGTATGAGGACAGGGACGGTAACGAGGTGGAACCGGACACCATTACGGGGGAATATTCGGATATGCCGCACGTGCTCTCTTTTTTGGGCAGGCCATACGACCAGGTGTTCAACATCCTGATGCAGGACGACAAGATTGCTTCTCTCATGGCGCCGTTCAAGAGCGCTTACGAGAACAAGGCCAACGACCAGTTGGAAGGAATGGTGGGCACGCTCCGCGTCAACGCCGCAAGGCTCGTGTCGCCGGAGGCCTACTGGGTGTTCACCGGGGACGACTTCGACCTGAAGATTTCCGACAGGGAGCATCCGAGCTATCTTGTCATTGCCAACGACCCGGAGAAAGAACAGGTCATCGGCTCGCTCAACGCCCTCGTGCTGAACCGCCTGATAACCCGTGTGAACTCCAAGGGGAACATCCCGGTGAGCATCATCGTGGACGAGCTGCCCACGCTGTACTTCCACAAGATAGACCGCCTTATCGGCACGGCACGGAGCAACAAGGTGGCCGTGACGCTCGGCTTCCAGGAGCTGCCGCAATTAGAGGCTGATTATGGCAAGGTCGGGATGCAGAAGATTATCACCACGTGCGGCAACATCTTCATGGGGGCGGCACGCAACAAGGAGACGCTGGAATGGGCGCAGAACGACGTGTTCGGCAAGGCCAAGCAGACCTCGCGCTCCATCTCCATCAACGACCAGAAGGTGTCCACCACCATATCGGAAAAGATGGACTACCTTGTGCCTGCCGCCAAGATAGCGGACATGGCCACGGGATGGCTGGCCGGACAGGCGGCGCGTGACTTCACAGCCACGGACGAGAGGATGCTGGAGAAGTTCGACATCGAGCGGTCGGAGGAGTTCAAGACCACCAAGTATTTCTGCAAGACGCACTTCGACATGAAGAGGATTAAGGACGAGGAGGAACATTATGTGCCGCTGCCCAAAATCTACGAGTTCAAGAATGACCGGGAAAAGGAAATCCTGCTCAACCGCAACTTCAAACGGGTCAATCAGGAGGTGGAGAACATGGTCAAGGAACTGCTTGGAATGAGCTAAGTAATTGTCTAACTGTTCTTGATAATATATTGAATGATAATAATATATGAATGTCAGTTCAACTTCATATCCGTTAAAGATGTTTCCGCTATTGAGCGGCAGCGCATTGAAAATCATCGCCGTGGTTTCTATGGTTGTTGACCACTGTGCATACTATCTTATGGATGGCAATACAATGGCTTATGAGGTGATGCGGTGCTTCGGCCGTATCGCCTTTCCCGTGTTCGCTTTCCTGGTTGCGGAAGGCTTCGCCCATACACGGAACAGGATGCGGTACTTCCTTTCCCTCCTGTTGTTCGCAGCCGTCAGCGAAGTGCCGTGGTATCTGTTGAACGGCGCGGACGGCACGCACAACGTGATGTTCACGCTGGCCCTGGGAGTGTCGGCATTGGCCGTTTTCGAGAGGCTTCGGGAACATCGCATTCTATGCTGTCTTTCCATACTGCTGACAGCATGGTTGGCGGTATGGTTGGAAACGGACTACGAATGGAGGGGTGTACTGCTAATTGTGGTGTTCTATCTGTTAGGATTTGGCAAGGGTAAATTCGTCACTTTGCGCAGGATGATGCAACTGCTGTTTGCCTTTCCGCTGATGATGTACTACGGCATAACCGGTGCGCTGCTTGCGTGTGCGGTCATCTTCCTATATGACGGAACAAGGGGCTTCATACACGGGAATGTGGCAAAATATGGATTTTATATTTTTTATCCTGCACATTTACTGCTCTTTTTTTGCTTGTCAGTCAATGTTTTAAGGCTATGACAAAATGATTCTAAAAAATTAGCTACCTTTGCAATAAATCTTTGCTAAGTCTTTATGACGAAGCTGTTTAATGCTAACAACCAATTTATTGAATATATGAAAATATCATTGGTATCGGATAAAAATCAGATTATTGCAAATATCAAGACCATTGAAAAGTATTTGATGGGTGATTCAGACAATGATTTTGACATAATGGCTAAACATATAAGTCATGGACGGGTATTTATCGCCTATAAAATTGATGGTGATTTCCATTTTGCACCAAGTAGATTCATTGGCTACGCCAACAATACATTAGAACGGCACAAACAAAATCTTGACAAACACGGAACTATAACGACACAGCAAATTACCCGTATTCTAGGACATTCCAATATATATTCACAAGAACTGGAAGATGCTTATAAGACTTATTGTTTTTGGTTAGGCAAACAGCCATCTAAGAATAATAGAAGTTATTGGTGTTTGGAGGACGAAATTCCATGGGAATTTGGTAATAGCCACTTTTTTGAGGGAGGTAGGAAATTAGTGACCCATATGAAAATAGAACGTAACAGCAAAGTCGTTGCTGAAGCCAAATCTATATTCAAAAGGAATCATAATAACGAGCTGTATTGTGAAATATGCGGATTCAATTTTAAGTCTGTTTATGGTGAAATTGGTAAAGATTTCATAGAAGCTCATCATAAAATTGGATTAGCAACAACAGATGGTGAACACAAAATAGAGCCTTCTGACTTTTTAATGGTATGTTCTAATTGTCATTCTATGCTGCACAGGGCGAATGTATCAACCAATGAATTAAAATCAATTATAAAGGGATGTTCACACAAAAAGTAATAGACGAATTGCAGTCTTATGTATATGCACTAGTTGACCCAAGAAATAACTGTATCTTCTACATCGGAAAGGGCAAGGGGAACAGGGTATTCCAACATGCTGAAGATGCCCTTCAAGAGAATACTGACATTCATAATCTTAAACTTGAAACTATTCGTTCCATTCATAAGGACGGCTTAAAAGTTAAGCATTATATTATTAGGCATAAGCTGTCAGATGAAACCGCTTTTTTGGTGGAGTCTGTACTTATTGATATGTTGTCATACACTAAATTCAATAAGGAGAATCTTCTCACAAACATTACGAGTGGTCACCATCAATGGGATGAGGGCATAAAAACCACAGAAGAATTGTGCTTATTATATGATTGTCCAAAGATAGAACCACAAGAAGGCGAATTACTGCTTCTTGTGAGTCTTAATAGAAGTTATGACCAATCTAAATCAACTGGCATTTATAGGCGAGCAAACGATTATGAATCAACCCGTAAATATTGGCCGGTAAGTAAATCTATGATTACAAAAATCACTTATGTCCTAGGCGTGTATAAGGGTATTGTAAGAACTGTATATAAGCCAACAAAATGGCAGACTTACAAATGTGCAGATGATGGAACGCAATTCAAGAAAACACGTTATGGATTTGAAGGGATTCCTGTTCCTGACTCACCCTACTTAAACACCGATGTATCAGAATATCCATTTGGTAGCGGAAGTTCGATAAGATACATAACAAGATGATATATAAGATATTGTATCTTAAATCATTCTTAGAACACCGATTACTTCCCGAATGTAATTGGGGTTCTCTGCATAGCCTATATCCTTGAGCCATAACAGGTAATTCCCTCCCTTATATCTGTACTGCACCTTGGTATAATACGCCCGGACGCTCTCCGTCCAATGTCCGAACTCAAAGTATTTCCCTGTCCGTGGGTTGGTCAGGCCGAACAGGTTGTGCTTATGCCTGCATACCGGGGACGTGAACCACCCGGTTTCAAGGATGGCCTGTGCCAATACGATTTTCGGATGCTGTATGCCGTTTCGTATAATTTCCGCATAGAGGTTGGGAATGGTCAGTTCGGGAAGCTCTGATTTCGGGGATGTCCTTTTGTTACCTTTTTGGCCTTTTCTCTTATTCTTTTCCTTTATCTGGGTATTTATGTGCAAGGTGTCGTTTCTGACACTTTGCGCAATGTTGCTGATTGTATCATTTTCTTTTGCAACCGTTTGCATCGTTTCCTTTCCGGTATCGGGCATTAAGTCCGAGTCCTTGGTAATGGTATAGAACTGTGCGGAAGCCGTGACGGGCAGAAGCAACAACGTTAGTGACAGCAGAATAGTGTTGTGCATTTCTTTTTCTCGTTTGGGTGAAAATACTTTTGCAGGGTGTTCAAGCGGTTTCGGCCGCAAAATTAACCCGTAAAAACAAGTTTGAAGAAATGGACAACAGAAATCTATCCGAAACGCTGCCCTACGGAAAGCTGGCGATGCTGGGCATTGACAGGGAAAAGGCAGACCTCCTGCCGCAGGAGGTGAAGGGAAAGCTGCTCTCCGGCGAAGTCACGCCCCTTATGCAGGTATCCATCCGTGCGCAAAACGGCAATGCTGTCACGCTGCCACTCAAACTCCAGATGGTGGCCGACAGGCAAGGCAACCCGGCTTTGATGGCCTATCCCGTCAGGGCGGATCTCGAAACGGAACGCAACAAGGCTATCGCCCTGACGGAGCAGGAAGCGGAACGCCTCAGGAAAGGCGAGGTCATCCAAAAGGCCGTGGATGTGAACGGCGAAAAAACCCGGCAATACCTCCAGCTTGACCCGGAAACGAAGTCCGTCATTCACCGCCGTGTAACTGAAATACGGCTGGAACAAAAGCTGAAGGACATGGAGAAAGTGAACGACATCGAGCTGGGCACGCAGCAGAAGCAACAGGTACGTGACGGCAAGCCCGTGGAACTCAACGTAGGCGGCGAAAAGGTGTCGGTCGGCGTTGACCTGAGGGAGCCGCAGGGTTTCAAGGTCATCAAGGGCGACCTGAAGGAATGGGAACGGCAGCAGAAGATTCGTTACGACGAGCTGCATCCCGAATACCTCGGACTGGTGCAGACCGACAACAACCGCTGGGAATACCGGAAGGTCGTGGACAGGCAATCGCAGGAACGCGCCATGAAGCTGCATTCCCCAAAAGAAAATGTCACCCAAAGTCTGAAACGCTAAATACAACCGCTTATGGCAAAGAAAGCAGAACAGGAAAATGCCCCAGACGTATTGGGACAGTTTAACGCGCTGAAACAGAAGCATCCCGACGCGATGCTCCTCTTCCGCAAGGGGGACTTCTACGAAATGTACAAGGAGGATGCGGTCAAGGCCGCCACCGTGCTGTCCATTACGCTGACCAGCAGAACCTTTCGCGGAGGGAAAGAGCCGGTCAAATTCGCTTCGTTTCCCTATCATGCCTTGGACGTGTATCTGCCCAAACTGATACGCTCCGGGCAGAGGGTGGCCATCTGTGACCAGCTCGAAACACCCAAACTGAAAAAGGAAGAGCAAACCAAGCAAAAGACCGGGGAGAAAACCAAGGTAAAAGAAGAAATCATACCCAACAATACCGATATGGCAAAGAAGAAGAAAGAACAGGCCGTGCAGGATAAGCCTGTCCAAACTGACCCCAATGAGGTGAAGGAGAAACCTGCCCGTCAGAAAAATACGGAACAGAAGGCCGCTGTGGAACAGAAACCCGAAGCAAAGGCGGATGCCAATGTGGAACAGCAGGCCGGGGCGAAAAAGGAACGTAAGCCGCGCGAGCCGCAGATGGTGACGGCCGACGGCGGCAAGGTGACCCACGGCCATGCCTACCAGGGCAAGGACAACCCGGAGGATTGGTACTTCACCGCCAAGATTGACGGCCAGCAGCTCAAGCCTCAGAAGATGGATGCCGCCGACCTCGCCGCCTACCAGAAGAAGGAGCTGACCGTACCGCAACTGATGGAGCGTTACTATCCGACAAAGCTGATGCCGAAAGTGCCGGAGGACACCTACAGATTCCCCCGGCAGATGGAGGGTGCGGAAGGTTCCGTCGCCATCGAGAAGTTCAATGTCTACAAGGAGAAGGACGAGCAGCGTCCCGACTTCGGCAGGTACAAGTTCTATGCCCAAGTGGGTGACGCAAGGATGTCCGCCGTGGCCTCACGCCAGGACCTGAACGCCTACTTCGACAGGGTGATGACACCCAACCAGCTTATCGAGAAAAACTTCGGAGAACGGCTGCACCTGAAATCCGCCTACGAGAAGTACCGGCTTCCCGAAGGCGTTGACCCCAAGGGTGTCCGTGTGGCGAAAGACCATGCCGACAACAAGTGGAAGGTTTACGTGGACATGGGCGACAAGGGCAAGACCGCCAGGCATGAAATCTCCTTTGACGACGGCTATTCGCTTTTCAAGACCCGTACCGCCACGCGCGAGCAGATTGCCGCCAAGTACCTCACCCCTGAAATCAACGGGCTATTGTCGGCGCAGACCGCCAAACTGGAGAAATCAAACTCCATGAAAATGTAAAACAGACTATTTAGAATCAGATCCAAACAGTATAAACATCAAAAGAACAGGAATATGTCAACACCAATGAATCACGAGGAGCTGGTAGAACTCCTTCAGGAAGGTAAAATAGGCTATCTCCGCTTCGTGCTGGAGGGCGAGAACGGACAGGACTATCTGGAGTGGTGTCGTGCGCACGGCACGGACCCTTCGGACGAGTCCGCCGAGTTTTATGTGGAACAGACGGACATCATGCAGATGGAACGCCAGCTAATCGACGACGATGACTATGGCATCTGGAACTAACCCTTCATCCGCCAGTTCCGGACAGGCGGCCATAGACCGCTTCGCCGAGATGATGATCGGACGCATGGAGCAGATGAAGGCGTCCGACTGGAAGAAAGGCTGGATTGGCGGTGCGTCGGGGTACGCCGGACTGCCACAGAACGTGGGAGGACGCAACTATTCCGGCTCCAATTCCTTCTTCCTGCAACTCCACACGGCGGCCAATGGCTACGACCTGCCCGTTTACCTGACCTTCAAGCAGGCGCACAACCTGAAAGCGCACGTCCTGAAAGGTGAAAAGGCGTTTCCCGTGGTGTATTGGGACATGATGGTCAAGGACAAGGACGGGAAAAGGATAAGCAGCGACGAGTACCGCACCATGACGAAGGAGGAAAGAAAGGATATGGAGGTCATCCCGTTCGTCAAGGCGTTCCCCGTGTATAACGTGGCGCAGACCAACCTGGCCGAAGTGCAGCCCGAACGGATGCAAAAGCTCATGGACAGGTTCAGGCTACCCGAACTCCGTGACACGGAAGGCATGTACGCCCACGCCGCGCTTGACAGGATGGTCGAAACGCAGGGCTGGGTCTGCCCGATACAGGCGGACAAGCGTGTGGACGGGGCCTATTATTCCCCCTCGCACGACATCGTGGTGGTTCCCATGAAGGCGCAGTTCAACACGGGCGGCACGCCGGAAGAAACATACCGTGGCGGTATGGAGTTCTACTCCACCATGCTGCACGAGATGGCCCACTCCACCATGACACCGGAACGGCTCAACCGTGACGGCATAGGCAGGTTCGGCGATCCGAAGTACGCCAAGGAGGAGCTTGTCGCCGAACTGACGGCGGCGATGATAAGCCACTCGATGGGCTTCGACTCCAAGGTGACGGACAACTCCGCCGCCTATCTGGACTCATGGATTGGCGTATTGAAGCAGGAGCCGAAATTCATCGTTTCGGTCATGGCGGACGTGAACAAGGCTTCTGACATGATACTCGACCATGTGGACAGGCAGCGGTTGGCACTGAACGAGCAGCCCTACCTGGCCAAGAACGACCCGCTCGCTCCGCTTGACCCAGGCGAGGAAGTGCCGTTTCGGAACGCTGCCATCGTCAAGACACGCGGCGGAGACTATGCCATCCGTGCCTCGTATGACGGTGTGGAGCTGGGCCTGAAGAAGGTATCGAAAGGCACGGCAAGGACTTACTTCCAGCTTACGGACTACAAGGACAAGGCGGCCTTCCTGAACATGACGGCACGTAAGACATTCGGGCCGGAGATTGCCATGATGGGCAGGACGCAGACCGTAAGTGCAAAGATGGGTATTTAATCCTAAAAGTAATACGGAATGCCGGACTACAAGGTAAACTTCAAGGAACTCAAAGCGCGTGTCGGTGTGACCGATGTGGCTTACGCCCTCGGCTACCGCCTTGACCGCAAGGCTGGCGTGGGGCGTTACATCGAGCTGGTATTGGGTGACGGACGGGAGAAACGTGACACCATCATCGTCAGCCATCCCAACGACAGGGGTGCCCAGACGTTCTTCCGCCGGGACGGCTCCAAGGGGGATGTCCTGACACTTATCCGTGAGAATCTGGATGCCTTCCTCGTCACCGGCAAGGACGAGTGGCAGAAGGTGGCCAAGGTGATGGCACGCTTCGCCAATATGCCCGAACCGGAATACCATGAGGATTGGGAATACCTGAAATCAGCCAAGGCTGCATCAGTTTTTGATGCCTCACGCTATGAAGTGAGGCAAATAGACATGGAGCGCATTCCTCTGATCTTCCACCAACGCGGACTATCCGATGAAACGGTCAGACAATTTGCCCCATTCGTTTTTCTCATACGGGACAGACGGAACGGGAATTTTGACGGCTACAACATCGGCTTTCCCTATACCGACACGGATAATCAGGTGAAAGGATATGAAGTACGCGGTTACGGAGGCTACAAGTCGAAGGCCGCAGGCACGGACTCTTCTTCTTCGGCATGGGTGGCCGACCTTTCCGGCGGCAACCCGGAAGCGGTCAGAAGTGTGTTCTTCTGTGAGTCCGCCTTCGACGCGATGGCTTTCCACCAGATGAACAAGGGGCAACTGCACCCGGATGTGGCGTTGGTCTCCCTCGGAGGAACATTTTCCGACAACCAGATTGCCGGCGTGATGGGGCGTTTCCCGAACGCCAAGGCTTTCGATTGTTTTGACAACGACATCGCCGGACGCATCTACGGGCTTCGCATGATTGGCCTGCTGGAAGGCATCCCGATGAAAATTAGCAAGGCGGAGGGCGGCCTGCAAGTGGAAGCCGGGGGCAAAAGCTTCACCGTCAATCCGGTAAAGGCGTTGTCCTCACAGCTTGCCGCACATCTTCCCGTCCGTTACCGCACCGGACAATGGTTGCCGCCCAAGTCGTTCAAGGACTGGAACGACTGCCTCTTAAACAAGCCGCTGGCTCCGGTTCTCGCCCCATGCAAGGAGGAACGCGACCGGAATCTGGCGGAACGGAGAAAGGGAAGCCTTAAAATGTAATGTAACATGGAACGTATATGAAAGCAATCAGACTGAAAATAGCTACTGGGGCATTTGTCCTGTGGCTGGCCGGAGGCAATGCCGTCCCGGCGTTCTCCCAACAGATAGACCCGGCTCTGACAGGCGCGGTGACGGCACAGACGCTGGAACTGAAGAGCCTGCACAACAAGCGCAGGAAGACGCAGGAGAAGATAATCGCCGCCGAAGCCGCCGTGACGGTCGCCCTCGACCGGGTGCACAGCGTGGAGAATAAGATGCTGGAATACCTCTCCAATGCGCAGGGTGCGGTGCAGAACCTTTACCAAATCAAACGTGCAGGGGAACTGGTGACGACCGAGATACCGCAGAACTGCAACCTGTTGCTCAAATCGGTGGGGAGCAACCTCAAGGGCACGGCGATAGCGGCCATCGTGTCGGACGAGCTGACGGACGCGGCCACGCAGATGGCGGCGCTCTATCCGTTCATGAAACAGCTCGTGACTTCGGGCAGTTACGATGTGACAGGGGCTGACGGGAAGAACGAGAAGCACAAGGTCAACCTGCTGGACTCTTCAGAACGCTACTACATCGCCAACGAGGTGGTGACCAAGCTTGAAACCATCAACACCGACCTGTTCATCCTGGCCTGGCAGGTGCGCACGCTCTCGTGGAACGACCTCTGGTTCTCGCTCGACCCGGAAGGATGGGCCAATGTGATGTCCGGCAAGAACATTATCGGAGGCATCGTGGCCGACTGGAAGCGTGGATTCAATTAGGATTTTATCATCAAAATAGTGTACCATAATCATACAGCAATGGAAACAGAAAAGAAAATCATCGGCCGCTGCCCCCTGTGCGGCGGCAATGTGGTCAAGACCTGCAAAGGGTACCGCTGTGAGCATAACATCGGCGACAGCCCTTCTTGCGTACTGAACATCAACGCCATCATCGGCAACCGCAAGATGGCAGACGCGGAGGTGGCGGTACTGCTGGAGAAACGCCGCATCCTGCTGGACGGCTTCGCCAGCAAGGAGGGCAAGACGTTCCCGACCGTACTGGAACTTGCCGACGATGGCAACATCCTGATGCAGCCGGTCATCGGCAGGTGTCCGCACTGCGGAGGAGAAATCCGTGTGGGAAGCCGGGCGTTTAACTGCTCCAACTATGCTAATCAGAATGCGCCCTGCTCCTTCGCCATCTGGCGCAACATCGGTGGGCACCAGCTCACCCTGGAGGAAGCCAAGGAAATCTGCGAGAAGGGCATCACTTCTTCGGAACTGGAGATGTACCGTGAGGACGGCAGCATCTACCGCAAACGGCTCGGCGTGTCGCCGGACAAACTTCAAATTGTGAAGATATGAGACCGGGGATGAAGATTGGGATAATACTCGCCTCCATCGTGCTGTTCTGGAGCGGCGTGTTTTGCCTTGTCTGCTGTTCGGACAATCTGAATGACCGTGCGGCGGACATGGCCGAAAAGGCATTGAGGGCATCGGTGGACAATCCCGAATCCATACGGATATTGGCTGTCAGCAAGCCGGATTCCGTGTTCGGGCATACCTACATCACGCAGGAGGAGAAGATGGCCCTTTCCATGGCCATGGTGGAAATCAACAGGAAGGTGATGGATGTGACGGACGGGCTGGAGAACTTCAATCCGGACGACAAGGAAACGGCAGCCCTGATGGAGCGGCAGATGTCGGCCATGTCGAGCCTGAGGCAACTGATGGACTTCAGCGGCCCGCTTGACGGGAGTCCGCAACCGTTCTCCGGCTGGAAGGTCAAGGTTGACTTCGAGGGTGTGGATGCGGACGGCCAAGGCTATCATTCCGAATACTGGTTCATCCTGGACAAGGAGGCTCAGTGCGTGGTGAAGTCGTTTGAGATACCCTTGCCGTAGGCTTCATAAGGAATTTGTTTCAAAATATATGTAGGGAATCCCGGTGTCATTTCAATGTGGCATCGGGATTTTCCGTTTCCTGCCCCTCATGGCATCCGGCTCCGTGAGTTTTCCGATACGAATTTACGGAGGGCGTGCCGTCTGCAAACGGCGCGGGCTTGGCTGTGTCGGAAAACGCACGGCAGCCTTCCGCGATTTGTGCCAAATCGGGTATTCCGTGAGTTTTCCGCCTGCCACGTTTGCATTGTGGCACTTCCGCCCTCCGTCACCATGTATCGTAAAAACATCCCGGAGCTGGAAGCCGCAAGGCTTCAAACAAAAGGGAAAAAGATTAGGACATCAAAAATTCAAGCATTATGGCAATAGAACTCATTGACAGAAAGGAGAGTGCAAGCTACAAGGGCAGTATTTATGAACTTACCTTGTTGTGGGACAGGGAAAGCATCCGCAAGTGCTTCTGCGGTATGCCACCGTTTCTTGCCCACATCCGCAAGGACGGGGCGAACTTCGCCACTATCGACTGCTATTCAAACGACAACAGACGGTTTGCGGTAAAGAAGTTCATGCCGTCTTTACTCGCAAGGCCGGACTGGCAGGTGTGTTTCGACAAGGACATCAACACCATACCGCTTTTGGAACTGCTGGCAGGTCTGCCGATTTAATCTGTATGGATTTATCAAAAAAGCAAGGAAATATGAAAGGAACAGAGCATTTCAAGGAAATTATCAAGGGTTATCTTGACCAAAGGGCAGAGGAAGATGAACTTTTCCGTGCCAAGTATGAAACGACATCGCGTTCCATTGACGATGTGGTGACTTTTATCCTAAACGAAGTGAAGAACTCCGGCTGTTGCGGTTTCGATGACAGCGAGATATACTCAATGGCAGTACACGTCATTGACGAGCCTGACCTTGAAATCGGCAAACCTTTGCAGTGCGGCATCGTGGTCAACCACCATGTGGAGCTGACGGAGGAGGAAAAGGCGGAGCAAAGGTCGCTAGCCCTCAAACGTTACCAAGACGAGGAACTGCGCAAGTTGCAGGCACGCAACCATAAGCCGAAACCAGCAAAGGCACAAGAGGACAAACAACATCAACCGTCACTTTTTGACAATTTTTGAGCCATGAAACCAAGGAACAGATTTGAAAAGGCGGTGGCGGCTTCCAACATGAAGCTGTCAACCGTCAGCCCCAAGGCTATTGAATGGGCATTAGGAAATATCATTGCCCATATCGCATTCCGCACGTCCGACCATAACTGCACTTGCGGTGACTGCGGAGCAAAGTTCGACCATAGGGGAAAAAGCAAGTCGGTATGCTGTCCCCATTGCGGACACCGCTTGCAGGTAAAGGACACGTTGAAGCGCAAGAAAGTGCAGTCCGCCTACTTTTCTTCCCTTGAAGTGGTGGACGGCCTGCAGGTGCAGCGTGTGTTCCTGCTAAGAGCCGTATGCAGGAAAGGGATGAAGTTGGAAACGTCCTGCATGGAGGTGTGCCGCCTATGGCTCAATGCTGGGGGCAGGATGGCGGTAACATCAAGGGCGAGGACATTGGGCTGGTATGTGGACAGTTTCAATTGGTGTACAGGAATTGACTTGAAGCTTTTGTCTGAGGTGCATTGGGTGATTTCCGACACATACGTTTACCCACGTTACAAGGTACTTCCCGAACTGAGGCGCAACGGCATGAAAGGCAGGCTTCCCGATGACTGCCATCCGGCAAGGTTGATGAAAGCGTTGTTGACGGACAGCCGGATAGAAACGATGATGAAGTCCAAGGACTTGCAGGCCGTGGCTTACTTTGTGAGCCGTCCGCTGGATTTGGACACGTGCTGGCAGTCGTACAAGGTGGCCGCACGGCATCATTACTGCCCGTCCGACTACGGCCTGTGGTGCGATACAGTCCGTTTGTTGGAGCAATGCGGAAAGGACATCCACAACGTCAAGTATATCTGCCCTCAAGACCTTAAAGCTGCCCATGACCGTTGGCTGGACAAAAGGAACAAGGCGGAGGAGAAGCGCAAAAGTCTGGAACAGATAGCAAAAGCCAAGGAGAAAGAGGCGGACTTCTACAAGGAGAAATCCCGTTACTTCGGGATTGTCATCAGCGACGATGACATTGAAATATCCGTACTTGACTCTTTGGAGGCTTTCCAAGCCGAGGGAAGCAGTCTTCACCATTGCGTGTTCCAATGCGAGTATTACGCCAAGGTGGACAGCGTTATCCTGTCGGCACACGACCGACAAGGCAACCGCATCGAGACCGTGGAGTTCTCGTTGAGCCAAGGCAAGGTGGTACAGAGCCGAGGGTTGTGTAACTCCAACACGGAATACCACGACCGGATTGTAGGACTTGTAAACGCCAATGCCTACCGCTTCTTGGAGGCGAGGACACCGGCATAATTTCCTGATGAATGTTCTAACCCCGACTTTCGCCGTGAGGCGCAGGTCGGGGTATTTTCAAAATCGGGTTGCTTACGCAACTTAATGAACCATACTAAGAATCTTATTAAAGTGTTGATTCTGAATAATCCAACACAAAAGTGATATTACTGTTCTCATCCGAAGTGAATTTCCCAACACCGATAAGTTCCGGGAAATCCTTCGTCCAAAATGATACTTCAACTGTTGTGTTTGCTTGGATGTCAAGTTGCGAACAAAGTTTTTGCGCTTCTTTTTCACAAAGAGTGGTGAGGGCATCAAATCCGTCCCTAACTTTTCCACATTTAATTTGTTTTACTTCCATAATTGATGATTTTATTGTTTTACGAAATCTAATTTATACCCTAAAGCATTGGCTATTTTGGAAAGAATGTCCAAGCCTGTGGACACTTTGCCTTGTTCAATCCTGCTAAGATTTGCTGGATTTATCCCGGTTATAGCAGAAAGCTGGCGAGCCTCAATCCGTTTTTCTTCACGGATTTCCTTAATTCGTTTTCCTATTCTTTTTCTTTCATTATCATTGAACGTTCCGACTAATAATGGCTGTTCCAAATTATGCTTGGAGAACCACCATGCAAAAAGTCCCAGCAATTCGTCATATGGAGATATGTCAGAATGAACATTGAAAAGCTCATGAATTGCTTTTACGTAGTGTTCCTCTGCTTGTAATGGAAATGTCGAATTGAATAACAATATAGTTGTTTCCCCCGAATCATGAATCAGTCTAATTTCCGACTGTCCATTGGATTTTGATACAAAAGATAATCCTTGAACCATATTCTTTTCTTTTACGGAACAAAGATACAAGATAATTTTTAATTGGCAAATATGATAACCATAAATTATTTCTTTTGATTGTGGATTTGTATATGATTTAGGTATGACAAGGCTCAATATTTCATTTTTCAAGGTTGAACTTGTCTAACATGTCTCCTGAAATCGAAATTATAGCCTCAATAAGAATGACAGTTCCATCCTCCAATGCTATTTTCTTTTCAAAATCATCATATGCTCGTAATATTCCGGAAGTGCTTACATACCTACCTCCTTCCTTCTGGGTATCAGGAATAAAATAAGTGAATGTAAGGTTGGGACGCTCACCGACATGGCCTATGGCATAAGCCAGACGCTTGGACAGTATCTCCTGTTCATCCGATGACAATATCCGCTTCGGCGTGGTCTGCCGTGCGGTTTCAGTAATCGCCTCGTCATGGCCGGTCAGAGCGGCGAAGGGCGCAAACTGGGCGGCACGGTTTATCATCGGCATCGGCTTCCGGATTTTGGAAACGTGGTGCGGCAGGTTGATGATGTCGTCATATCTACTCATGGTGTCCTCCTATCTGTTGATTACGCTCCCTTTGAGTGGCTCCGTCCGCATAGTTCAAACCTTTAAGGATGGCGTTCTTGCCGAACTTCTTCTTTATCTGCAGCACGGCTTCCTGGCGACGGCGTTCCTTGGCCAACATCTCTTCTTCGGCTTTCCGTTCCATTTCCAGCTGCTCATAGTCGGTGAAAAGGTCGAGCTGGATTGCTTTATTGTTCGGCTGTATATCCGTCTCGTGCATAAGATGGTTAGCCGACAGGGTGATGCGGCGCACCAGCAGGTCGGGGTTTACGATGCGGTCAAACAGTCCGCCAGCCTTCTCCATGAGGATTCTTTCGGAAGAGGTCGGACGCTCCATGTTGGCTGTTCCATGGGCATGAGCAGGGACTTGTCTACCGTAACGGTCGGTCGCCACCTTGCCCTGATACTTTTTTCGGATATCTTTGTCCGTCAGCGATTCGGTGTCGTAACCGACGGTCAGCACGAGCTGGTCGGTCACTAATTTCTTGTCCACCAGGTCGAGTGAAAGACTGTCCGCCATTTCCAGCACCACATTCCGGGCTTTGGCCGACGTGTAGGGTGACTGGAGCACTTGTCCGCTGCTGATGGAGCTTGTCTCCGGACGGTATGCCTTTATCATGTCCATTGTCACCGGCTCCCATCCCCAGGCATGGTCTATCAGCAGCTCCGCATTGACCCCGAACAGCTTATACAGCAAATCCTCGTGCTCGATGGAACATCGGGCGATATCGCCCATTGTCAGGATGCCGTAGATTGCTAGCCGTGCGGCAATTCCACGCCCCACGCGCCAAAAATCCGTGAGCGGAGTGTGTTCCCATAACTGGCGGCGGTAGGACATCTCGTCAAGCTCGGCTATACGCACACCGTCCTTGTCCGGCTTCATTTTCTTGGCTACAATATCCATCGCTATCTTGCAGAGGTAAAGGTTGGTTCCTATGCCGGCAGTAGCGGTGATGCCTGTTTCTTTCAAGACCTCACAAATCATTTTCATAGCCAACTCATGGGCGGTCATCTTATAGTTTTTGAGATATGCCGTTACATCTATAAACACCTCGTCTATAGAATAGACATGAATGTCCTCCGGCGCGATGTAATGCAGGTATATTTCATAGATGCGCGTGCTGTATTGGATGTAATGCGCCATACGAGGTTGCGCGACAAGATAGTCAACGGCAAGTTCCCTGTTCGCGTCAAGTTCTCTCTTGGAATGTGACTTTCCTGAACGTCCGCGCCCTTTGTTCACTTCACGCACTTTCTGCATAACCTCAAACAGTCGGGGTCTTCCACCCAAGCCGTATGCTTTCAAAGCAGGTGAAACGGCAAGGCAGATAGTCTTTTCCGTCCTTGTCGGGTCAGCCACGACAAGACATGTGTCAAGTGGGTCAAGTCCTCGCTCGACACATTCCACAGAAGCGTAGAATGACTTCAGGTCGATGGCTATGTATTGTCGTAATGAACCAACCTCCATGATACTTGCAAACCATAATTTATTATATTGCCAATAAAATTATAATTATGACAATAGCCAATATCGCGATCCATATCCACGTACCTCCACTGCTCTTGGATTTTGCTTCTGAGAGCATTCGTTCCAAATCTCGACTTCTTTCTTTTGCCTGATTAAGCTCTTTCAATGATTCAGCATTTTGTGCAGTTACTTTCTCTAAACTTGCTTGAAGTTTAGAGTTTGCTTCTTGCATCTTAGTAAGATTTCTGCCAAGTTCTTCTTGCTGTTTCTTATGTTGTTCCTGAGCTTTTATCTGGCTTTCATTGAGTTTTTTTAACTGTTCTTGTAGTTCCTTATTCTGCTTGTTCGCTGCCTCAATCTGTTCATTGCGTTTTTTTTCTGCTTCTTTTTGGATTTCCGTTGCTTTCTTTTGGTTTTCAGTGAGAATACGAAGTTTTTCTTGCAATTCTTTATTCTGTTTGTTTGCAGCTTCTACCTGCTCGTTATGTTTCTTTGTGGCTTTTTCCTGGACTTCTGCTGCTTTTTTTTGATTTTCTGTCAATATGCGCAGCTTTTCTTGAAGCTCTTTGTTTTGTTTTTGCCCTGCCTCAATTTGTTCCTTGAACTGCTTCTTTATCTGCTCAGTTAGAACAGCTCTTGAACGTGTTTTCTTTTCATTTACATTTTCAACCATTTCGGAAAAATACTGTCCCAGTCCGTTTGGAGTCGGTGCTACCTTATCCACGATTTGCTTGATGAACAGCTTTTCCTCGACATGACCTATGGCACAGATAATAGGAGTTTTTAGTTCTACAATCGCAGTTAAAACATTCAAGTCATCAAGTTTCTCTATGCCACCGCCACCGCCTCGGATTACAGCTATTACATCATACCCCAAACGGTCAATGTGTTCTACTTGATTTACAAATTCAGAGGAATTGGAGAAATTAACTCTGTATTCTTCAAAATCAATAGCTGCTTTTGACGCATTTATACCTGCTTCAAAATCACTCAATGTTATTGATGTTTGGGCAAATAAAAGTGCAATTTTAGGGCGTTTGTCTGTATAGAGCAAGCCCTCAATAATTCCGTCTACATTCTTGAAACCGCGTTCTGATTTCCGTTGGCGAAGTTCCACTCTTTTTATTTCTATTTCATTCACAGCTTGATCTTTTACCACATCAATACGACTTACATTCAGTATTATTTGTATGTAACCTTTTCCTGTAATATTCCTACTAATTACACCGCCGACATCTACTAAGTTGCCATTTTTAAGATTCTCACGCAGCTGTGGAGTAATGCGTAAAGTCAATTCTTCTTGACCATCCTCATCCCGTAGCGTATCGTAGCAATATGCCCAGTTGCCTTGTTTGGGATTAGCAAGGTATATTCCTCGTAGATAAATCACTTGCGCATTGACAGATTGTCTCGCCAATATTGAATTAAAAATACCTATAATCTCTGATGGTTTATAGGTATTTTGCGGTAAATTGGATGATTGTGATGTCAGCTCGTTCATATAACTTTTTTTATAGCAAGTGATGAAAGGAATATACAAAAATTGATTGGCAGAGCAGGTTCACAAGGCTCATCCATGCCGTTGTTATTCCCTCTTGTCATGATACCGACAACCTTGTTCCCTATTATAACCGGACTGCCACTGCTTCCTTCTTTGAGATTCTTTGATGTCAATGCTCCAAAGTAGTTCCCCTCATTGAAGATATCGTTAGCAACAGTTACTCCACATTTAACTGTTTCTTCTCCCAATTTCCTAAAACTTATGCTTTGCAATCGCATTCCATTTTCAATCTTCCCATCATATAATTCAAGTTCGCTTATAGCTCCTGGAATTGAGAAAACGGCAAGATCATATTCATTGCTATCTTTCTCATTGTAATCATAAAATAAAGGATTATATAAATTTATCTTTTCCCCCAAAAACTTAATTGACGGATTTTCTGCATTCTTGATTATATGTCCTGATGTAATAAAATAATCTTTAATTAAAAAACCACATCCTTCCACATAATTAGTATTCAAAACAGGTAATATAAAATCAATGATATTCATATTTACATTCAACTCTTATTGTATTGAAATAGCATTATATTTACATATCTGTTACGCATGATTGTTGTATTCAAAAATCACACTTAAATCATTATACGAATATATTTGCTCTATATTATAAATTCCTTTACTATGTAACTGGTTTTGTATATCTAATAATTCAGATTCGCACAGCTCACATGTTCCCTTACAATCTCCTTTATGATCACATTCAAATGGAGAATAATTTAATTGATACCTGATTGCAATGTCTTGACGGATTTGCCTCAATAATTTGCATAGTTTTTTTCCGTTATTCATAATCCTTTATTTCGTCGGGTAATATATATGTAAACTCCTCAATATTAGTGAAACCCATCATTCGAAGAATAGCGACACTATTATAAACATCACTTGGAGTATTGTAATTACATATATGTGGAACACGTATTTGGGTATTCTTAAATTTTGTTGAGTATTTAAGAAGTTGTAAATTATTGATAACAAAATTATTGCTCATAGATGTATATTTCTTATAAATTTGAGATGACATGTCTTTTATGTCTATAATAAAAGAATCTATTATGCTTAATAGATTTCTCATATTGGAGGTAGGGAAGTTCAAAGAGGTTTCCATATTGATTTTCCAATTTGGATTACATATTTGTTTAAACTCTTGAATAAATAAATCATATAATCCCGGTTCACCGCCTCCAAATGTTATACCACCGCCTGTAGCAGAAAAATACAGATTATCAATACATACTACATCATAAAGTTCCTTTGCAGTGAATATCTTAGTTTGAATTCTGTTCTTTTTCAATTCCTCTTTTGAATAATGACATACTCTGTTAATGCAGTATTTACAATATAAATGGCATCCCATAAAGCATACTAAGGTTGTAATACCATTTCCATCAATATTAACTCTGTGTCGAGATATTCCAAATACTTCTGCTGTTACTGGCATTTTATTATCATTAGACTATTTATATTTTACTCAATAAGATCAGTACAACACCCAGGTAATATAAAATCTTTCTTCTGAGTGCCAATATTATTTTTTTTGCAATGTTTTACAATGTAGTTCAAAGGAATTCTTGCCACTTCATTGTCACCACCATCAAAAATATATAGGATCTTTTTTGTATTATCATAAATTGTTTTAGGACCTATGTCTTCTATATTTCTGTTTTTAAGCTCTTCTGATAATATATACTCTTGCATGTTTTCCAAATCTACTAATGACAAAGAACAAGCCACATCGTAATAGCCAAAAGGAATGACAACTAAATATTTACCATACCTCTTGCTTACTCCATTTATAACAGCATGGCAGTTTCTACCAAATTCACCAACTTTAAAAACATATGTATGAGTTTCCTCTTTCCATTGTTCCTTACCCTGAACGATAACCATATCATTAAAACTGTCTAGTGTTAAATTAACATACTCTTGTTCACAAGGGAAATAGTAAACTTGATACAACTCCAATGTAGATATATTAAATATAGCTATAGCAGAGCCTTGACCATTTAAACAAAAGGCAGGATTAGAGATGTCGTATGTGTCAAATTCTTCTTTACATTTTCCTTCTTTGTCGAATCCGAATTTACTAACAGGTGGAATGTTATTATTAGCTATAAATTCCACTTTAGTAATGTTGTCGTTCCCATTTATAACCACTATATAGTCATCTGTACTATATGTATTTGCTATACAAAATAAGTAAAGATACTCTCCTATTACTATAGCATTTGCTTCCCCTGTCTTATTTGGAAGTGTGAAACAGGTGTTGTTGGTGAGGATTTTAGATATTTTACCGTTGACTTTATTCATAGTGCTAACTAAAATGGAAGTTCGTCATAATACGTGTTATTAAAACTCTCTAATCTATCAATCGGATTCCAATCTTGTCTGTCATGCTTTGTAACTCCTATAGAAATTCCTCCTACGACAAAAGCATTCATGCGTTCCATCTGATTCTTAAATGCCTCCATGGAACTGCCACTTGTAATTACATCATCAAATAGGAGAATGTACTTCCCCTTAAAGAAACTATCATCAAAAACGTATTTAGCTTTCATTGTACCTCCGATATGTTTTGCTTCTCCGTCATGCTCGACATTTATGTACTGATAGGCATTTGACATACCTAACATCGTACATAGTTGTTCGGAAAAATCTTCATATCTTCTTTGTGTCACGACAGCCTTTGAAGAAGGAATGCATACAAATGTCAATTTTGACAGTTCATTTCCGAAAAAATATCTTAAGCATTTAGCAAGATTTACTATAATTATATTTGAGGCCCTTCTATGAAGTTCCATTATTAAACTGATAGGTTGTGGTTTATTTGGATTTGCTTTAAAATCCCATATTAGGTTTCTTACCCACCATTCATTATCGTTAGCCTCCCAATCACAAGTAGTAGGATAGTAATTGTACATTGAAAAGCATTTCACATACGACCTTCTTGGCTCATACCAGTTAGAGACACAACGCATTAGTGTTGATTTTTCTTCTTCTATTCTCTTTTCTAATGCTCTCTTTCGCTCTATTATTTCTTGAATTTTTTTTTGTCGCTCTTCCTCTTGCTTTTTCGCTTCTCTCAGTTCTTCTTCTTTTTTTAATCTTATATCATTTATTATAGAATACATTTCATTTGTATCATATTCTTTTTCCAAAGAAATATATACAATATGCGGAGCATGAGATTTAAATTTATCGATAATCTCCATGCACTGTTCTTTTAAATGGTCATTTGTTGAAATCACCTCAACAACTACAATATATTTGTATAGAAAAGGATACTTCAAATTAATCAAATCACTTCCATAAAATATGGAGTTTTCTTCCAATTTCGTTTTAAAATACCTAAATTGGTAGCTATTGAATTTCTTACCTTCTATTGCACTGTCTCCAAAGACTACAAGAATATTTCCATATTCATTCCGCAATAAGCATAAGTATTTGATGATTTTATCATATACACTATCCTTATAATGGCATTTCATTTCTTTTAACTTAGGAATGATTTCCGTATATTCTTTAAGTTGCTTAGGCGTATATGTGTAATCTAATAAACTGTCAGCACAATATGAACTAAAAAAATGTTCCCATACTCTATAATTGTCTTTATTTGGATAAGTCCGAAATGAAGGATTTTCAATTATTAAATCATAGCAATAACACCCCCAACCATTTAATGCCTCATTATGTATATTTCTACATTTTTTTGCAAACTCGTGTTGTCTCTTAATCCATTGTCTATTTCTTCTAACGACTTTGCTCAAGCCTTCTAATTCTTTCAACTTATCTTCGCCTAAATTGACAATTTCTTCTTTCGATGGCACAAAAACACAACAAAGGTTATCATCAATAGTTTGATGACTATTCTTATATTCGTCAATTCCATTTGGATATTTAGCATATAATCTGTTGTATTCTAGTGCTATTTCATGCTGTTTTTTTATTGACGATGTCTGTCGTACACAATCTTCCCAATAATCTATTCCTGTCAAGTGATCACCTTCACAGAAATCATTAATGGAATCATAATAATTGATACCTTCGGGATATTTTCTTTTCAGTTCATTGTATTGATGTTTTAATGTTGTTGTTATATATTCATCTAACTCTTTCGTAAAGTTAATGCAATACTCTTCTATATCATTTTTGATACCATTTTCACGAATAAATGCTCTGTAGTACTTACACCTACGTTTATCATTACTTATTTTATTTCTAAACTCAACCTCTATAAAGTTTTTTACTTTAATATTTAAACAATATTCTATGTTTCTTTCCAAACTGGTATTGATATCAATGAATACTTTCTTGTCAATTTGACAGATATGTTCCTTTATTTCAAATTGCAGGTCTTTAAGTGAGGCTATATTTGCATGACAAGACCTTGTGGGACGTATATCTGAATATTTTACACAAACGCCATAGCGGCCTTCTTGTATAACTTGTTCTGGCCTGTTTGTTACAACAGCAATACCTATTTCTTTTTCAACATAATAACGCATAGCCAATGGATATTGGCTATATAAATGCTCAAATAAGTCTTTAATATGATAAAAATATAAGAACTTGTCATATAACAATAATAT
>ENA-OXVP01000220-OXVP01000220.1-human-gut-metagenome-genome-assembly--contig:-NODE-220-length-31882-cov-21.8787_pt1 | contig 31882 bp, 27 predicted proteins | sample MGYA00249576_ERZ652695 | MGnify/ENA primary metagenome ERZ652695 (study PRJEB26925, sample SAMN05826972) | human gut metagenome | biome: ENVO:2100002; feature: ENVO:00000062; material: ENVO:00002003...
GACAGACAGACAGACAGACAGACAGACAGACAGACAGACAGACAGACAGACAGACGAACCAATGGGCTGACGGGCGGGCAAACTGGCAGACCGAAGGACTGGCGGGCCGGCGGACTGATGAGTTGACAGACGGACAAACCGATGGATTGGCAGATTGACAGCCGGGGAAACGGCTCCGGCATACGCCCCGAAAACAAACATCCCGAACTACGAATGTCCGGGATGTTTTTATTTCTTCGCCCTGCGCAACTCTTTCGCCCTACGCTGCGCCTCCTGCGCTTCGGCCCGCTGTTCCAGCACCTCCTTGCGGGATCGGAACTTTTCCCGCCCCGACAAGACCCGCTCTTCATAACGCCGCTGTCTGAGCCTTCCCAACCAGTCGGGCGCCAGCACGACCGAGACATACCCGATCGCCTGTCCCGCGCAGTAACACCCGACCTGCGCCCACAAATTCCCCTCGAACGCCCCGACGGGCAGCACCCGGTATTCCAGCCAGGGAAACAGGGCGAACATCACCAGCAGCATGGCTGCATCGAGCCGTTCGTTGCGCGACCACCCGAGCCTGCGCCACCCTAAGAGGAGAGCCAGCAGGTTGATGCACAGCATGGAGGGAATAAGCATCCGGGGCGTAAGCAGCGACACCCCGGGACGGAACAGGATGACATAAAGGCCCGGCACGGCGGGCAAGACAAGCTGTGCGGCAAACAGCCCTATTTTCATTCGTTCGGTTTTCATAGAGATACGGAGATCGGGGCACCCTCCGATACGGCCCATCGAATATAGGAAAAAATCCCGGACGGTGCAAATCGCCGTCCGGCTTTTCGTCCGGCAAAGCGAAACAAAATCCCGGCGAGCGAATCGCCGGGATCTGCCTCTGTCCGGCAGGCTCCAAGTCACCGGATACCGGACATACCTGTCCCTCTGAAAGGGATTTGCGGAACGGATCCTGAATTCCCGACGGAACAGGGAACCTCCTCCGCGGGAAGCCTACCCTAACTTCATGACATCGTCGATGCCCATGTCCTTATAGGTGGTTGCCAGCTCCTCGCTGCGGTCGGAAATGACCAGCAGCTTGTCGCCCAGCTTGAGTTCCGTCTTACCCTGCGGCACGAAATACTCACCGTCGCGGCAGACCATCATCACCAGCGTATTCTCGGGGAGGGTGATGTCCTTGAGCGTATGCCCGCTTTCGAGCATCGTCTCGTTGACCTCGACCTCCGTAAGCGCCGACTTCATGTCCTGGTGCATGTCGACGCTGAAGGCCGACTCGCGCTCCTCATAGGCCAGCCCCAGCAGGTTGGCCATGCCGCTCACCGTAGTGCCCTGCACCAGCAGCGAAATGATCGTCCCCAGGAAAACCACGTTGAACAGCAGCCCGGCATTCTCCACATGCGCCATCAGCGGATAGATGGCGAAGAGGATAGGCACGGCGCCGCGCAACCCGACCCACGACACGTAAAGCCGCGCCTTGGTCGTAAACTTGCGGAACGGGAGCAGGCAGGTGAAGACCGTCAGCGGACGCGCCACAAGGATCATGAACGCCCCGACCAGCCCGCCGAGGATCAGCACCCGGGGTTCGAGCAGTTCGTTGCTGTTCACGAACAGGCCCAGCGTGAGGAACATCACGATCTGCATGAGCCACGTGAACCCGTCGAAGAAGACGGTCAGCGGCCGTTTCTGTTCGAGTTTATGGTTGCCGATAACCAGACCCGAAAGGTAGACGGCCAGGTAGCCGTTACCCTTGATCAGGTCGGTGAAGGCGAACGAGAAGAAGATGAATGCCAGCAGGAGCACCGAGTAGAGCGAATGGTTGGCCAGCTTGATGCGGTTGATCGTCCATACGGCCAGCCGCCCGATCAGGTACCCGGACAGGGCGCCCACGACCATCTGCACCACGAAAAAGACTACGCTCATGCCCAGGCCGACGCCGGACGAGGTATTCGACACGACGCTGATGAGCAGGATGGTCATCATGTATGCCATCGGGTCGTTCGAACCGCTCTCCAGCTCCAGCAGCGGGCGCAGGTTTTGCTTGAGCCCCTGTTTCTTGCTTCGCAGGATGGAGAAAACCGACGCCGAGTCGGTCGAGGACATCGTGGAGGCCAGCAGCAGTGCCAGCGCGAACGGTATTTCGATCCCCAGCCACGGAGCCACCAGCCACACGAAACCGGCCAGCACGAACGCCGTCATGACCACGCCGACCGTAGCCAGTACGACGCCCGGGCCGATGATGGGTTTTATCTCCGAGAACTTCGTGTCCATACCGCCCGTGAAGAGGATAATACACAAGGCGATCATACCCACGAACTGGGTCATCTCGACCGAACGGTACGAGATGAAATTCAAACCGAACAACATGCCCACCCCGAGGAACAGCAACAGCGCGGGGGCCCCGAAACGATACGCGACCTTACCGGCCATCACCGCCACGAAGAGCAGCAACGCGCCTACCAATACTACGTTTTCACCACTGATGTCTATCATTCTTCTCCGTTTATGTTACGTTATGCTTTATCTACTATGTTCAGCCTGGTCAGCGGCTTGTACTCCAGGTCGGCGTACTCGAACGCCTGCATGGCTGCAAAACTGTTGTCGGGCGTACGGTAGAGGGCCACCGTGAGCGCCGGGACATTCGCACGTGCCAGCCCCAGCAGCCGGTCTACGGCGCCGTCCTCCACCGACTGCACCACATCGGCACGGACGCCCCGGTCGAAGTAGAGCTCCTCGAAAACGAGGTAGCAATGCTTGTCCTTGTGGAAAGGCACGCCCCCCGAGCCGAAGAGCTGGATCGCAGCCATGACCATCCCCGAGAGGATCAGCAGCCCGCCGATGAAAACGATCGCCGAACGCATGTTGTTCGTGAGCTCCGCCCCGTACATATTGTTCACTACCACCAACGCAACGCCGGCGATGAACAGCACGGCAGCGCGCAACTGAGACTTACGGCGTTTTACCACAACGCCCCCGGGCAAGGCGTACATCGCCTCGCAAATTTTATTCCTATCCATATCTTTTTCATTATTAATCGTTTGTATTTCCTTTGTAAACCGGTAAAATACAACACGCTAAATAATGAGCCGGTGCAGCCGGTAGACGTAGTAGTCTACGGCATGCAGGCCGACGGACAGGTCAGAAGATTTGAATTCCGAGGTTACTTTCACGACACCCGCCTCGAACCGGCCCGCCGCAAAACGGTCGGCATTCTGGCCGGTTCCGGATCCGCCGCGCTGGGAAACGGGCACGACCGGGGCAGGAGATACTTCCCCCGCCACGCGGGGCAAATTCAGGTCGGCATTGTACTCGCGCTCGCAACGCCATTGGTCGTGGGAAGCGCGGTCGACCGAAATCGTGACGGCGGCATGCTCCGCAACGGACGCAGGAATCCCCCTGCCGCCCGTTTCGTAGAACAGGCAACACAGCAAGCCCGACAGTATGATCGCGATTTTACGCATGCCTGAATTTCGATCGGCAACAAAGATAAAAAAAATCCGGCAAACATCACGCCTCTGCGGGGCAAAAAGAACTTATTGGGGGATAAAAATATACGTAATCGTCCCTTGCTGGCGTGCCGGGGCGGAGTCGTCGATGTTGAAACGCGACCTGCGGGCCGAACCGAGCGCCGAAGAGCGCATGCACTCGTCCCCGCCTTCGACCACCCGGGCGTTCGTCACGTCGCCCGCACGGTTGACCGTAATCTCGACCACCACTTCGCCGCCGCCTTCGCATTTGTAGGCCGGGACGGCCAGGTAGCGGGACGTCCGCACCGGGTCGGTCAGCGAAAAGGAAACCGTGACGCGCCCCTTGACCTTGCGATCCTGGTGCTCGGAATCCTCCCCGGCGCCGCGGCGCTGGCGGATGGCGCGCTCCTCGGCGAGCCCCTGTTCGTAAGCCTCGCGGTTGGCACGCATGCGCTCCTCGGCCGCAGCTGCGGCATCGTTGAGCGCCGCGGCATTGGTACCGCGGTCGTCCCTGAGCTTTTCGTTCAGCGCGTTTTCGTTCGAAACCTGGTTCTGGATGCTCCGCCAGTCGATCGGGTCTTTCTCCTGCCGTTCGCGCGCCAGCCGTTCCAGCCTGTCGCGCTCCTGTTCCAGCTCGGCCAGCGTCTGCAGGTCGATATACATCCCCTGGGTATGGGGCTTGCGGCCGACGACGATCTTCGACGAAACGAAGGCGATCATCAGCACCAGGTAGGCGATGAGCGTCACGCACAACCCGATGCGGTGGTCGTACGTCCACGAACCGGCATCCTGCTTCCGTTTCTCGAAAGGCAGGCGCAGGCGGGGGCGTTTGACTCGTTTTTCCGGTTCCGGCGTCGGCATGGCGTGTTTCCTGTTTTTTCCGCACAAAAATACTGTTTTTTTCCGAAATATCCACCCACGCCCGCGGTGATGTCGCTATAAACCCTTACTTTTTATAATAACCGCATAGGTACTTTTTATTAAGAAAAAATTTTTATCTTTGCGCGTAAATAATCGGAAACACTGCTTATGTCAACAAAACAACAAACGCTGAAGGCCCCGATCTCATTCTCCGGCAAGGGCCTCCACACGGGCGTCAAGGTAACCATGACCGTCAATCCCGCCGAAGTCGACACGGGGATCGTATTCCGCCGCACCGACCTCGAAGGGCAACCCATAATCCCCGCACTCTGCGACTACGTCGTAGACACTTCGCGCGGCACGACCATCGAGAGCGGCGGCCACCGCGTAAGCACCATCGAACATATCATGTCGGCGCTCTGGACGCTGGGCGTGGACAACGCCGTGATCGACATCGACGCCCCCGAGACCCCCATCATGGACGGTTCGGCCTGCGCCTATGCCAAGGCCATCACCGAAACGGGCGTCGCCGACCAGGACGCCGAACGCAAATTCTACCACGTGACCGAAAAGATGGTCTACACGATCCCCGAGAAGGGCGTGGCCATCATCCTCTATCCCGACGACGAGTTTTCGGTCTCGGTGCACGTGGACTACAACTCGAAGGTCATCGGCAACCAGTACGCCACCTTCAACCCGGGTGACAACTACGCCGAGAAAATCTCGCCCTGCCGCACGTTCGTCTTCCTGCACGAACTGGAGCCGCTCATCAAAATGAACCTCATCAAGGGCGGCGACCTGGACAACGCCATCGTCGTGGTCGAAAACCCTGTCCCGGCCGACCAGCTGGAACACCTGAAAAAGATCTTCAACAAGCCCGACATCGAGATCAAGGCGGGCTACCTCAACAACCTCGAACTGCGCTGCAACAACGAACTGGCGCGCCACAAGCTGCTCGACCTGCTGGGCGACTTCGCACTGCTGGGCGTCCGCATCAAAGGCCGCGTCTGGGCCACCCGCCCCGGGCATTTCGCCAACACCGAGTTCATGAAGCAGCTCAAGCACACCATCCGCCGGGCCGGCGAAAAACCCCGTTTCCAGTACGACTGCCGCAAGCCGCCGCTCCACGACATCAACGACATCCGCCACATGCTGCCCCACCGTCCGCCGTTCCTGCTGGTCGACCGCATCTTCCACCGCGACGCGACGGACGTGGCCGGTATCAAGAACGTCACGATGAACGAACCCTTCTTCGTGGGGCATTTCCCCGAGGAGCCGGTCATGCCGGGCGTGCTGATCGTCGAGGCGATGGCCCAGTGCAGCGGCATCCTCGTGCTGGGCGACGTGCCCGACCCGGAGAACTACTCGACCTATTTCATGAAGATCGACGGCGTCAAGTTCAAGCGCAAGGTCGTCCCCGGTGACACGCTCCAGTTCGAAATCCACCTCATGGAGCCGATCCGCCGCGGCGTGGCCGTCGTGGAGGCAAAGGCCTTCGTAGGCGAAACCCTCGCCTGCGAAGCCGTACTGATGGCCCAGGTCGTTAAAAACAAAAACAACAAGTAAGCGATGATCAGCAATCTGGCATACATCCATCCCGACGCAAAAATCGGGAACAATGTCACGGTGGAACCTTTCGCCTATATCGCCGGCGACGTGGTGATCGGCGACGACTGCTGGATCGGGCCCGGCGCCGTGATCCACGACGGGGCGCGCATCGGCAAAGGATGCAGGATACACACCGCAGCCTCCGTCTCCTGCCTGCCGCAGGATCTGAAATTCGCTGGCGAGGTCACGACGGCCAAGATCGGCGACTACAACGACATCCGCGAGTATGTGACCATCAGCCGCGGCACGGCGTCGCGCGGCAAGACGGTCGTGGGCGACCACAACCTGCTCATGGCCTACGTCCACATCGCCCACGACGACGTGGTCGGCAGTAACTGCGTCATCGCCAACCGCGTGTCGCTGGCCGGCGAGGTCGAGATCGGCGACTGGGTGGTGATCGGCGGCCATGCCGCCATACACCAGTGGACGCGCATCGGCGACCACGCCATGATCCAGGGCGGGGCGCTGCTGGGGCAGGACGCCCCTCCGTTCGTCATCGTACGCAACGACACGATGCGCTTCGCGGGCATCAACAAGATCGGGCTCTCGCGCCGCGGCTTCACCCCCGAGCGCATCGGCGAGATCCACGACGCCTGCCGCATCCTCTTCCAGAGCGGCCTGAACTACATGTCGGGGTGCGAGGAGGTCGAGAAGCAGGTACCCCAAAGCAAGGAACGCGACGAGCTGGTGAAATTCATCCGCGAATCGAAGCGCGGCATCATCAAGCCCTATGAAAGCGTATCGAAAGAGGAGTAAAATTTCCGTATAAATATTGGTATATTAGAAATTTTCACTATATTTGCAATGTCGAAAGACAAAGCAAGTGGTAAGGGGACGGGGAGTCCCCTTATTTTATACATATTCACGACCGGTATTCAGCTATGATCGACACAAAAAAGATAATCGAGGCGGCGGAGCGCAACCTGCAGGGGACGGACATGTACGTCGTGGGATGCACCTGCACGCCCGGCAACGATATCGAGCTGCTCATCGACAGCGACACCTCGGTGGCCATCGACGCCTGCGTCAGGCTCAGCCGCTCGATCGAGGAGGAATTGGATCGCGACGAGGAGGATTTCTCGCTGACGGTGGCTTCGGCCGGCATCGGGTCGGAGCTCAAGTGCCTGCGCCAGTACCGCAAGCTGGTCGGCAGCACGGTCGAGGTGCTGCTCACCTCGGGCATCAAGGTGCTGGCGAAACTCGACGCGGCCGACGACCAGGGCATCACCCTCTCCTACGAGGAGAAGCAGGCCGTCGAAGGCAAAAAACGCAAGCAACTGGTGACGGTGACGCGCCGTTACGGCTTCGGCGAAATCAAGTCCGCGCGGGAGTGGCTGGATTTCAAATAGGCACTCGCGCCGGACAACCCCGGACAAACGGCGGGGAGCCGCAGGCAAAAACAAGCATAAACTGAAAACAAGATAAACGACACAATGGACAATCTCAATCTTATCAGCAACTTTGCCGAGTTCAAAGAGCTGAAGAACATCGACAAGAGCACGATGATCGGTGTGCTGGAGGACGTTTTCCGCCACGCACTGCAGAAACAGTACGAAACGGACGAGAATTTCGACGTCATCATCAACCCCGAGAAGGGCGACCTCGAAATCTGGCGCAACCGCACCGTCGTCGAGGACGGCGCAGTCGAGAATCCCAATACGCAGATCGCCGTGTCGGAGGTCAAGGCCATCGACCCGACCTACGAGATCGGCGACGAATATGCCGACGAGATCAAACTCGCCTCGTTCGGCCGCCGCACCGTGTTGTCGCTGCGCCAAAACCTGGCATCGCGCATCCTCGACCTGGAGAAGGCCAGCCTCTACGAGAAGTATTCGGAGAAGGTCGGCGAGATTGTCACCGGCGAAGTTTACCAGGTGTGGAAAAAGGAGGTGCTGATCCTCGACGACGAGGAGAACGAACTGATCCTGCCCAAGGCGGAGCAGATTCCCAACGACTTCTACCGCAAGGGCGATACCATCAAGGCCATCGTCAAGTCGGTCGAGATGAACAATAACCAGCCGCGTATCATCCTTTCGCGCACGGCCAACCAGTTCCTCGAACGCCTCTTCGAGCAGGAGGTTCCCGAGATCTTCGACGGGCTGATCACCATTAAGAAGATCGTCCGCATCCCGGGCGAGCGCGCCAAAGTCGCCGTGGAGTCCTACGACGAACGCATCGACCCGGTAGGCGCATGCGTAGGCATGAAGGGTTCGCGCATCTACTCGATCGTCAAGGAGCTGCGCAACGAAAACATCGACGTGGTGAACTACACGGCCAACCCGTCGCTGATGATCCAGCGTGCGCTGAATCCCGCCAAGATTTCGAGCATCACCATCGACGAGGAGAAAATGACCGCTTCGGTCTACCTCAAGCCCGACCAGGTGTCGCTGGCCATCGGCAAGGGCGGCCTGAACATCCGCCTCTCGAAGATGCTCACCGGGTACGACATTGACGTATACCGCGAGGTCGAAGAAGAGGACGTGGCCCTCACCGAATTCGCCGACGAGATCGACGGATGGATCATCGACGCTCTGAAGAACGTCGGCTGCGACACGGCCAAGAGCGTGCTGGAACTGCCCGTAGAGGAGATCGCCGCGCGTGCCGACCTGGAGCTGGAACAGGCACAGAAGGTCGTCGAAATCCTGAAGGCCGAATTTGAAGAGTAACATAAGCAAGAAAGGAAAACACAAGATATGGGTAACGAAAGAAAATTAAGGCTCATTCAGGTTGCAAAGGAGTTCAAGGTGGGACTGAATACCATCACGGACTTCCTGCAGAAGAAGGGCATCAAGAGCGACGGGTCGCCCAATACGCTGGTCGACGCGGAGACTTATGCCGTCCTGGAGAAGGAGTTCGGGGCGAACCGCGCCGCAGGCAATGCACGCGAGTCGATCCGCGAGCGTATCTCCCTGAAGCAGACGACCATCACCCTCGAAGAAGCTAAGAAGCAGGAGCGCGAGGAGGAAAAAGAGGTGGTCATCAAAAGCAACGTAATCAGCGTCAAGGACGAAATCCAGCAGCCGAAGTTCCTCGGCAAGATCGACCTGTCGCCCAAACCCAAGGCTGCGCCGGCACCCGCCCCGAAGGCGGAAGCGGAAAAACCCGCCGCACAGCATCCTGCGGCCCCCGCAGCACCGGCACCTGCCCAGGCGCCCAAGGCTGCCGCACAACCCGCACCGGCCATGCCTGCAACCCCGGAAGCCCGGCCGTCACAGGCAGCCCCTGCCACACCGGCAAGCCCCGCCGCACCCGCAACGCCGGTGCATGCGGCGCCTGCTGCTCAGGCTGCCCAGGCTGCGCCCGCTGAACCTGCGAAACCCGCCGCACCGGCCACGCCGGCACCCGCAGCGCAGGCTCCCGGGCAACCGGACGCCAAGCCCGCAGAAGCCCCGGCCCCCGCGCCGGAACCGACCGCTCCCAAAGACAACATCTTCCGTCCGGAGACCGTGACCCTTACCGGGCCGCAGGTACTCGGCACGATGGACGTGTCGGGATTCGTGGCCGGCGGCAAGCACAAGCGCAAGCGCCTGCAAAAGGAAAAGGTCGACGTCAGCAAAGCCCCGAAGGGCAATGCGCAGGGCGGCGGCAACAAGCAGGGTGGACAAGGGGGCCAGGGCGGCCAGAACCGTCCCGGACAGGGCGGGCAAAACCGTCCCGGCGCCCAGAACCAGCCCAAACCGGGCGAAGGCCGTCGCAACAAAAACAAAGGTAAGGCCGCACCCAAGCCGATCGTACGCCCCGAAGTGAGCGACGAGGAGGTTTCGAAGCAGGTAAAGGACACCCTGGCACGCCTGACGGCCAAGGGTGCCAAAAGCAAGAGTGCCAAATACCGCAAGGATAAACGCGACGCCGTTGCCGAGCGTATGAACGAAGAGTTCGAACGCGAGGAACAGGAACGCTCGACCCTCAAAGTCACGGAGTTCGTGACCGTGAGCGAGTTGGCGACGATGATGAACGTGTCGCCCACGCAGGTCATCACGGCCTGCATGAACCTGGGACTGATGGTCTCCATCAACCAGCGCCTCGACGCCGAAGCGCTCGTCGTGGTCGCCGAGGAGTTCGGCTACAAGGTCGAATTCGTCTCGGTCGAGATCCAGGAGGCCATCAACGACGAGGGCGAAGACAAGGAGGAAGACCTCGTGCCGCGTCCGCCGATCGTCACGGTCATGGGACACGTCGACCACGGTAAGACCTCGCTGCTGGACAACATCCGCAAAACCAACGTCATCGAAGGCGAGGCCGGGGGTATCACGCAGCACATCGGTGCGTACAGTGTCGAGCTCAACGGCCAGAAGATCACGTTCCTCGATACGCCGGGCCACGAAGCCTTCACGGCCATGCGTGCCCGCGGTGCCGCCGTAACGGACGTCGCGATCATCATCGTGGCGGCCGACGACAGCGTCATGCCGCAGACGATCGAGGCCATCAACCATGCGCAGGCCGCAGGCGTGCCGATGGTCTTCGCCATCAACAAGATCGACAAGCCCAATGCCAACCCCGACCACATCAAGGAGCAACTCTCGCAGATGAACTATCTGGTGGAGTCGTGGGGCGGTAAATACCAGGATCAGGAAGTTTCGGCCAAGAAGGGCCTGAACCTCGACAAACTGCTCGAAAAGGTGCTGCTCGAAGCCGAGATGCTCGACCTGAAGGCCAACCCCGACAAGAAGGCGCAGGGCACGGTCATCGAATCGACGCTCGACAAGGGCCGCGGGTACGTCTCGACGATCCTCGTGCAGAGCGGTACGCTCCACGTGGGCGACGTGATCCTGTCGGGCACCTACACGGGCCGCGTAAAGGCCATGTTCAACGAGAACGGCAAGAAGGTCGAATCCGCCGGCCCCTCGACGCCGGTACAGGTGCTGGGACTGAACGGCGCGCCGCAGGCCGGCGATACGTTCAACGTGATGGAGGACGACCGCTCGGCACGCGAAATCGCCAACAAACGCGAGCAGTTGCAGCGCATGCAGGGCATCATGACCCAGAAGCACGTGACGCTCGACGAAATCGGCCGCCGTATCGCCATCGGATCGTTCAAGGAGCTCAACATCATCGTCAAGGGCGACGTGGACGGCTCGATCGAAGCCATGTCGGGCTCGCTCATCAAGCTCTCGAAGGAGACCGTGCAGGTCAACGTCATCCACGCCGCCGTGGGACAGATCTCGGAGTCGGACGTGCTGCTGGCCGCCGCTTCGAACGCCATCATCGTCGGCTTTCAGGTACGCCCGTCGGCTGCGGCGCGCAAGCTGGCCGAGAAGGAGGAGATCGAAATCCGCCTCTACTCGATCATCTACGATGCGATCAACGACATCAAGGATGCCATCGAGGGCATGCTCGAACCCGTGATGAAGGAGGAGATCGTCGCTTCGGTCGAGGTACTGGAGATCTTCAAGATATCGAAGGTCGGCACCGTGGCCGGCTGTATCGTCCGCGAAGGCAAGCTCCAGCGCAACACCCCGATCCGCGTCATCCGCGACGGTATCGTGATCTACACCGGCAAGCTGGGTTCGCTCAAGCGCTTCAAGGACGACGTCAAGGAGGTTGCGGCCGGCCAGGACTGCGGCCTGAACATCGAATCGTTCAACGACATCCGTGTCGGCGACATCGTCGAGGGATACGAACAGGTAGAGGTGAAACGCAAATAGCAACGCCATGCTGAAACGTCTGACCGTTTTGCTGCTGTCGCTCTGCACGCTGTGCGGAGCGGCATCGGCCATGCAACCCGGGGAGGGTAGCACCGCAAAGGAACAGAAGGCGCTGCAAAAGGCCCAGAAGAAAAAACTCCGCCGGGAAGCGCGGCATTTCGAATCCCTGCGCAATGAAACCGTCGAGAAATTCGCCCGCGGGCACCAGCCCTCGGAGATCAGTACCCCCTCGTTCGTAAACGACTTCCGCATTTCGAACGTCATCTGCGCCGGGGACAACATCACGGGCAACGTGATGCTCCGTTTCGACATCACACCCCTCTACGGGGGGTTCCGCCTCTATATGGGCGGCGAGCGCAACGGCACGGCCGCCTATGCCAAAGGCGCGGCCTATCCTTCGTCCGACCACTACGGCCGGGTCTACACGATGCGCGGAGGACAACCCGAACACGTCGTCGTCATGTTCTACAACATTGCCCCGGGTATCGACACGCTCGATCGCGTGGACATCAGCATGGGCCTTGCCCTGAATACGCTGAACATCATCACGATGCGTAACGTACCGATTTTCTGGACTTACACAGACAAGGCCATCAGGAACTTTGTCCGCGAAAAATCGGCGAAAGGAAACGCTAACCAAAACCAAAATACAAACTTAAAGTAAAAATGACTACCCAGATCAAATTTACGACCGCCGAAGAGGCCGTCAAGGTTATCAAATCGGGCGACCACATCCACCTGAGCTCCGTGGCTTCGGCCCCCCAATGCCTGATCAACGCCATGTGCGCACGCGGCGAGGCCGGCGAACTGAAGGATGTCCACATCCACCACCTGCACACCGAAGGCCCGGCACCCTATGCCGACGAGAAGTTCGAAGGCGTATTCCAGCTCGATTCGTTCTTCGTGGGCGGCAACGTCCGCAAAGTCACCCAGAGCGGCTATGCCGACTATATTCCGATTTTCCTGAGCGAGACGCAGCGCCTCTACCGCTGCGGCGCAGTACCCTGCAATGTGGCGATGATCCAGGTGTCGACGCCCGACAAGCACGGCTTCGTATCGCTCGGCACGTCGGTCGACGCAACGCTGGCCGCCGTGGAGACCGCCGAGCACGTGATCGCCGTCGTAAACAAATATGTCCCCCGCGCATTCGGGCAGGCCATGATCCACTCCTCGAAGATCGACATCTTCGTACAGGATGACAAACCGCTGATGGAGGCGCACTTCACGCAGCCGAACGCCACCGAAGAAGCCATCGGCAAACACTGCGCCGCCCTGATCGAGGACGGTGCGACACTCCAGATGGGCATCGGCGCCATCCCGAACGCCGTACTGGCGCAGCTGGGCAACCACAAGAACCTGGGTATCCACACCGAAATGTTCGCCGACGGCGTACTCCCGCTCGTGGAGAGCGGCGTCATCAACGGCGAAGCCAAGAACATCGACAAGGGCAAGATGGTATCGACGTTCCTGATGGGTTCGCAGCGCGTCTACGACTTCATCGACGACAACCCTGCCGTGCTGATGATGGACGTGGGCTACACGAACGACCCCTATATCATTTCGAAGAACGACCGCGTGACGGCCATCAATTCGGCGCTGCAGGTCGACATTACCGGCCAGGTATGCGCGGACTCGCTGGGCACGAAGTTCTATTCGGGTGTCGGCGGACAGATCGACTTCGTATACGGCGCATCGCTGTCGAAGGGCGGCAAGGCCATCATTGCCATGCCTTCGGTGACCAACAAAGGCATCTCGAAGATCGCCCCCGTACTGTCGCCAGGCGCAGGCGTCGTCACGACCCGCAACCACATCCACTGGTTCGTAACCGAGCACGGGGCCGTAGACCTCTACGGCAAGACGCTGCAGGAGCGCGCACGCCTGATCATCTCCGTAGCCGACCCGTCGGCCCAGGAGGAACTCGACCGTGCCGCCTTCGAGCGTTTCGGCCAGCACCACCACTATGTGAAGGGTTACATGAAAAAATAATTTTTTCACATCCGAAAGGCGCCCGCTGCAATAGCGGGCGCTTTAGCCTAAATTGGTAGTATTTTTATCTAATCACGAATCATATTCTGTAATTTTTCCGGGGAAAATAATGTTTCCCCGGTTTTTTATTTTCGCGATTTCCGACTCTAATGGTTCCTTCTTCATGTTTAAATTTAGCATACAAACCCATAAAAATTCTTAATGTTATGTATGACTTTATCAAGCAACACGAAAGAGAGGTGGGCAGAAAGATGCCAGGCGTTCTGGTTTTGTGCGTTACTACCGTTCCGGTTTGACAAATTTGGCTCCACCCCATTACTTGCGGAATCGAACCGATACGGCTCCTTATTTGGAATCGTTTTATTACGAACGCGATCCGCCCTTTTCGATTACCTGCGATTATAAAATGGTATCGCTCATTATTGAAAACTCCCTGAAGTTCGCAGATCGTATTGGCGCTCCTTGCTTGATTTTCAGATCGGATCCGATTACATTTTCTGATTTATGGCAACGGCTTCGTTCTTTACCATGTTCTTAGCCCGGAAATAGCTGCGGTAATTACTAAATCCCGCATGGAGCACAATCTCCAACACAGGTATTTTTTGCTTTCTCTGCACAGCATCCGCATGTAGCCGCTCCACCTCCTTCAGCCGGTAACTATTGATGAAACGGTTGAAATTCACGCCATATTCCCGGTTGATGAAAGCCGATATATAAGTCCTGTTGGAAACGAGATCCCGGGCCATATCGGTTATTTTGAATTCCGGATTCAGATAAGGTTTCCGATCCTCCAAATACTTCTCGACCTGCTGCCGCCCCAGTTGCGGATAATTTCCCGACGCGGTCATTTCCTTCTCTTTGACGGTAACAGGTTCGAAAATCACGTAATTCTCCGAAAGAATACTCAGGCACAGCACAATATGGGTGAATACCGCCGGCAACGTCGTGAATGCCCAGGCAAACCCCAACCCGCCGAACAGCCCGACACCCAATATCAGCCCGGCTATCGGCAGGGTTTGCAGCACGACCCTGAAGAGGATGATAAAGGAGAGCCAATCCAGCGACATGCGGTAGATGTCGGCGGAATAGTCGATTATCTTGCGTTTATACGACTTTATGCGGAGCAGGCTCAGCCAGGAATATAAAATACACAGCAAAATGCAAACGATAAACGTGATGTCGATGATTGCTGATGTAAGGTTTACCTCGTTATCATAAATAGCTGCCCATCGCTGCCGGAGCGGGACTGCCAACGCAATCGCGCAGATAATTAGGGTCAAACACGCCGGAAGGATGAAATGACAGGCCGGAAAAAGTTTCCGCTCGCCCGTATCCGTAATAATATGCGTGATCCGGTAAAGGAATACGGGGATGAAAGCGAATGAGGAAAAGAAAACGGGCAGGTATGCTATGAACGTGTCGCGGGCGATGGAATGCATGACCAGCCCGCTCCAAAACAGTATCATCAGACAGTATACAGCGATCATGTTGTAATGGATCTTCCGGTCGACCGTATTGGAAGAGCGGGTCGTATCGAGCGAAATCAGAATCAGGCTGACCGCAGCACTTACCACCGGCATTGAGAAAACGATTGCACGTCCGATATCTTGATTCATCCTTCCTTATTCTTTATTTGCGGTTTCTCGTCGGGCTGTTTCTTGGCAGCCTTTTCCAATCGGATCGCACGCTGGAAATGCCTGGAGTCTTTGAATCCCGCCATAACCATTACCTGATACGGATTTTTACGTTCGTTCGAAGGATGTGCCATTAGAATCTGGTACTCCTCGATCCGCCACAGGTTCAGGTAGCAGTTGAAATTCTTGCCGTAAGTCTGATTGATAAAATTAGACATGACGGTACGGTTCACCCCCATCGCCTCAGCCATGTCAGTCAGTTTGAAATCGGGATCGAGGTACGGCTTTTTTTGGGACATATAGTTTTCTAAAGCCTTACTGGTCAGCCGTCCGCGCGTGTTGTCCGGCACAAGGCGCTGTTTGTCGCCCACCCCGTTGCTCTCGCTCTTTTTCCCGGCGGACGGAAACAAATCGGCGGTTTTGTAAGAGAGATACTGCCTGCGGATAACATGGTACGTGAGCAGGATTTCCTGGGCTATGATACATAATGCGTTCAGGCGTACGAGCCAGCGGTCGGAACACACTACCGAAGGCAAAAAAGCGATCAGCCAGATAGCGATGAAAAGCACGAAGAGCACGACGAGCCAACGCGACGATCTTATACTGAAAGATTTTCGATCCGTGTCTACCTTCTGCACGACCGCCTGCTTATAATACCGCGACAACAACCGGCAAGTCGGAACGACATAGGCTATCGCCGTGACGAACCGCAACAAAAAGCCGGAGATGAACAGATCCGCATAACGCTCAAACGGCGATAATCCGGCGATTCCTTCTCCATGCGGCAATATCCAGGCCGCCGCCGTCAGGATAACCGCCAACGCGGGCACCGGCCAAAGGTAATTCAGGACGGGAAAGTTTCTTTTATTCCCCAAATAGGTCAGGTAATAAACGATGTTGTAGAACAATACGGGAATATAGACATACGACAGGGCAAAAGGAATATCGACCGGAAGGAATACCGGGTCGTCAGAGAGCACATGCCAGAGTACGGACGCCCACCACACGGCGAGCAGAATACAGTAGATGCTCACGACCCGCCTCAATTTTCGTTCGGCAGGATTGCGATAATTCCAGATCAGCAATAAGGCAAAGACCGAACATATGACCGAACAGCAGATCGGCAAAATATAGACCATCAGGCTGCCGTATGTGACAAATGTTCCCATGATTCAAATTATTCCCCTCGAACGTGTGTTCCCGCCGGCTGTTTCCTGCACACTGGAACCGTCCGGGATGTCACCGGCCGCATACTTCCGGGAATACGACGTGTAAATACACCACAGCACGCTGGCTTTATTTACATTACGTCCGTTGACGACGAGACTCCGTGCGCCCCGGGAAAAGTCCGTTTTTGATGATTTGACATATCCTTTACAAAATTGCGGTTTGCGTATATAAGGTCATTACGATTTTGCCGATATGATTTATACGTTTTGGCATTATGCGATAGCAAATATATCATTTCTTTGTGCAGAACAAAAAAATCCCACGGCTATTTTACAAAAAAGTTTTTCAGTCACTCCACCCGCTCTACCTATTATAATGAAAAGAACAGAATTCATTCTTCCGTCATAACTGCGGCAGCCTCTTCCGAGGCCGTTCCGCCGACCATCCCCCAGAACTATTTGACCGGATTTATCAAGCCGAGAAAGCAAGGACACCGCAACTGTCCTTTCGGATGTCTGTACTCGGACAGACTGTAAAATCTGTAACGCAATAATTTAAAGTATGAATAATGGAATTATAAAACGAATGTTCGTCCTGCTGGCAATCGCCGTCACCGGTATTACGCAGGATATCGAAGCCCAGCGAGTGGCTGCCAAGAGCAATATCCTGGCAGACGCTTTCCTGAATCCGAATTTGGGAATAGAGGTCGGGCTCGCTCCCAAATGGACGTTGGACATAACGGGGCAATTCAACGCATGGACGCTCTCGCACGACCGACGCTGGAAACACTGGGTCTTTCAACCTGAAGCCAGGTACTGGTTCCGCGACCGGTTCTCGGGGCACTTCGTGGGTGCCCACATGCATGGCGGACAGTATAATATCGGAGGTTTCGACGGACAAATCAACTTCTTCGGTTCGGATGCCCGCAAACTGAAGGATAGCCGTTATCAAGGCTGGTTCGTAGGCGCTGGTATCGCTTATGGTTATGCGTGGATACTGGGGCGACATTGGAACCTCGAGGCAGAAATAGGCTTCGGCTATTCCTATACACGCTATGACCGCTTCCGGTGTACCGGCTGCGGCAGGAAGGTGGAAACGGACAAGCCGCACCACTACGTGGGCCCGACGAAGGCGGCAATCAACCTTGTTTATGTATTTTAATCGTGTACGAGATGAAAAAGAGATTGTATATCCTTTCAGCCCTTTTGGGCATGGTTACGGCAGCGGAAGCGCAGACCGCAATCGACATGCGGAAACAGGACATCGTGGACGGCGTTTCCATAGAAAATCTCAGGATGGAACGCAACGGCGCGTACATCGCCATAGATATGCTTTGGGATTTGTCTGGGCTCGACGTGGACAATAATCGCGCGGTGCTGCTCACACCATGGCTGGTCAACGGCAGCGATTCGCTCAGCCTGCAATCGATAGGAGTTTACGGCAGACGGCGCTACTACTTCTATGTACGCAAGGGCGAGAGCCTGCTGTCGGGCAGGGATGAAAAGAGCTACAAGGCTGCGGAGAAGCCTGACGACATCGAATATCACTGCATGGTGCCATACGCCGAATGGATGAACGGCTCCGTGCTGTCACTTCACCGCAGCGACTACGGATGCTGCAACACGCTGCTGGCAAAGCAGACCGGGATGCTCGGACGACATTCCGAGGCGTTTTTCCCCGAACTGGTATATGTACGTCCGCAAGGGCTGGTCGAAAAGCGGGATTCACTCGAAGGTTCGGCGTTCATCGACTTTCCGGTCGACCAGACAGCGATTTTTCCGGGCTATCGGCACAACACCGCCGAACTGGGGAAAATACAGTCATCGATCGACTCCGTGCAGAACGACATGGATATAACCATCACCTCGGTATGGCTGAAAGGTTATGCTTCGCCCGAAAGTCCGTATGCGCATAACAAGGAATTGGCTATCGGGCGTACCGCCGCATTGAAGAAACACATACAGCAACTCTACCAGTTTGAAGGCGATATGATAACGACCGGCTACGAAGCGGAGGATTGGGCTGGATTGCGCCGCTACGTGGAACGGTCGAACCTTGAACATCGCACGAGGATCATCGCTTTGATAGACGCCAATTTGGAACCGGATGCCAAAGAGTGGAAAATAAAAAGCACCTATCCGGAGGAATACCGCTTCCTGTTACAGAACTGTTATCCGGCGTTGCGCCGCACCGACTACCGCATCGCTTACACCATCCGCAGTTACAGCGACGTGGAGGAGATAAAACGAATTATGCACGAGCGACCGCAGAAACTGAGCCTGAACGAGTTCTACCTCGTCGCACGAGAGTATGAACCGGGCACGGACGAGTTCACCGAAGTGTTCGAGACAGCGGTGCGCATGTTCCCGGATGACACCGTTGCCAACCTCAACGCCGCCAACGCCGCAATGCGCCGCGGCGACCTCACAGGTGCGAAGCGTTACCTTGCCAAAGCGGACGATTCGCCCGAGGCGGTTTATGCCCGCGGTGCATTGGCCATCCTGCAAAAGGATTACGACAGCGCCCGACGCTACCTGAGTGAGGCGAAAACGCTCGGATCGGAGCAGGCAGGCATCACGCTCGAACAGCTTGAAAAAGGGAGACATTAACAAGAAAATATACCATTAACAAAATCAAATCCACACATTTATGAAGATGAAAAAATTATTTTTAGGGTTGTTCGCATGTAGCGCATTGTGTGCATGTTCGAACGATGAATCGGGAATCATTCCGGATGATACCCCGAAGATTTTCACTGTAGACGAGGCATACCTCAATGTCCGGCTCGCCGATGCAGGCTCCCTTACGAGGGCGCAGGAAGGCGAATTTGAATACGGAACGAACGAACAGTCCGTCAAAAACGCCTATTTTTACTTTTACGATGCAGACGGCGTATTCGTTACACAAGGTGATGTCTGGACGGGTGGCAACGCCTCGACGACAAACCCTGCCGGCAACATTGAATTTACGAGCAACAACGTCGTCGTACTGAAAGAACTGGGCAGGAAGAACTATCCCAGGTACATGGTAGCGGTGCTCAACAAACCGACGGGCTTCCTGCATGGAAACACGCTCGGGGAAATGCAAATGGTGCTTGCGGACGCGAATGCGGAAGGTATTTATTACCCGTCAACAACCGATAATGTCACGACCGGTTACTTTACCATGAGCACGACGAGCTATACCGCAGCCAATCGGGCTGCGTATTTCGTAACGTGAAGTAAGTATCGATAAATAACGATAACAATAAATAGGAATATAGGGTGTAACTCAACAAGTTACGCCCTATATCTTTTTGTAGAATTTTCTTTGGCTTTGCTTATTTCTCGGATTTTTATCGTATATTTGTACCATAATTGTACCGACACTTAAAAGTAGATAATATGACACTTACAAGAATGCCGGTATTGAGAATGAGGAATATAAGTAAAAAGTAGATTATGCCAGCAGCAAAATTTGAAATAAAACGGAAGTGCCAGATTTGTGGAGAAGAGTTTTTAGCCAAAACAATAGAATCTTGGTATTGCTCTCCCAAATGTTCCAAAATTGCATGGAAGCGACGCAAGGATGAAGAACAAAGATTGCAAAGGTTGGACGAAGTGGTTAAGAAGATACCCAAGTCCAAAGAGTACATCACGGTTCCTGAAGCATACGCATTGTTTGGCATAAGCAAGGAAACTCTTTATCGTTTGATTCGTAAGGGTACAATCCCCAGTGTAAATGCAGGAGAAAGACAGACATTACTATCAAAAGCAGAACTGATGAAACTCTATCCTCCACGCAAGAAAGCTCTCACAAAGCCGAAACCTGTTGCCAAACTATATAGTCTGGAGCCGAAAGATTGTTATACCATTGGAGAAATCACAGAGAAGTTTCTTGTGAATGAAAGTACAGTTTATCTCCATATACGCAAATACTCTATCCCTACCCGGCAGATTGGGAACTTTGTGTATGTACCCAAGAAAGAAATTGATAACTTATATAAAGGTGTGAAGCGATGAAGAAAGCATTAGTCAATACACGAGTGTCGGTAAAGCTCCGCAAATCTGAATATCGTGATGAATGGTATCTTTATGTGGAATCTTATCCTGTATTTCAATCCGGAAAAGATACGCCACAAAGAGTGCGTGAATATCTCAATCGTACCATTACAACACCTATTTGGGATAAGTCACGCAATGCAAGGACTAATGCCGAAGGCAAAACCACTTATAAGCCGAAGCGAGATTTGAACGGTGTCATTCAATGTAAGTCGCAATTAGACCAGGAATCATGTATCTATGCCGACAAGGTCAGAAGCCTACGACAAAAGGAATACGACAATGCAGCTTTATATGCCGATACCGATGCAGAACAGGCGGAGCAGTTGGAACGCTCCCGAAGTAATTTCATTGAGTACTTCGACCATGTGCAGCGAACAAGGCATGCCCATAGCTCTGATTCTATCATTGTCAACTGGAGGAGAGTGCATGAATTATTGAAGATTTTCGCAAAAGGTGACACCATTCTCTTTTCGCAAATAGACTTAAAGATGGTTGAATCGTTCCGGCAATTCATAATGAATGCCCCACAAGGAGGCACTAAACGAGGTACGATTTCTCAAAATACAGCAGCAACCTATTTCTCTATCTTCAAAGCCGGATTGAAACAGGCTTTTATAGACGGATATCTGACTATTGATATTTCTGCAAAAGTCAAAGGCATTCAAGAAAGGGAAAGCCGGAGAGAATATCTCACGGTAGAGGAATTAAACCGACTGGCTCAAACACCTTGTGACCCATTACTGAAACGTGCTGCCTTGTTCTCTGCTTTAACAGGAATCCGTCATTGCGACATTCAGAAGTTGAAGTGGTCGGAAGTGGAAATGTTCAATGGAGGCTATCGGTTGAATTTTACTCAGCAAAAGACAAAAGGAGTTGAATATATGCCTATATCAGAGCAAGCATATAATCTCTGTGGAGAGCAAAAAGAGGGTGAACTTTTGGTTTTTGCCGGACTTCCTGACCCTTCTTGGATAAACCGTCCTGTCAAAAAGTGGGTTGAAGCTGCCGGAATCACCAAACACATTACCTTCCATTGTTTTAGGCACAGCTACGCAACCCTGCAACTGGCTGGAGGAACTGATATTTATACGGTCAGCAAAATGTTGGGACATACAAATGTGCGAACAACACAGGTGTATGCAAAGGTTGTTGATGAAAAGAAAGAGAAAGCTACAGAAACCATTAAATTGGATTTATCTCAAACAAAATAACCATTATTATACTTTGTAAGTATAGCCATCTGCGTAAAATCTGCGTGGGTGGCTTTTTGTTTTTATCTATGGTCTTTTCTTCTGACCATCTTATGATTCCTTTATGATTGAAGACATTATCATAAAAATCTACTACTGATATTCTCCACTATTCATATTGATAATCAATGGGTAATCCTTATGATGATTATGTTTCGTTACTGCTTATTTATGTGATGTATTACACTATGAAATCAGTATGCGTAATCGCTGTTATTTTGCCGAAAAATCAAAAAACAAGTAGCAATATGAGTGAGAAGAACATTACATTTGAAGATTTACCCAAAGCAATGTCGTGGTTGATGGATAAATTGAATGAGCTGGATTCTAAAATAGATGGATTAAACAATCAGAATCAAAGCGTTCCAACCGAACAATGGATGAACCTTAAGGAATTGTGTGATTATATTCCCAGTCACCCGGCAGAGCAAACTGTATATGGCTGGACGAGTTGTCATCTAATCCCATTCCACAAAAGAGGGAAGCGTATCATGTTTCTAAAATCGGAAATTGACGAATGGCTCCATGCCGGCAAAATCAAATCTGATAAAAACTTGGAAGATGAAGCCGCCCAATTCATAAAGTCAAAAAGAAATACCAAATTCTAATGGATTCAACCAATTTATGCAATGCGCTCAGAATGGAATTTGAAGGGATCTTTGAAAACAAGATTCCTTTGGATGCTTTTCCTGCCAAAATTCAAGATATGATATTGGCTCTATCCCGACAAGAGAATTATTCCATAGAATATATGATGGCTTCTCTTTTGGTGGCAGTGTCAACCGCTATCGGCAACGCTGTCAATATTCGTATTCGTGGTGGATGGATTAGTAATCCTGCCCTTTATATGATATTGGTAGGTCGTCCCGGAATGGGCAAAACCCCACCTTTGGATTTTGCATTCCGTCCTATCCGAAAGCATGATGCCAAAATCATCAAACAATTTAAATTGGATATGGAGCATTATAATAGCTTGGTTGAAAACAATAAGGCTAAAAAAGACAAGTCCTCTTCATTGCCGGACAAACCAATTTTACGAAGAACCATCATATCCGATTTTACACCGGAAGCTTTAATGCGTGCGTTGGATGACAATCAGCGAGGTGTCGTGGTATATGTGGATGAAATTATGGGAATGTTTAATGCCGTGAATCAATATAGCAAAGGACAACTCATAGAGCAGCTATTGACAGCCTTTAGCGGAAAACCATTGGATATTTCAAGATGTAGCATCCCTGTACCTATTCATATAGAGCATCCTTTTATAAATATTGTCGGCACGATGCAAACGACACGTATGCACGAACTGATAGAGAAAGGATATAAAGACAATGGGCTGATAGACAGAATAATTTTTGTTTATCCATCGTCTCAGGAAATTTCAGATTGGGGGCTGGATGAAGAATCTTCCGTATCAACTTTTGGTAAATACTCATCAATGTGGGATTCTATTATAAATAAGGTAATTAGTTTGCCATTTATAGAGAATGAAGATGACAGAGCCATACATAATGTATTGGAATTTTCTTCGGAAGCCAAAGCCTATTTTACAAACTGGCGCAATAATGCAGTTCGGGCTGTTAATCAAATCCAAGATGATGGATTGGTGGATAGCAGAGTGATTAAAGCTCCCATGATTACGGCTCGTTTAGCTTTAGTCTTGCAAATCCTTCGTTGGGCTTGCGGTGAAGAACACAAGGATTTTGTGGATATTGACTCAACCAAATCTGCTATTGCATTGAGTGAATACTTTGAGAACTGTTATACCAACATTCAGAAATATATGTTGCGAGAGAGCGTTGAACCGCAAAAAAGAGAATTGCTTGATTGCCTTTCCGCAACTTTCACTACTGCCGATGCCATTCAAGCCGGAAAAGAAGTAGGGTTGTCGGAAAGGTCGGTAATGTATTCTTTGGTTAGCCTTGCTACGAATAAGGTTATCAAGAAAGTAAAGCGAGGTGAATATGAGAAGCTGCAATAAACGACACCTTTTGCAGTTTGCAGTTGTTGCAGTTTGCACTTTGCACTGACATAGGATTTCTGCAAAACTGCAATAAGTGCAAACTGCACGGACTGCAATAACAAAATGAAGAAGTATGGCTGAATATAGATTTTCTCTTCAAAAATATAAGCGTGGGTCAAAACTTTCATGCCCGAAGTGTGGAAAGAAACAATGTTTTGTCAAGTACATAGATAGCCAAGGAGAAATAACTTTTCCTGATTATGTAGGCAGATGTGACCATGAGCAATCTTGCCAATACCATTACACTCCATCGGATTATTTTCATGATAACCCAATGGTAGTGGATTACAACAAGGATAACTTCATTGAAGCCGATAAGCCTAAGCCCAATTTACTGCCTCCAACCTCTTTTGTTGACAATGAACTAATGAAACGTACTCTTACTAACTATGGTATGAATCCATTGTACATCTACCTGTCTGGGATGTTGGGTAAAGATGAGACTTCTCGGATATTCCAACTATATCATGTTGGCACATCAAAGAAGTGGGGCGGTTCTACTGTCTATTGGCAAATTGATTGGCAAGGTAATGTACGAACAGGGAAGATAATGTTGTATGATGCAGAAACAGGACATCGGACAAAAGAGCCAAGAAGTTATGTTAGTTGGGTACATACAGAACTGAATCTCCCAAACTACAATTTGAAGCAATGTTTGTTTGGCGAACATCTGTTATCTGAGAATCCGACCAAACCTGTTGCTATTGTGGAAAGCGAAAAATCCGCTTTGATAGCTACCCATTATATGCCGGAATTTATATGGTTGGCAACAGGTGGAATGCATGGATGCTTCAAGTCTGACGTGGTAAGTGTATTGAAAGGTCGGTCGGTTATGCTATGCCCGGATTTGGGTGCAAGAGAGGTTTGGCAAACCAAGATGGCTTTACTCACTTCCGTATGTTCTAAAGTTGTATTGAGTGATAGTTTGGAACAATGCGCCACAGACGAACAGCGCAAGAACGGACTTGATATTGCGGATTTCTTATTGATGACTGAAACACCTGCGATGGTACTTCAAAAGATGATAAAGCGAAATCCAAACCTACAAACTTTGATTGACTGCTTGCATTTGGAACTGGTGGATTCCGGTTAGTGATGTGTTTTTGGAGAAGCCAAACTAAGGGGAAAGTAAAACTATTGATTATCCAAATGGATATAGGTGACAATAGCCACTCTTAAAGTTGACAGACAAATGGCATAGTTCGGACAAAGACAATGCTTGCATTAAGGTATGTAATGCCCCATTTTTAATGGGTATTCTATGCAAGAAGTACCACCGTCCGACAAAATGTTTTCACTCATTTGTCGTCTTGGAGGCTTCTTGCATTACTCGCAGGCTCGCAATGGATAGAACATTTTATTAATAAATTCCAGTTATAAACGCTTATGGATATACAACAAAACAATGGAAAACAGGGTGTTCGTACTCGTCATATAGACATTCGTCTGACTGAAAATGAGTATGAAATGATAGTAGAAAAAGCTGCCGAATGTGGACTGACACTTAGTAACTACGGACGAAAATTATTGCAAAATCACCATCCAAACAAACGACTTTCAGACGAGGAAGTACAAGGATTGAACTCTTTATCGGATGCACGAGCCGACCTTATCCGCATTCAGAATGTACTCAAAGGTAAACCTGATGAGATTAAAAAACGATATTTCCGAGATGAGAATTATATGCGTGCTTGGATAGAGGCAGTAAATAGGCTTATTGTCCGATGGGGACAAATACGAGACAGTATAAATCAAATTTGAAATTATGATAGCACAAGGAAAGGCAATTTCTCATGGAGCAAGAGCCATTGAGTATTCTATGGAAAAAGATAAAGCCCAGCTCGTTAAGGTGCATGACTTGCCAGAAAATATAGAACCTTTGGCTATGTGGTCACGGATGATGCAACACCAGCATCAATGTATGAAAGACAGATATAATCCGAAGCCCATAAAGCTGAACGCACTGCGCTTTGAAATATCTCCAGCCAAAGAAGAATCGGCAGGATGGACAATGACGGATTGGCAGAATTTGGCGGATGAGTTTATTGCAGTACTTGACGGCATTGACCGAAGATGTGGCAAACCAGATAGTCATCTTAAACCGACCAATATCAAAAATAGCCAGTATGTTGTTTCGTTACACACCGACAGCAAAAGTGGCATCCCTCACTTGCATATTGTAGCTAACCGCATAGACAATATGGGCAAGACAAACGATGCGCATTATATTGGTGAACGTGCCGTTCATGCTGCCAACATCATCAATGAGAGACGTGGCTGGGTGCAATCCGTGCAACGTCGTGATGAGAATATTCAGCAAATCAGTGAAGACTGCATCGCAATATTGAAAGCTATGCCAGAATTTGATTGGGAAACTTATAGCCAAATGTTAAACGCTAAGGGGTACGATATTAAGTTGATAAAGGACGATAAGGAAGTGGTCAAAGGGTATGCTATACGAAAAGGGAACTCTATTTATAAATCCTCGATATTGGGTAAAAGTCGAAAATTGATGCCATCAAAAATTGAAGCGACTTGGGTGGGATTACATGCTTCTGATAAACAAACTGCAATTCAGTCAAAGGAAGTATGTACTCAAACGATGGCGCATAATAATAAAGAGGTGATGCCACAATCAAAGCCTTCTATTTACCACTATTCCATAACAGTGGATGGAGAACAACTCGAGGTTGATATACCAGATATGGTTAAGTCTGTCTTTGACGAAGAGTTTGGAAGCCTTGATGAAGAAGTCAAACAGACCAATTTATTCAAAGTTGCCGCCTTACTATTTGCCGGATATTTGGATGCAGCCACTTCTATGTCATCTTCGTGCGGAGGTGGTGGCAGTCCCGGTAGTGGATGGGGTAAAGACAAAGACGAGGATGAACATAACTGGGCAATCCGTTGTGCAAAAATGGCAAAATGGCTCTGTAAGCCCATTAAGCGTAACAGAAGCAGATAGCATTTCATTTATAACCATACAACACTATGCGTAAAAGTAAATTTGACCAATCTCCTTTGCCTGTGCAGGATAGTAAGTACATGAATCAGGATGACAATATTAGTGAAATAGAAAATCGTGTAGAATTTGACACCGAATTTGTCAATCTTACAAATCAGATAGAGGACATCAAAGCCGCTATTCAAGAATTGGAACAGATAAAAGCCTGTGTAGATTCTTCAATGGAAGCCCTTGAAAAATCAACACAAACTCTCAATGCAGCTATAAAAAAGTCCGATAATATAGCCAATGCTATTTGTCGCACTTTTATTCAAGTAGAGAATACTGTTATAACTGTAAAACTTAGCGAAACGGATAAATCCATCCTCGCTGAATATCGCCACAAATTGATTGAGGAAGAAAAATGCCTATTTGAAAAACAAATGGCTGAGTTGAAAGCTACTCATGAAAAACATTGGAAAGAAGTTAATAGATTTGCGAAATCTTATACTTCGTTTTCTCTTAATGGCTGGATAGCAAAAATCTCCGTTATTGGATTTTGGATATTATATGCATATTTCTGTTTGACATTGGGAGGATGGATAATATATTCGATGTGTGTTTAGCGGAATTAGGAAGGATGGACGAACCACCCTTCCTAATGTCTCACCAAGTTATGATCTTATCAACAATCTCTTGTTGTTCGGCACTACTGCGTCTCAAATAAATGCGAGTGGTTTCTATGCTTTCATGCCCCATCAGATCGGCAAGCAAAGAAATATCGTTGAACTTCTCCAAGAAATTCTTGGCAAAGCGATGACGGAACGAGTGAGGGTAAACTACTTTTTCATTCAAACCGTATTTTGAAGCATAGTTTTTCAACTGTTGAGCAATACCTCTGGTAGTGATACGTTCACCGAAGCGATTGAGGAAAAGATAGCCCGTGGTACGATTTGCCTTGTTTAACCATTCTGTTGCCTCCTTGCGTAAAGCTTTCGGAATGTAGATACGGCGTATCTTTCCACCTTTGGTGTAGATGTCGAAATAGCCTATCTGCACATGCTCCACCTTCATTTGTATTAGTTCGCTGACTCTTGCTCCGGTGGCAGCAAGGAAACGAACCACGAAATACCATTCTTGATTTTCCTCTTTCTTAAGTTTGTTCTTTAGGAAAACATAGTCGGCATTGCTGATTACATTTTCCAAGTAGCTACGCTGTTGTACCTTGACGGATTTAAGTCTCAGACGAGATTTCCCCATGCAATCAAGATACTTGTTCATTGCCTGAATACGAAGATTTACAGTTTTAGGCTTGAACTTCTCAATGAGATAAGTTTTATAAACAAGCAGATTGCGCTTGTTCAGTTCCTTGTGTTGGGAATAGTATTCTCTTACGGCATAGAGGTAAGCCGCGACCGTATTCTCCGCCATATTCCCTTGACGAAGATACGTTTCAAAATTTTCAATGCTCATGTCTGATACATTATTAGTTAAACAATTCGCTATCATTAATAATGTATAGCATCCACAAATTCATTGAGTTCCTATTATGAGAAGTTTCTCGCTACTGGAGAGGTGAAATGCATTGACGAGGAGATTCCGTTTGAGATACCGCAGGGGTGGGAATGGACACGCATTGGCAACATCTTCAATCATACAAGTGGAAAGCAGCAAAGTGGTAGTAATAAGAATGGCGGAACACCACAGAAATTTATTACAACATCCAATCTATATTGGGGATATTTCATCCTTGATAATGTAAAAGTTATGAATTTTACAGAGGAAGAAATAAAAACATGTTCTGCTACAAAAGGCGATTTGCTTGTTTGTGAAGGTGGTGCAGGTTACGGTCGTTCTGCAATTTGGAACTATGATTATGATATTTGTCTTCAAAATCATGTCCATAGATTACGCCCATGTGTAAATGGCATTTGCGAATATGTATATCACTTTATCTACCTATTAAAAGAAAGCAATAACTTAGCTTCAGTAGGAACTGCAATGCCTGGACTTTCAGCGAATCGTTTAAAAGGATTATTATTACCGTTTCCCCCTCTTCCCGAACAAAAGAGAATTGTTGCCAAATTAGAAGAACTCTTGCCACTTATAAAAAAATATAGCGAAGTACAGGACTGCTTGGAAGAGTTGAATATTTCAATCAATGATAAGCTAAAGAAGTCTATTCTCCAAGAGGCAATACAGGGAAAACTTGTTCCACAGATTGCAGACGAAGGTACAGCACAAGAATTACTCGAACAAATACGGCAAGAGAAATTGCAACTTGTCAAAGACGGTAAACTAAAGAAGTCTGCCTTAACCGATTCTATTATATTCAAAGGTGACGATAACAAGTATTATGAGCAGGTAAACAAAAAATGCTTGGATATAACAGAACAGATACCTTTTGAAATTCCTGAGAATTGGGTTTGGGTAAGGATGGGGCAAATTGGAAATTGGGGTGCTGGCTCAACTCCCCAACGAGGTGATGCGAATTATTATAATGGCAAAATTCTATGGCTTAAAACTGGAGAACTGAATAATGGGATAGTGTATGATACTGAGGAAAAAGTTACGCAGAAGGCTTTTCAGGATTGCTCTTTACGTATGAATAAAATTGGGGATGTCCTTATTGCAATGTATGGTGCTACTATTGGAAAATTAGCAATCGTAGGTAAGGAACTCACTACAAATCAAGCCTGTTGTGGTTGTACTCCTTATTTGATTTATAATTGGTATCTATTTTATTTCCTTATGGCAAGCCGAGATTCTTTCATAAAGAAAGGAGAAGGTGGTGCCCAACCTAATATTTCTCGTGTGAAACTGGTTGAGCACTTAATACCTTTGCCTCCACTAAAAGAGCAATATCGCATTGTTACCCAAATAGAAAAACTATTTGAGCAACTGCGATAATTCATTTACCCGTTCTGTTATACGTTGCTGTTCTGCTAATGGTGGAATGCCAATAGGCAAATTATAAAATAACTCTTTATTGAGGTGCGGAATTGCCGCACCTCTTTTTGAATTTCTCAACTCCTCTTTGTAGAATAGGATGAAAGCCAATACATAAGGCTTCCACATGACTGAAGAAAGCCATAGTTGTTTGAACGTACTCCCCATATATCCATCCTGTGGAACCAAGAAAACTTCACCGGAATTTTCACCATCTACAAGAATGATGTTATCCCCAGCATAGACAAATTTTCCTTTCTCTACGATGGCTGATGATGATTTTCCACGTAAGTATTTTGCATCCAAACAAACGCCCTTTCCGTTTCTCTTTTCACCGTCTATTAGTTGGCATATATCTTTCAAACGTAATACAGTCCAGCTATTGGGATATTCAAAAGAAAGCTCAATTTCAATGATTTGCCCGTCTATCCTCTCATTGTATATTTGTAATTAGTTAATTAAATTTGAATAGTTAAGACATCAGAGTATGGAATAAGTCCGATCTCTCATTGGTTTTCTAAACCGGGAATTATGTTCTGACCCCATACTCTTTACATCAGAATCCGGATAGTTCGTAAGGTGTCTGAGCCCGTATTCGCAATGAAGGACCAAGATGTAAGCGATGTCGTTAAAACCAAAAAATGAACGGCCATGAGGTACATTGGAATCGACGTGAGCAAGGCTACATTCGTGGTAGCTTACTCCTCCGACAAAGGCGGGGAGATCCGTACTTTTAACAACACGACCGCTGGTATCAGACAGTTTATCGGGACTCTCCCCAAAGACGGCAGTATCCACTGTGTTATGGAGGCGACAGGGAATTACAGCGCCTTGCTGCTGTATATGCTCAATGTCGCCGGAATTACTGTCAGCATGGAGAATCCGCTGAAGGTAAAGAACTTCGCCAAAGCCTTGCTCTCTACGGTCAAGACCGATAAGAGCGATGCACGACTCATTACCTTGTACGGAGAGAAGATGAACCCGCGTCCTTTCAAGGTACAGGGAGAGGCCATCCTGCGGCTCCGACAGAAAAGAACCGTCATTCGCCAACTTACTAAGCAGATTACCGCCATGTCGAACCTTCGTGGCTCTCTTGCATGTCTGCCTGTCCCGGACAAAGGTGCAACTCATACCGTAGACGAAACTATCAAGTTCCTTGAAAAGAAGCGTGACAGGCTCCAGGCGGAACTCACGGATCTTGTCGAAGTGGAGTTCAGCCGACAACTCGCGCTGCTGACGACCATCAAAGGGATAGGCATAACGCTTGCCACGGCGCTCATCATCACTACTGGAGGCTTTACCTACTTCCAAAATGCCAAGCAGGTGTCCCGGTATCTCGGAATTTGTCCCACTTACGAACAGTCCGGAACTTCGGTAAACATCAAAGGGCATATCAACCGAAACGGAGACGCATACACTAGAGGACTTCTCTATATCGCCGCTTGGCCTGCCAGTAGGTTCAATGCCCAATGCAAAGAGACCTATACGAGGCTCAGGCAAAACGGAAAATCGGGAAAACTCGCTATGATCGCTGTCGCAAACAAGCTCATCAGGCAGGCTTTTGCTGTTGTCGCGCACGATAAAGAGTATATCGACGGATTCGTCTCCAACAGACCTTAGTAGGAACCATTCTCCGATATTATTACTCTTTTTCCGCATTTTTTAATATAGTTCGTAATTCATTTGAAATCACAAAACAGATTGAACCGAATGTGGTTAGTTTGTCTGTTTATTTCATGTCCGAATCATTAGTATGCTATGTTGCAAAGTTCGTATTCATTATGAAAAAATCCGCTTACGAGAACAAGATATTCAGGTAATTTGCCATCCTTTCCCCAAAGAAGTTCGATGTTAAAAAGTTCAGAAAGCGTTTTGGCTATGTCAAATCCGAAGGCTTCGAGTGACGGACGCACTTTTTCCGGGTGTCGGCATGGTGTGCCGCAGTTACGCGTACACTCGTTATCTGAGCAGTGAAGACATTTACCTATATAGGCAAATGAACGCCCTCCATATTTCCGTTCCATATCCAATAATTCGCTCTCGATTCGTATCCGTTCCGGTAAAATGAGTTTTTGTGTATATTCAATCGGAATATCTTTGTCTTCAGGGATTATCTTCGTTGCCATAAGATGTGCATACTTGTATTGTCGGAGAAACGATTCCGTATCAAAATCAAATGGAGGACACCCCCAACTTTTACCGTAATTGGTACATTGTTTGCAAAGTTCAAGAAAATGTGGTTCGTCACGGAATTCGGCGATGTATCCTTCAACAGTGATGTCTGAAGTAAAATTTTCTACAGTGTATATAC
>ENA-OXVP01000286-OXVP01000286.1-human-gut-metagenome-genome-assembly--contig:-NODE-286-length-26558-cov-9.04354_pt1 | contig 26558 bp, 20 predicted proteins | sample MGYA00249576_ERZ652695 | MGnify/ENA primary metagenome ERZ652695 (study PRJEB26925, sample SAMN05826972) | human gut metagenome | biome: ENVO:2100002; feature: ENVO:00000062; material: ENVO:00002003...
CGACTTTCGACGAAAAAGAAAATTGCTGGCGTCTGAACGGTGTGAAACGTTTCATCACAAACGGAGACGCCGACCTTCATCTGGTCTTGGCCCGTTCGGAAGAAGGGACGAAAGACGGGCGTGGCCTGTCTATGTTCATCTATGACAAACGCCAGGGTGGCGTAGATGTCCGCCGTATTGAAAACAAGTTGGGTATTCACGGTTCGCCTACCTGCGAACTGGTTTACAAGAATGCGAAAGCCGAACTTTGCGGAGATCGCAAATTAGGTTTGATCAAATATGTGATGGCGCTGATGAACGGTGCCCGTTTGGGTATCGCCGCACAGTCTGTCGGTCTGAGCCAGGCCGCCTACAACGAAGGGTTAGCTTACGCAAAGGAACGCAAACAGTTCGGCAAAGCAATTATCGAATTCCCGGCTGTTTACGACATGCTGTCTATCATGAAAGCGAAGCTGGATGCCGGCCGTGCCTTACTGTATCAGACTTCCCGTTATGTAGATATCTACAAAGCACTGGACGACATCGCCCGTGAACGCAAGCTGACTCCGGAAGAACGTCAGGAACAGAAAAAATATGCCAAACTAGCCGACTCTTTCACCCCGCTGGCAAAAGGTATGAACTCCGAATATGCCAACCAGAACGCATACGACTGTATCCAAATTCATGGTGGTTCAGGCTTCATGCTGGAATATGCTTGTCAACGTATCTACCGGGATGCCCGCATCACCTCCATCTACGAAGGAACGACGCAATTGCAGACAGTTGCAGCCATCCGTTACGTGACCAACGGTTCCTATCTGGCTACCATCCGAGAATTCGAAACAATCCCGTGTTCTCCTGAAATGGAACCGCTGAAAGGCCGCCTGGTTGAAATGGCCAATAAGTTCGAAGCCTGCATGAACAAGGTGAAGGAAGCGCAGAACCAGGAATTGCAGGACTTTGTTGCCCGTCGCCTTTATGAAATGGCAGCCGACTGCATCATGGCTCACCTGCTGATCCAAGACGCGACAAAGACTCCTGAAATGTTTGCCAAATCAGCTGTCGTATACTTGAATTATGTCGAAGCGGAAGTGGAAAAACACAGCAGCTTTATCTTGAAATTCAATGCCGACGAATTAGCAAGCTACAGACAATAATAGAGCGTATCTAATTTCATAAAAGCCGGATATCTTCTCTTGATTTCCGGCTTTTTCCTTATATTTAGACTCGTATTAAGCCAATAAGACAACCATCGACTATGAAACAGTACAATCCAGACATCCACCATCGTCACAGTATCCGTTTGAAAGGATATGATTATTCACAGGAAGGGTTATAAATGATATTAAACCCATATGGTGAAATAATCCAACAATGTTATTGGGATTTGGAACACAAATACCCCAATATCGAATGTTGCGAATATGTTATTATGCCAAATCATTTCCATGCGATTATAAAAATCGATCGGGATGCATTTAGGGCGGGCGAACCCCGCCCCTACGTGGTGACACTGGGGCATATTGTGGGATATTTTAAATATCAATCGACAAAAATGATTAATCTACACGGTCAAAAATTATGGCAACGTAATTATTATGAACATATCATACAGGATGAAAAAGCGTATCATAATATATCCAATTATATATTAAACAATCCGGCACAATGGGCATACGACCGATTACGCTAATTCATTGTGGTGATTCCATAATACCCATTGCATACTACCACGAAGCAACAGATATATCAGAAATGCCATCCACAATGCATGATTTCCCATCATTCCGAAAAAGAGGTAATAGATCAAAAAGAAAGTGCCGGAAGCGACCAACATCGAATAAAGCATCAGGCGGGTAGCTGTCGCACCGATCAGGATACCATCCCACAAGAAGGCGGCAAAGCCGGCAAGCGGAACAGCCAGCACCCAATAGAAATAGGTTCCGGCCTCTTGTATGACAACAGAGTCATTCGTCAGGAGGGAGAGAAAACCTTTCCCGCCTACTCCATAAAGCAGGGTAAACGAAAGGGACAACCCAATCCCCCAGCCAAACAGCAAACGGATCATCCGACTAAGGGCTGTTTTGTTCCGAGCACCGATATAACGTCCCGCCAAAGCCTCGCCCGCATAGGCAAAACCGTCCATGATATAGGAGAAAAGCGTAAACAACTGCATCAGCAATGTATTAACAGCCAAAACGATATCGCCCTGTCTCGCACCCGTAGAAGTAAAAAATGTAGTAACCGCCACCAAACAAAGCGTACGAAAGAAAATATCGCCATTCACCTGGAAGAAACGACGCATAGCGACCTTATCCATGGCCTCATGCCAGCAAACACGAATATTCAACCGCTTCCGATAGAATACGAACCACAGGAATACAGCCATCCCGAAGCCTCCATATTGAGCGATCAGCGTTCCCGTCGCAACCCCTTGCACCTTCATGCCGAACACAAAGACGAAGATCAGGCTCGCCACGATATTCACGACATTCTGGGTGATCGCAATAAACATCGGGAAACGGGAATTCTGCATTCCGATAAACCAACCGGAGAAACCATACAATCCCAACACAGCCGGCGCTCCCCAAATACAAATATTGAAATATAAGGAAGCCAACCGTTCTACCTCATCCGTCGTATCCAATAGTAAGAAAGCTATTTCCCGTATCGGATACTGGAGCAGAAGCAGAGCCAGAGAAATCAGAATCCCGACACCGACCGACCGGAACAAAACCCTCGTTACTTCCAGGAGATCCCGTCTCCCCAGAGCCTGTGAAGTCATCCCACTCGTTCCCATCCGCAAGAAACCGAACAACCAGTAAATAATATTGAACAGCATCCCCCCTACCGCAATCGCCCCGATATAGGAAGCGGCCCCCAAATGTCCGACAATCGCCACATCGACCAATCCCAACAAAGGAACCGTTATATTGGATACAATAGAAGGAAGCGCTAACTGAAGTATCTTTTTATTCATTATTTATCGTATCTATAAAAACTATTCCTAACTTTGTCAGCAAAGTTACAGATTACTTTAGAAATAACATGATTACACTTATGTTTCAATAACAAAAACGCGAACCCTAAGTAATTGTAAAAAACGTTGGATGTTCGCATCCTCTATAAATCATACACTTATAGATTTATTTAGAGAATATGAACATTTATTGCTTTTCTACTTTATCATTCGCAAAATTACAATTTAAAAGTGTCATCAATAAAGCTTTTCACAAACATGGAGTCGCATCTTTTACAGATGCGTGGATTGAAACATTTATCGTCGGTATCCGATCGGATCAATAAAGTCGCATCTTTTACAGATGCGTGGATTGAAACTTACAAAATCAATCCAAAGCCCTTATATTAACAAGTCGCATCTTTTACAGATGCGTGGATTGAAACAAAAGGTTTTGGTACCGAAAAGAAAATGTGGGAGGTCGCATCTTTTACAGATGCGTGGATTGAAACATGAATCAACATGTCAGTTGCGCTTATATTATCGTCGCATCTTTTACAGATGCGTGGATTGAAACCATCAGTTCCTGTGCTTCGTCGTTACGTCCTTCGTCGCATCTTTTACAGATGCGTGGATTGAAACTTCGACTGGTAAAAATCATGAAACCACTCGGCGTCGCATCTTTTACAGATGCGTGGATTGAAACTACGAGAATGGAATATGCCCTGACTATTGATGCTGTCGCATCTTTTACAGATGCGTGGATTGAAACGATATCAGAGGGAGTGACGGATAAACCGGAAATAGTCGCATCTTTTACAGATGCGTGGATTGAAACTTTAGATCTTAAGCAAGATGAAGGAGAGGGAATGTCGCATCTTTTACAGATGCGTGGATTGAAACCCGATCCAGACTAAAATGAAAGCTTATTTGTCAGTCGCATCTTTTACAGATGCGTGGATTGAAACGTCGTTTGCTCGTTGCGAACTCGATTGGCTACGTGTCGCATCTTTTACAGATGCGTGGATTGAAACTTACCTTCAAATCCGCAACCAACTGCGGACAAAGTCGCATCTTTTACAGATGCGTGGATTGAAACCAAGACGGCCACACACAAACCATATCCCTTTAGGTCGCATCTTTTACAGATGCGTGGATTGAAACAAAAAGGCACTAAAGAAATCTAAAGCATCGGAGGGTCGCATCTTTTACAGATGCGTGGATTGAAACATAAGAGGAACTATCGGAAGGTTAGATAAAGAAAGTCGCATCTTTTACAGATGCGTGGATTGAAACAGACTTTGATTGATTGGGCTAAATCAGACTCCAGTCGCATCTTTTACAGATGCGTGGATTGAAACCAAACCGGAATCTATATTATAAAAACTATTTGCGTCGCATCTTTTACAGATGCGTGGATTGAAACTCCTTTTGTATCACAAGACCAAATTTGGAACTTAGTCGCATCTTTTACAGATGCGTGGATTGAAACAACAAGGATAAGGAATATACCTTTCCCGCGCTTGGTCGCATCTTTTACAGATGCGTGGATTGAAACCTCCCGAGTTGCGCGTTGATGCTGATAGAAATACGTCGCATCTTTTACAGATGCGTGGATTGAAACCTTAAGATATATAGGCTGATAGCCAATATGGTCGTCGCATCTTTTACAGATGCGTGGATTGAAACCCAAAGAAGAAAGTTTAACAGGAGAGAGCTATCTGTCGCATCTTTTACAGATGCGTGGATTGAAACTGTCTCCATAATAGCGCGAGTAGCCAAGGCATTGTCGCATCTTTTACAGATGCGTGGATTGAAACTATTGTAACTAATACAAACAATAAACCTGTTTGTCGCATCTTTTACAGATGCGTGGATTGAAACGATTGATAATATAAGTTGTGATCCGACAATAAGTCGCATCTTTTACAGATGCGTGGATTGAAACTATGCGTAGGCATTATATAGATGTCTTGCGTGGTCGCATCTTTTACAGATGCGTGGATTGAAACTTGGAATTGATGTTAACAAGGGAGATCGATATCAGGTCGCATCTTTTACAGATGCGTGGATTGAAACGTCAAGGCAAGAGCTTCCTCGCAACCCTTTTCCGTCGCATCTTTTACAGATGCGTGGATTGAAACTTTTATCAAGGCCGCCCGACCCGGAAGATCAAGGTCGCATCTTTTACAGATGCGTGGATTGAAACCTCCTAATATCAGATCCTTGTACCAATGACCCTTGTCGCATCTTTTACAGATGCGTGGATTGAAACTCCCCGCTGATGCGGATCAGATCAAAAGTGATTGTCGCATCTTTTACAGATGCGTGGATTGAAACTTGAAGGATAGGAACCTACCTTTGCCATCCGCATCGTCGCATCTTTTACAGATGCGTGGATTGAAACCGCTTCTGTTGATTTGATGGGCAATCCGGTTAGTCGCATCTTTTACAGATGCGTGGATTGAAACTGATAAAATTTTGGGACAGATACATTTTAATTGGTCGCATCTTTTACAGATGCGTGGATTGAAACGTCGTTTGCTCGTTGCGAACTCGATTGGCTTCGTGGTCGCATCTTTTACAGATGCGTGGATTGAAACTATTTTACCTATAGACTTGATAATCTGCTCAGAGTCGCATCTTTTACAGATGCGTGGATTGAAACCTCACTCAAAGGGACAGGAATAAATGCTAAGATGTCGCATCTTTTACAGATGCGTGGATTGAAACCGTAGTATTATAAACAGAATAAAAAGGAGTAGAGTCGCATCTTTTACAGATGCGTGGATTGAAACATAGGTGGTTAAACCAACAAGAGGAGCAACACCGTCGCATCTTTTACAGATGCGTGGATTGAAACGGCAAAGAGAGTGTGACGGCGGCGCTTGCCATTGTCGCATCTTTTACAGATGCGTGGATTGAAACCCGAAGCAAGCGGATATATAGAATTATACATAAAGTCGCATCTTTTACAGATGCGTGGATTGAAACTGTTATGTCGCGTTTAAAGGATGCTGGTTTAAGTCGCATCTTTTACAGATGCGTGGATTGAAACAACTGTCTGCGTGATAGGATTAACTATAATATCAGTCGCATCTTTTACAGATGCGTGGATTGAAACTAAAATAGCTAAAAACAACATTTGGGATATGAGTCGCATCTTTTACAGATGCGTGGATTGAAACTAATTCGAATCGTAATTATGGTGGATCAGCTAAAGTCGCATCTTTTACAGATGCGTGGATTGAAACCCCGACCAAGCATGGACAGTCACCGGCAAAACCAAGTCGCATCTTTTACAGATGCGTGGATTGAAACTTGTGCAGCAATGGCGCGCTTTTGGCGTCTACGTCGCATCTTTTACAGATGCGTGGATTGAAACATTGCCCTCAAAAGGAATACAATAATCCCATAATGTCGCATCTTTTACAGATGCGTGGATTGAAACGAAATCAACCTTATAAGCATTACCGTCCTCGTCAAGTCGCATCTTTTACAGATGCGTGGATTGAAACCACTCTTCAAAGGCGCGTTTGAACGTGTCTTTAATGTCGCATCCTTTACGGGGACAACTATTTATAATATTTTTTGCAAGAAGATTACAGGATTAAAATATTTGTTTGTTAGAAAATAAAATATATCTTTGTTGAACAGAGTTATAAAGATACCTTATTACTCAAAGCATAAACACCTTATATTACGTTAACCTAAACATATGATATATACAAATAAAGAATACTGTCTTGAGGTTAAAGGAAGCATGGCCTGCTTTACCCGTCCGGAGATGAAAGTCGAAAGAGTTAGCTACGACATAATAACGCCATCTGCTGCCCGAGCTATTTTCGAATCTATATTTTGGAAACCAGCCATACAATGGAATATTACTCGAATAGAAGTATTAAATCCAATCAGATGGTTTTCCATGAAAAGAAATGAGATTGGAAGTTTAATGAGCCCCCGTTCATCCGGATTATTCATCGAAGATAATCGGCAACAAAAATCCAGTTTGTTACTAAAAGATGTTTGCTATAGAATTTTTGCAGAGTTGGAATTTATACCTATAAGAAATAGAGCGAAAGAAGATATGTTGAAAGTGCCATCAAAGTCCTCTGACGAAAATCCAGGCAAATATAATGCTATGTTCGAACGTAGAGCTAAAAAGGGGCAATGTTTCAATCAACCCTATTTAGGTTGCCGTGAGTTCTCCGCAGATTTCACATACATCGAAAATCCGGTAAAAGGAAACGGAATACCCGAAGATCGTGATTTTGGATATATGCTATATGATATGGATTTCACAAACGAAAAAGATCCAAAGCCAATGTTCTTCAGGGCTATAATGAAACAAGGAGTCTTGATCGTTCCATCCATTAACAGTGAGGAGGTACGCCGATGATTTTGCAAGCATTATACGAATACTACCAGCGTAAAGCTGCTGATCCGGGGAGTACTATTGCTCCCCATGGATTAGAATGGAAAGAAATACCTTATCTTATTCTGATAGATAAAAAAGGGAATTTTTTAGAACTACAGGATACCACCGAGGGGGTAGGAAAACAGAAACGAGCAAAAAAATACCTGGTCGTCAAAAGTAAAGGACGTACCGGCAGCAACAGTTGGCAAACGGCAAATGTATTTTGGGACCATTTCGGATATGTGTTAGCCCAACCTAAAAATACGGATGATAAAGGAATGCCAAAAGCACTGGACGATGCCGCTAAACAAAATAAAACCTTTGTTCAGGAGGTCAGGCGGCTTGCCGAAATGTATCCTTCCAATGAAGAGATTCAAGCAGTAGCCAAATTTTACGATAATCCTGATAATCTTCAACGTATAAAAATGGACCCTTTATGGGAAGAATGTATCAAAAAAGACGGGACAAACATCTCCTTTAAAGTAGCAGGAAACAATACTATCGTGGCTGCAAATCCGGATGTAACATCATCTATAGAAGACTGTTCAGACAAAGATGAACCTACAGGGATATGCCTCATCACCGGAAAAAAGGCTCCGATAGCCATACTCAATAGTGCCATAGCCATACCCGGGGGTAAGAGCGGAGCTAAACTGGTTGGCTTTCAAAAGAAATCGGGTTACGATTCTTATTATAAAGAGCAAGGTATGAACGCACCCATTTCAAAAGAAGCGGAAGCTGCTTATACCACAGCTTTAAATTCTTTATTGGGAAAAGATTCCTCTAACAAATATCGCTTGCATGACACATCCGTTGTTTTCTGGTCTCAGAAACCGACAAAGTTGGAGCAATGTTTCTGTTTCATATTTACATCTCCTCCCAAAGATGATCCGGATAAAAACACGGAAGTTATCAGAGACTTCTTGAAGTCCCCGTTCTCGGGAGTATTGAATGACGAGGACAAAACTCCCTTTTACGTGTTAGGTTTATCTCCTAATGCCGCCCGTATCTCCGTTAGATTCTGGCGACAAGGAACAGTAGGCGAATTTGCCAGTCACATCAGACAACATTTTAAGGACTTGGAAATCATTAAAAGCAAGAATCAAAGAGCCTATTTTTCTTTATTCAACTTACTGACCCAAGTTGCTTCCTTAAATAAAATGGAAAATCTGCCTCCCTGCTTAGCCAGCGATTTAAGTCAAAGCATATGGGATAACCAACCCTACCCGACCACATTGCAGATGCAATGTCTGATACGAATCAAAGCAGACCGGAATATAACGTCGATAAGAGCCGCTATACTCAAAGCCTACTTAAATAGAAAATTCAGAAATCATAATAATCCACCTAAAGAAATTCAAATGGCATTAGATTTAGAAAATAAAAACCAAGCGTACTTATGTGGCCGCTTGTTTGCTATCCTTGAAAAGATCCAGAGTGATGCTATCCCAGGAGCAAATTCTACGATCAAAGAGCGTTACTACGGTGCAGCGTCGACAACCCCGACAACTGTATTCGGCCGCTTGTTGTCTTTATCCAGACATCACCTTGCAAAATTTGATACCGGGAAATCTGTTTATTATGAAAAATTATTGCAAAGTGTTATCACCAACCTGGATAGTAACGGATTACCTAAATATTTATCGATGGACGACCAATCGCGTTTCGCAATCGGTTATTACCATCAAAGAGAAGATTTATATAAAACAACAACAGATAAAGAAAAAAATTAATACTATACAAATATGGAAACAGCAATAAACAATCGTTACGACTTCATTTATTTATTTGATGTACAGGATGGTAATCCGAACGGTGATCCCGATGCCGGAAATTTACCCAGAGTTGATCCGGAAACAGGTGAAGGCCTGGTTTCCGATGTCTGTCTGAAGCGTAAAGTCCGGAACTTTGTTCAAATAGTAAAAGGAGGAGAAAGACTGTATGATATATTCATTAAAGAGAAAGCGGTATTGAATAATCTGATCGCAGACGCTCATAAACAGGAAGGGGTTAAAGATATAAAAGAGAAAGGAGATAAAACAGAGGCTGCTCGGCAATGGATGTGCAGAAACTTTTATGACATAAGGACATTTGGAGCCGTACTAAGTACAGGCGAAAATGCCGGACAGGTTCGTGGCCCTATCCAATTTACTTTTGCCCGTTCCATCAGTCCGATTGTTACTGCCGAACATAGTATAACCCGTATGGCTGTGGCTACGGAGGATGAGGCTAAAAAACAGAGTGGAGATAACCGCACTATGGGACGTAAATTTACAGTTCCTTACGGACTATATAAAGCTAACGGATTTATTTCCGCTCATTTAGCCGCACAAACCGGATTCAATGAAGATGACCTGAACTTATTCTGGGATTCATTGAAAAACATGTTCGATCACGACCATTCAGCAGCCAGAGGAATGATGAATGCCCGCAAATTGATCGTATTCAAACACAGTACAGCATTAGGTAATGCTTCAGCTCATTCTTTATTCGGTTTAGTGAAGGTTCAACTTAAGGATGACCAACGCCCACCCCGTTCGTTCGACGATTATATTGTTACCATCGACAAGGATAAACTACCGGAAGGTGTAGAAGTTCTGGACATGATATGATAGAATACGGAGATGAGGACCTGTTGATGCTTTCCGGAATCCAACACATAACTTTCTGTAAACGTCAATGGGCCCTTATACATATCGAACAACAGTGGGCGGAAAACAACCTCACTATTGAAGGAAACTGGATGCATCAAAAAGTCGATGATCCTACCTTGATGAACCGCAATAAAGGCATAGTAACATTAAGATCCGTAACGCTTGTCTCCAGACGGCTGGGACTTTATGGTATCTCTGATGTAGTAGAGATGGTCGCTTCCACCTCCGGACAAAATTCAATAAGACATCCTAAATATCCGGGATTCTGGCAATTAATTCCGGTCGAATACAAACGAGGCAAACCTAAAAAAGATCAGATAGATGAAGTCCAGCTATGCGCACAAGCGATTTGCCTGGAAGAGATGTATAACGTCAGCATAGAAAAAGGCTTTTTGTATTATGGGGAAACTCGCCACCGAGAAGAGGTCCAGTTTACTGAAGAATTACGGAAACTGGTTGAAAATAAATGTGTCCAAATGCACAAGCTATACGAGCAAAAAGTTCTTCCGCCGGCAATATACAAAGCGCATTGCAAGTCATGTTCTTTATGTGACGTATGTATGCCTAAAGTACTGACAAAAACACCGAAAGTGAATACTTACCTGTCCCAGTTATACGATTAAAATATGAGAAAATTATTGAACACATTGTATGTAACTACTCCTGAAGCCTATTTAACTAAAGATGGAGAAAACGTTGTAATTAGGGTTAAGGAAAAAGATATATTCAGAATTCCGGTTTTAAATATAGAAGGTATTGTCACATTCGGATATATAGGTGCTTCTCCGGCATTAATGAAGATGTGTGCTGAAAGAAATGTAGGATTATGTTTTTTAAGTGCTAATGGACAGTTTCAAGGTAGAGTCTCCGGTCCGACAAAAGGAAATGTCCTTTTACGAAGAACACAATACAGGATTGCCGACGATGCAAATAAATCACTGGAAATCAGTCGGCTTTTTATTGCAGGAAAGATAGCAAATTCCCGGACGGTTATCGATCGTTTCAAAAGAGATCACATTTCTTCCGACAAACAGCTATCCTTGTTTTTATCCGTATCTGAAAAGTTAAAGAGATCAAAGAATCAGGCTTTAGTTGCTGAGTCCTCCGATACATTAAGAGGTATAGAGGGAGAAGCCGCTACAACTTATTTCTCTGTATTTAACCAGATGATCATATCGCAATGTGAGGATTTTCCTTTTAACGGGAGGAACAGAAGACCGCCCAAAGACAAAGTAAATGCTCTATTGTCATTCGTTTACACATTGCTGAATCATGAGGTACAGTCTGCATTGGAAACAGTAGGACTTGATCCATACGTAGGCTTTTTACATACCGATCGACCAGGAAGAGCGAGTTTAGCGTTAGATATGATGGAAGAGTTACGAGCCTACCTGGCAGACAGGTTGGTTTTGTCCTTAATTAATCGTAAACAGATATCCGGTAAAGGTTTTGTCGAACACGGAGATAACGGGATTGTAATGGATGAAGATATCAGAAAGGGAGTCTTACTCGCTTGGCAGAAGAGAAAAAAAGAGACAATAATCCACCCCTACTTAAATGAATCCGTACCGATAGGACTGATCCCATATATTCAGGCGATGCTTTTAGCTCGTTTTTTGAGAAACGATTTAGATAATTATCCGGTCTTTTTAATGAAGTAAGTTCATGTATGTTCTAGTTACATATGACGTAGAAACGATGACTTCCGACGGACAGCGCAGGTTACGTCAGGTAGCACGTCAATGCCTGAATTATGGCCAACGCGTCCAAAATTCCGTTTTTGAATGCTCTGTCTCGCCTGCTCAATTTACCGAGTTAAGATTAAAACTATCGGATATCATCGATCATAAAAAAGATAGTATTCGTTTCTATTTCTTGGGAAATAATTATTCTAAAAGAGTTGAATACATAGGTGTCGTCACATCCTATAATGTAGAAGATGAACTTATAATATAACTGTTTGCGAACATTAAGCATTAACAAAAAGCTGGAGTTTTCGCAATCATTGATTATTAGCCTATTAAACACTCCTATTAGTTTTATTTCATCAATAAAAAATCCAAAAAGTTTATTATCGCATAAATGCATTGATAACAGACTGTAAATGTTTGCATTATTTGTAATGCAGTCGTACCTTATATAGGTACGTGGATTGAAACATCGCCCCTGTAGCCTGTTGAGCAGCACGGAACAGTCGTACCTTATATAGGTACGTGGATTGAAACATATCCCGACGGATAATAACAAAAGCATTCCCCCGTCGTACCTTATATAGGTACGTGGATTGAAACGAGTCCAGGGTGGGATCATTGAAGTTTTTCCACGTCGTACCTTATATAGGTACGTGGATTGAAACTTTGTTGCTTGGTTCCGGTACCGGTGGCGGCGCTCTTCTGTCGTACCTTATATAGGTACGTGGATTGAAACTTTGTCTCAGCAAGTGTTTTCGCATAAGCAGCGGTCGTACCTTATATAGGTACGTGGATTGAAACATGACCAGCCTCATTAACAACCGTAGCCTCATGTCGTACCTTATATAGGTACGTGGATTGAAACACGCTTAAAGGGGTCACAAAACTCATCCGTATAGTGTCGTACCTTATATAGGTACGTGGATTGAAACTTATCATTTCCCATGCAGTACGCTGACTAACATCTGTCGTACCTTATATAGGTACGTGGATTGAAACCGGTTATTGGGACCTCATTACTACCAATGCGGCCGGAGTCGTACCTTATATAGGTACGTGGATTGAAACATTAATATCATTAATTTCAGATATCAACTTACTGTCGTACCTTATATAGGTACGTGGATTGAAACACGAGACCAAGTCTCAGACACCTGTGCCTTAAGTCGTACCTTATATAGGTACGTGGATTGAAACGCCACGCCTACGGCTTGCTACATTAATGGATAAGTCGTACCTTATATAGGTACGTGGATTGAAACTGGCATATTAAGAGCATCATAACGAACGTTTACGTCGTACCTTATATAGGTACGTGGATTGAAACTCCTGGTGGCATTGCGAAAAAACTCTTGCGCTCTGTCGTACCTTATATAGGTACGTGGATTGAAACTATGAGCAGGCAAAGAATTTGTTTTTGCGGAAAGTCGTACCTTATATAGGTACGTGGATTGAAACGGAAAGATTAACTTTCGCATCAGTCTCACGTACAGTCGTACCTTATATAGGTACGTGGATTGAAACTAAAAAAGAAGGTGAGGTAACCTCTCTCAATATTGTCGTACCTTATATAGGTACGTGGATTGAAACAATTAACTAAAGCGCAGGCAGAATATACTGAAGTCGTACCTTATATAGGTACGTGGATTGAAACATTTATCGTCGGTATCCGATCGGATCAATAAAAGGTCGTACCTTATATAGGTACGTGGATTGAAACATAAGCGCGAAAAGGATAAGCCGATACCTTAATAGGTCGTACCTTATATAGGTACGTGGATTGAAACTCCACCATACATAGCTTGCTGTAATTGCATTTGGTCGTACCTTATATAGGTACGTGGATTGAAACTTCTTCTTTCTTCTCTTCTTTTGTCACTTCGAAGTCGTACCTTATATAGGTACGTGGATTGAAACTCATTAATCCCGAGGCCCGTAAAAAGGCCTTGGATGTCGTACCTTATATAGGTACGTGGATTGAAACTAAATAACGCTGATAAGCATTAACATTACGAAAAGTCGTACCTTATATAGGTACGTGGATTGAAACGTTACGATGCTTTAAATATGCCCGAATATCTTGGTCGTACCTTATATAGGTACGTGGATTGAAACTTCGAACTCCGACTGTAATTGTACAGGAACAGTTTGTCGTACCTTATATAGGTACGTGGATTGAAACTTTTTTGCAGATAATGTCTGCATACCGGATGTGTCGTACCTTATATAGGTACGTGGATTGAAACCAATTACGATCATAGGCCCTACCATCTGAACATGTCGTACCTTATATAGGTACGTGGATTGAAACTCAACGACGAAATGCAGCAAAAGAAGATCAAAGTGTCGTACCTTATATAGGTACGTGGATTGAAACATCATCACCACCAAAACCGACGATAGTACCTTCATGTCGTACCTTATATAGGTACGTGGATTGAAACGGGCTTAATACGGATAGAACTATTAGGAGGCACTGTCGTACCTTATATAGGTACGTGGATTGAAACAAAAGAGATGCGCCACCAGTACCAGCGCCCAAAGTCGTACCTTATATAGGTACGTGGATTGAAACTGGTAAGAAGTAGCTCGCTAATCGCCGTTAGGCGTCGTACCTTATATAGGTACGTGGATTGAAACAGATATGCCATAGGATTAAAAGAAGAAGCCGAAGAGTCGTACCTTATATAGGTACGTGGATTGAAACTGTATGAGAAGTTGAAAAAGGCCGGGGTGTTACCGCGTCGTACCTTATATAGGTACGTGGATTGAAACTTTTTGAGCAGCAATAGCACGCTTTTGGCGCTTAGTCGTACCTTATATAGGTACGTGGATTGAAACTGTTTTCTGCGACGAAGAGAGTGTTGTTATGGGTGTGTCGTACCTTATATAGGTACGTGGATTGAAACTTTGTGTTGTGTTAAACAATAATTTATTAAGTCAGTCGTACCTTATATAGGTACGTGGATTGAAACTCTTATTTCCAAACTGACGAAAACGGTAAACGCAGTCGTACCTTATATAGGTACGTGGATTGAAACAGGAACGGGTAAACATACTTGAATATGCCGCTTTGTCGTACCTTATATAGGTACGTGGATTGAAACTTTGAATTTACCCCCTTTAGAGGATATGGAAGCGTCGTACCTTATATAGGTACGTGGATTGAAACAAGGTGCTGCCTATGCTAAAACTCTCGCTGAGAGTCGTACCTTATATAGGTACGTGGATTGAAACGACTGTCTGAGTAATAGGATTAACAATAATGTCACGTCGTACCTTATATAGGTACGTGGATTGAAACAATGGACGAGCCGTTGAAAGAGCTGTCATACTTGGTCGTACCTTATATAGGTACGTGGATTGAAACAGTTGACAACCGGTACGCGTGTCCTTCGGAGTCTGTCGTACCTTATATAGGTACGTGCATTGGCCAGAAGTTGATACACGTGTCATAGCCGTCGCACCCGTAAAGGATGCGACGGTAATGTTATTGTTGTAATTCAGACACATTTCAATCCAAACGCACTATTATAACCAACTCAATCTGTAACACCTATCACATCAACAGTAGTTCCTCTACCCAAGCACCGTCCAAAACCAATCCGGCCCGTTCATCATAACACCTTCCATCTTCCAATATAAAAATCCCAGCATACACTCCCACTGTTCCCTGTTTACATAACTGTTCGAAATCCCATTTTCTAATGGATACGCTATACTGCTGTAGCTTACGTAACAACCAAAATTCCGGGCCAATCCGCTTCAGTTCCTCCAGTAAGGTTGCACCATCACCATAGCCGACCAAGATGGATACCGAGTCTTTATCGTCTATCAACCGGAACTTCTCTGCAGCAGTTGCAAACATAAAGTGCATTTCTGCAAAACCTTTATATAACAGACCTTTTATATTAGCCTTATCAAAGGTGTTACAATTGCTATAGAATAAGCTGAAATATTGAGCCATACACTCCGGAGAAAACAAGTCGCTCCCATCGGAAACAGACAGTATCTCCCGCAAAGCAGCCGCTCCCTTTCCCATCAAACCACGCAAAAGAGTATTCTCCAAATTAAAGACAAAAACCTGACCTAATTTACCCACATGATTCAATTTGCCTTCCCGGTTACATCTTCCTGCCGCCTGTATGATTGAATCCAGACCGGCAAAAGCACGGTATACTACAGGGAAATCAATATCTACCCCGGCTTCAACCAACTGCGTACTTATCACACGGACTGGTTCATTGTCCTTCAATTTCTGCTTGATCAATTTTATAACTTCCATGATATGCGCGGAGCACATCATACGCGACAAATGTAAAGTTCCTTCAGGCATCCGCCGGTAAAGCTCGCGCGCGTCCTTACGGGTATTTACAATACATAGCACACAATCATACCCGGACAGCTCGTCGGCAAGTTCATCGAAGTTAGTGGTTGTGCCTGGTTCCGGCCAATGCAGCTCCACCCGTTTAAAAGCCTCAAACAAATTATCATGCACAGAAGTAATTTCTGTCACGGGAGTTTTCAGTCCGTCAAAAGCCCCCGGTCCTGTTCCGATCCGACCGGAAAAAACGGGTAATGTGGCCGTAGTAAACAAAATACTGGCTTTAAAAGAGGCTTGCAAGCTCTGCAAGACATCCAGTATGGGGTGCAAAAACTCAACCGGTAACATCTGCGCCTCATCCAGAATAACAACAGAGTTACAGATATTATGCAATTTCCGGCATCGCGAAGTGCGGCAAGCATACAGCGATTCAAAGAACTGCACATTTGTCGTCACAATGATCGGAGCATCCCAATTTTCCGTTGCCAGCAAAGAAGGGGACCGTTCGTCGTTACTATCCTGTTGCAAATTACTATGATGCTCCACCACATTCTCCGCTCCGAAAATATCCCGGAGCACGGCAGCCGTCTGTACAATAATACTCGTATAAGGAATAACGATGATAATCCGTTTTTTTTTGTAACGAACGGCGTGGAGGAGTGCCCAAGCCATCGACGCCAATGTCTTTCCCCCACCTGTCGGAACTGTCAGGCTAAAAAAGCCGGGAAGGCTCTCGGCCATCTTCCGGCAACGGGACAGGATAGCCGCCCGTTTCTCATTGATGAAAGATGCTGGTGCATTTGCCGTAAGCGATTCCATATAGACATCAAACCGATCCTTCAACGTTTCCATAGAATCATATTGCCCACGCCTGGCTGCTTGTTCCGGATGCATAAACCGCTCCGTATCCAAGTAGTCGGCATCAACCAGGCAAGAGAACAACATGCGAATCCATTGATGTATATCCTTCTCAAAATCATCAATCAAAGGCTGGTCTAACGAAGCAACCACCTCTTGCATCTCTTCCGGTGCATCTTTCAGCATCTCCTGGTAGCAATCTGTTTTAGACAGACGTCTATTCAAATTGGCCTCCCCGGAAGAAGTCCAGTCCAGCAATCCCGAATGATGTCCGGCTATACAATAAGCCAATGGAGGATAATAACCCGGCAATTTTTCTCTCGCCAGAATCGCTCCAGCCGAGGAATGGTCGGGTTTATCCACTACTTTCTGTTCCACTGCCATGCCGGATGCGTTACGGATATAAGGTTGAAAACTATTCTTTGTATATTTCCCCATATCATGCCACCAGCCATTCTGCTTTCCCCAAGCCGCCGCCCCGAAAACAGATGCAAACGATTCGCTTAATGTGGCCGTACCGACTGAATGTTCCTTCACCGTCTGTATCCGGAAAGCATCCTCTTCTACTCTGACATGCGCTATAAAATCTTGTTCTTTCATCATTTCATATAATAATTTTCTGCTATCCATTCGCCATTTGCAATAGCGACCTATAAGTAGCTATATAACAATCTATTACTTCATTGCAAACTCTTTTTCATTTGCAATAACATTTGTTATCCACCCTACATTATCCCACCTTCACCACCGAATAGCAAGTTCCTTTCATCGTGCGGCGTGAAGGGATCTTATTCTTCTGGAGCAGGCGGCCGAAGTAGGTCAACCGTTTATTGCCCAACTTAATGCCACTTTCACTTTGCAGATACTGGAGAATTTCAATGGCGGATAATTCCAGACTCTCCTCTCCCGGCCGGGCGGCACGAAAGTACTGAAGAAACAACTGTTCTTCGACAGGCAGTTGCTGGAATACTTCATTGTTACGAGTTGTCGAGAACTCCTCTTCGGAAGTAAACCAATAACGTTCGCCATTCTTTAAAGCAGCCACTGCCTGGGCATACAACTGTTCATAGTTTATTGACGTTGAATTATCTATCGTACCGGATATCTCGATACAGATAAAACGCCGGCTTCCGGTCGGATCGGTCAACAGATCGTAATTGTTGCAGGTCGCGATAAAAGAGGCATACCGGTGCAATGCCTGAATACTTCGCTTATAAGGCTGGCGAGCGTTGACAACCGGCTTTTGCAAGACATTCTTTAAAAAGCTCTGGTAAGCGGAACTGACCGAATCGAATTCATCGATATTGATCAAGGCAAAACGAGTCAGCATCAGTTCGGCATCCCGTTTGTTACTGAAATCAATGCTATCCGTATAATACATACGAAGCGAAGGCGGCAACAAATTCCGACACCAGGTGGACTTGCCACATCCCTGCGGACCGACCAGCAAAGGCAACGAACTGTTTGCATGCAAATGCTCGCGCCTGTACCAGTGGGCGGTCATACTCAGGAACCAGATATAAAACAGATTGCGCCACTGGGCATTAGCGGTCGGCAGCGTATCGGCCAGTGCACGTATATGATCCTTACCGTCCCACTCCGGCAAATATTCCAGATAATCTTCCAACGGATAAAAGACCGGAACCCTGTCGGAATAAACATACCGCTTCACATCGCGATCCCAAAGAGCCAGCCCTTCGGCCTGCGCATTCAGACCGATGCTATTTAGAACCGTTTCGGTAACCGGGGCAAAATGGATATAGTACGAACCTCTTGCCCGGAACTCCACTTCGCCTGCCAGCATATTCCGCCGGAACTCATACCGCCGTTTCATAAACTCGTCCGTCTTTATCGAAAGCAGTTGCTCGGCAGGCATCACCGGCTTCTTCCCGAAACACTTCGACAGTTGGTACACCATGTGAACCGTCTCCCGGATCTCCTCTTCAAACAGTTCGAGATTCCGGCTAATCTTTGTCCAGCGAACCACATCCTCTTCCGGAATACCGGAGCGAAAACAATTTTCAGCCAACCTTGTCAGGAAAGGCCTGACCTCTTTTCCTTCATCCAAGCCACCCGTCTTTTCGAGGGCGTCCAACATACAGGCATTATAAAAACGGGAAACGATACGACTGCGGTCATATCCGGGCATCATGCGCAAAAGCGGATCTTCCTCTTTGGCCACCACCTCCCGATAGGTCGGTTCGGCAGGCATCTGCATCGGTTGCTCCTGAATCAACGGTGTGGCCGACGGATTATAATATAAACCAGGATCAAAAGAATGGCGGCATCCTCTTTCCAACGATGCCTCCTCCCCCATCTCTATATGACGTTGCAGATGAGCCTGATAAAAGGCCACTGCACGCCTGTAGGCCACCGCATGAAACAACTCGGCCAACTCCCTCTTTTCCGGAAGGGAACCGTCGGGCAACACAAAAGGAACCAGTATTTTCACGCTCTTCCCGCTCGAACCGACAAAGGCAGCCATTGTCTGCGGGGCTAAGGAAGCGAGTCGCTTCACCTCCACGGCCTCTTCCCTATCCGCCAGATTGCCGACATCCATCAGCACCAGCCCGTTATACACCTGATACTCTATCCTGCTTTCCTTTTTCCTGAACCGGGCGGCAAAAAGCAAAACAGGAATATCCGTCGCATGAATGTTCCGATCGCCAGGCATTGAAGAGGATAATATCCCCCGATGTTCATTCACCACCCTGGCTTGTTCGCCGGATCTTATCGCAGTCATCACATCTGGCAACTCTATATTTTTCAAAGACTTACCATTACTCTTCACTTGTGTTATTTTCATATCCGGACTCATTTGTGCAACTTTTGTTTTATGACTAATGACAAACTCCATTGCAAACTCAAAAAGATATTTGCAATGGAATAACAAACTATTATACAAATTATTACCTGGTAAGATTGCAAATGGCAAATACTTCCCGTAAACTTTATGTATAAAACCTATTTCATCCTCGTAAACTCAATACTTCTCAGCCTCTCCTTCAGTTTCGGGCTGGGTTTGAAGCCAATTCCTTTCAGCTTAATAGATTCGGCACGGATTTTCAACGGATCTTCCACTTCACGGTTGGGTCGGGCAGTTACGGAAAATGTTCCCAAACCGTCGATCGTCACGGTATTGCCGCCTTCCAGAGCTTCCGCAATCAGAATAGTCAGATTTTCCACAAGTCCTTTCACTTCGCCGTAGGAAAATGTACTGGATCCGGCTATTTGCTCGGCTAAAGCATCCAAATTCACATTGTCATAGCTTACCGTCGTTACCGAATACTTTACCGTCTTATTATCAGTAATATTGTCATTGATTTTTGTCAGCTTGTATCTTACCGCCATACTATTATCTTTCTATTAGATTTAACATTAACACGATTTATCTCAAAGGTTACCATCCTATATCTTATTAGTAACCACTCAGTAACAACAGCCTGTACAGGATAATCGGTCAAGATGTACAGGATGGTTTACCAGGGTGTACAGGATAACTAACTAAGAGGTACAGGATAGCATTAGCAAGTCAGCGCTAAAGGTATAAAATATAATAACACAAACAATTGTTCTTCAAGACTTATTTACTATACCTCCCAACATTTCCGCCATCAGTTGATTCATCCCGGTATTTGGACAGCAAGCATATCAAATCCCCGTCCCCAAACGTGAAGTGTCTACCTCTTTTGCCTTTTTCTCTTTGTAGCCACCGAAACTATACCGTAATGTCAGTGTCACATTCCGGCTATCCTGCCACAGTTTCATGCGGCTTTTCTGCCCCTGTTCATCCACACGGGTAACGGGATTGCCTCCCTCGAACAAATCATTACCCCGAACCGTCAGGCGCATCTTCTTTTTCGCGAATGTCCAGGTCAGACCGGCCGACACGTTGTATATCAGATCGACATCATACAATCCCTGTATGACCGGAGATATACAATAGCCCCGCAACTCCAACAACAAGTTCCGGTCTTCGGTCAGGTAGAAGGTATTGTTCAATTCGGCCCGGCCAAACAGTTTTTTACGGTCGAAAAAGACATCATAAAGCGTCCCTTTGTTATGAATGGCACAGCCCATCAGCGTCAGCCTGGAACTCATAAAATCAAAAGGCCTGAAAGGGATGACGGCGACCGCTCCGTACATATTGTAGATATCCATATTCACTGTCTGGAATACGGACCTCAACTCATCGTGGCGCTGGTACGTCATCTGTTGTATTTTATCGGGCTGTATATTTGTAAATAAGCCGAATACATACTTGCTCTTCAGGACATAATTCAGTTGCATCGAATAAGAGAGCTGCGGCTTCAGGTCCGGGTTCCCGATTATAGAACTGTAGACATTCATATAATAGGTAGTAGGAGTAGTCATCCAATAGGACGGATAGGTTTTATCACTCGAAAAGGAAAACATCAGCATACCGGACGGAGCCACCTTGTAAGTAAAATTCAATTGAGGGAAAAGGCCGGCCCTGTTCCATAATGTCTTTTTCTTTCCTGCCGAATCGACGGATGCTTTATAATACTGCAAGGAAAGGGATGCATTCAATGAAACCTTTTTCCCGAATTGTTTCGTAAAACTGGCAAAAGCACCCATTGAATAATCTTTTTGTTTAAGGCGGAAAGTTCCTTCAGGAGCATTCCCACCATTGATCGACTGACCGGACTCGTTACGGGTATCGGAAAAAGAAGCATCTACTCCGTAATCCAACATCCATTCTTTTTTCAATTTACGACTGTCGTTCATATAAAGATCAACACGTTGTACCTGCTGGGAAGACAGAGTTGAGATTGTCTGCTCTTCCTCTTTTTCAAAGTCATTAACCAAATGTTGCTTGTCGTCATTCTTATAAAAAGTATAATCCATCCCGGCTCTGAACCCTTTATGACCGATATAATCCATCCGGGCATTATGCAGATTCGAAGCGCCGGACAATTCCAGCTCCGTCTCTACCCGCCGGATATCGACAAACTCGGTCAACGCGCCTCTTCTCGATACTTTATCCGGGTCGTAAAAACGGCCGGTATAGGAAAGTGACAAGCGGTCTTTACTTTTCAAATCGAAATCGAAAGCTCCCCGTATATTGTGAGAAAGGCTTACATTATTATACCAGTCATCCTGCCTAATATCGTACGGGCGATCGTTTACAGTCGGTCGGGCAATCATTTCCTCTTCCTGGCGTCCATGATCATAAGCGGCCGAATAAGAGATATCAGCCGAGTAATTCTTCCCGATATACGAAAGGTTCGCCTGACCGGATGGAGAAAAGAAATAACCTTGCTTACCCGTCAAAGAGATTTCCCCCTTCAGCACGTCTTTCAAAGATTTGTCATTTTCTATTACGACATTGATGGATGCACCTTTCACGCCAAACCGGGGAGGCGTGCTATACATCACATCTATTTGTTTTACTTTGGATGAAGATGTGGATTTCAATAAGCCAGCCAATTGTTCCGCTGTCATCGAACTTTTGCGTCCGTTGATCAGGATCGAGGTCGAAGGGGTTCCGATAATCGACACCTTATCCCCATCTTTTTGTATACCGGGCAATTCGCCTATCACATCAAAAGCGTTATCGACCGGTTTATCTTTTACCAGGTTCGGAATGTCGTACTGCAACTTGCCTTCCGACACTTTCACCAGCGGCCGTTCCGCTTTTACAAACACCTCCGGAAGATCTACGGTTATACTGTCGTTCACGAAGATGTGTTTCTTTTCCGTTGCGTTCTGCCCCCATCCAGGTACTTGCCCTGCCAGAAAAACGGTCAACAAATAATGATAGAAATGCTTCATCGTATTATTTTTTCTTGTAAAGGTTATATTCGGAAACGAGAGTTCCAAACTTTGCCTCTTTTTGGTAAGACTATATAACATCCCCCCGCACGAATGTTATTTAGTCTTACCAAATAAACCGGATCAGATAAACTTTCCCTACATTTGTTTACATGAAATCTTCGTTCAAATATGTAATCGTTCTGGTCATCCTGTCGTTGTCCGGCCTCTTCATCTATCAGCTATTCTGGATAACCGGCCTCTACCACTCACGGCAAAAGCAGAACCAGGAAGAGATCCGGATGGCGATCAAAAATGCAGATCATATCGAACTGTTCAATCGGGCCGATTTCCTCAGCAGGGTCACGCACAGGCAAAGAGAGACATCCGCCATTGCCGATACGAAAGGCGGTGCGGCTCTCAGTACCCGGTTTCCTGACAAGGATTCGGTTATTCCCGAACTGAGCGTGCAGCCTTTAGATACGAATATCTATCATCCCCGATACCGGAGCCAGACACTCCGTAACGAAGCGGGTAAAATGCTAAAAAGCACGGCAGTGGAGGTCGGTAACGATTTCAGGTCGTTAGGAGAGTTAGGCTTACAGATGCAGCAAGCTCTACATGAAGTGATCGATTCGGTCAAACCGGTCGACCTTGCAAAGTTCGACAGCATCCTGTCCTCCCACCTGCAAAAGAGGGGGCTGGATATTCGCCATCATACCGAAATGTGGAATCTGGAAGACAGTTCGATCATCGCCTCATCCGTTCCGGCAGACCTGGACAAGACAGAATACGACCTACACAAATGGGAATACACGACCTATCATAAAAGGGCTTATCTGGTTTATACCGAACCAACCCGGTGGGATACGATCCGGATGATGTCGGGCATCCTATTCTCTTCATTCCTGATCCTGTTGATCCTGATCCTCTCTTTCGCTTATATGTTCTGGTTCCTGATCCACCAAAAGACAGTGGAACAACTGAAAGATGACTTTACGCACAATGTCACGCATGAATTGAAAACCCCGATAGCAATCACCTATGCAGCAATCGAAGCCATGATCCATTACAACATAACCGGAAACAAAGAAAAGACAAACAAATACTTGCATATCTGTCACGAGGAAGTGCTACGTCTCGGCAATATGGTCGAGCAAATTCTTTCACTCGGCCTGGAACGTAAAAAGGATTTCAAACTTAAATACGAAAGAGTAGACCTGAACGGGTTGCTCGATAAAATCGTCGAACAACAGAGCATCAAATCCTCCAAACCCTTTCATGTCGGGCTGGAATCCATGCCGGACAGGATTATACTGGAAGCCGACAGAACACATCTTTACAACATCTTGAGCAACATTCTGGACAATGCCATCAAATATTCCGGTGATAGTCCGCACATCCAGATAACGGCAGAAGAGCGCAACGGTTCGGTCATCATCCGCATTACCGACAACGGCATCGGAATAGAAGAAGAACACCTGGCACATATCTTCGATAAATTCTACCGGGTTTCCAACAGCAAGCGACCTCCCGTAAGAGGGTACGGCATCGGGCTGTTTTATGTCAAGACAATGATACACATGCACAACGGTACGATCCGGGTAGAAAGCCAGCCCGGAAAGGGAAGTTGCTTCATAATCACATTACCGCAAACACATGAAAGACAAGAAATCGATATTATTGGTTGAAGACGAAGCGAGCCTGTCCATGATCATCAAAGATGCACTGGAAGAAGAAGACTTCCAAGTCATAACGGCAGGAAACGGCCTGCAGGGGATCGATCGTTTCTACAAGTATGCTCCCGACCTGATTATCGCGGATGTCATGATGCCGGAAATAGACGGGTTCGAAATGATCCGGCGGATACGGAAGGAGAATAAAGAAGTGCCTGTACTCTTCCTGAGTGCCCGTTCTTCAACAGATGACATCGTCTTCGGCTTCGAATTAGGAGCCAACGACTATGTTCGCAAACCGTTCAGTCTGCGTGAATTGGTCGTTCGCGCTAAAGCCCTCCTGATCAAATATAAACAGGAGGAGGGAAGAACCGAATTCTACGAGATCGGGCTTTACACTTTCTACCCGAAAGTCCAGACCTTGCTGATAGCCGGAGAAAGCGACAAACTCTCCTACAAAGAATCCGAAATATTGAAACGCCTATGCGAAAACGAGAACCAGCCGATCTACAGCAAGGACATTCTGCTGAGCCTATGGGGAGACGACAGCTTTTATAATGCACGCAGCCTGCATGTTTTCATCACCAAGCTGCGCCACAAATTGGACAAAGACTCTCGCATCAAGATCTTGAACGTAAGAGGAATCGGTTACAAGTTAATCTGTGAACCACTTTAATATCTTTGATACTGGTACATATATTCTATTTTCCTCAAATCTTCGATTGAAAGGCGTCGTAAGCGGATAAAGATTGGGAATGCATAGCCATGATAGTAACCCAAACCAATACCTCCGCCGATTTTGTTTCAAAACTAAGCCATAAGACAATTGCCAAATTAACGATGAGCTGGTCAGGATTATAAAAAACGAAGGCCACGGGATTCACATCCGGCGGCCTTCTACACTAACCCTTAACTTTAACCAATGAAAAACAATAATCTACTTTATTAGTTTTTTAACGAAGCGATTGCGGCTTCGTAATTCGGTTCGTTCGTTATTTCGGAAACCAGTTCCTCATAAACAACTTTACCGGCTTCGTCGACAACTATCACGCCACGGGCTAACAAACCCTTCAGCGGACCATCGACCATCAACATCCCGTACCCGTTTTCAAAACAAGAACAACGGAATGCAGAAAGTGGGATCACTTTATCGATACCTTCCGTGGTACAGAAACGTCCTTGCGCAAAAGGCAAGTCTTTTGATACGGCAAGCACCACAGTATTAGGAAGAGAAGCGGCTTCTTTATTAAAACGTCTTACCGATGCGGCACACACGGCAGTGTCCAAACTTGGGAACACGTTAATCACGACTTTCTTTCCTTTTAAATCTTTCAGATGCAATTCGGATAAATCGCTCTTTACACCCTTAAAATCAGGAGCCTCTGCTCCAACTGCGGGCAATGAACCGTTCGTATTGACTTCATTACCTTTAAATGTTATCTTTGCCATCTTTTGTTGTATTTTATGTTCTTTATCAAAAGCGGCTTACAAATATAAGCTGCTTTGTATAACTTAAACAAAGGAATCTGAATAATGTTTTTCCTTTTAACTCTTTTTAATTACTGCTCTCGATAACTCTTTTTCTATCTTTGACCCAAAATAGAAAGAAATGGATGGGTTGATTATTTGCTTACTTGTTGTAATCATTGCTTTACAGGTCTTTTTCCGCCCCCGGAAAGACCATTCGGACATCGCAGGCGAATTGAAACGGCTGCTCGACGAAATGCAACGTTCATTTGAACGTATTGAAAAAAACTTTCGGGAAGATTTTCGTCTGAACCGGGAAGAAGGCCGCATCGTCGCCAGGGATAACCGGGAAGAACTGACGCGCTCCATGAACGAATTCCGGAATGCTTTCGACCGGGGGATCACTTCCTTCAATGCCTTGCAACGCGAAAAGTTCGCTAACTTGGACGAACAACAACGCCTGTTGGTTGCCAATACGGAAAAGCGGTTGGAAGAAATCCGCCTGACCGTAGACGAGAAATTGCAAAAGACACTGAATGACCGGATCGGCCAATCATTCCGGCTTGTGACGGAACAACTGGAAAGCGTACAGAAAGGACTTGGAGAAATGCAAACGCTGGCACAAGACGTAGGTGGTTTAAAACGTGTCCTCAGCAATGTGAAGACACGCGGCAACATCGGGGAAATCCAATTAAGCATGCTTCTCGAACAAATCCTGGCGCCGGAGCAATACGAGGCGAATGTGCACCTGTCTCTTA
>ENA-OXVP01000645-OXVP01000645.1-human-gut-metagenome-genome-assembly--contig:-NODE-645-length-15783-cov-19.3149_pt1 | contig 15783 bp, 18 predicted proteins | sample MGYA00249576_ERZ652695 | MGnify/ENA primary metagenome ERZ652695 (study PRJEB26925, sample SAMN05826972) | human gut metagenome | biome: ENVO:2100002; feature: ENVO:00000062; material: ENVO:00002003...
GCTGGTGGCGAAACTTTACGAGTTGAACATCGTGCCGCAGCGGTTTGCGGCGTAAAATTTGTTTTCTTCCCTTCACATATCAACATCCCGGCCGGAGCCTCATGGCCCGGCCGGGATTTATTATGAGGGGTGTTGTTTTTGTCGGTATATCTGAGCCGACAGGTGGCCGGGTTGGATCGTTATAGACTGCGCGGCCATCGCGTCGGGTCAGGTATGCCCGACGACTCGCTACGCTCGCATGCGCGATGGTCGCTTAGAGCGGTTTTGCTCGACATTATGCCCCGGCAGCTTACGCATGCCGGGGCATTTTTGTGTTGTCCGCATGCGTCTCCTTTTGGAACCGGGCCAAAAGGAGCAAAAGCCCGCCCGCTTTCTTTGCCTACGGGAGCCAAAGAAAGCGGGGCAAAGAAATCTCCGGGTCGCCCTCGGCGCAGCACGGCCACAATGCGGCCGTGCTGCGCCGGGACGTGCCCCTACCTGCGCCGATCGGCGCAGAGAGCGGAAGCCTCCGGCTGCGGGCACGAACCCGATGACTTCGTGCCCTTCGAAGCGCGACCCGCTCGTCGCGCCTCTCCTTTCGAGCTCCGTGGAAGGGCTCAAAAGGTTCGGTTCACTCCTCGCTACCCCCTTCCGTCCCCCGCAGGGGAAACCTCCTTTTATCCTGCCAGCGCGATAAAAGGAGCAAAACCGCGTCCGCTTTCTTTGTCTTGAGGACACAAAGAAACCGGAACCCAAGAAAAGTCACTCACCCCGTTTCTTGGGCAGGTAGCGGCAATGCCCGCTACGTGCCCAAGTCCTCGGCGCAAAGCCGGCGCGGCCCTCCGGCCCAAGGCTTCGCCGCGTGTCTGCGGACGCAGCCGAGGCGTGTTTCGCAACCCGGATTCGGAGTACAGTTTCGGTTTTATCTTTCTTCCCTTCACTATTCAACACCCCGCCTCGGCGGGGCGGGCACCGGAAAACTCCGCTTTGCGGAGATTTTCGGTGCCGCGATTTGCGCCTTCGACAAGCTCGGCGCAAATTATAGGTATTTGTCTGTACGCCGCCATGCGCTCCGCCGGAGCCTCGCTTTGGCGGCTGACAAAGCCCCCCTTTCTCCCCCGAATGGGGGATTCCTTCTTTCGTAAAGAAAGAAGCAAAGAGCATACAAAATCGACTGGGGCCGATTTTGTCCGCGGGCGGCTATTTGCCGCCCACCCGGCTACGCCGGAGATCGGTAAAAAAATGTTACCGGCATCTAAAATTCCGGGCGGTTATTCCCGCCCGATGCCCCGGCTCTGCCGGGGCGAATTTTACGGACAACGGGCTTCGGAAAATTCTGGAAATTTTCCATAGCCCGGTGCCCGCCCGATGCCTTACGGACATCCGGATTTCAACGGACGAAGGCGCGATTACGCAAGCGCAATCTTACCCGAAGAGGGGCATTACGCCTTGCCCCTCTTCGGGGCGCCTTTACGTCCGCCGAATTCCGGCTGATCCTGTAACATTTTTTTTGTGAACAAGCGGGAATCACGCTGAAGCGTGATTCTGTTTTTATGATTTTATTGCTAATGTGTTGATATGTAGTTGTTTATGTGGGATGGCCGGATGCAATTTTTCCTCGATTTTGTTGCATATTACGTTACATGTTTGTTGTAATCTATTGATTTGTAGAAAAATAATTGTTGCAAGTAACGTAACTGAGCCTTTTCGTTTGTTGTCTGATGGAAGAATCATTTCGCTTTATAAAAACATTGTAAATTATTAAAATACAATTAAATAAGATATATTTATGTTATGAGCGTAATATACAAAATACACAATAAAAACATAAAAATACTTTAAATAACTAAATAACAATTATATTTGCGGTGTGAAATAAAGTGTGTTTTTTCGCTTGTTTTGGGCGATTTAATCAAATATCTCATAAAAAATGGCAAAAAAGGTTACGGGGAAACAGAGCCTTTCTGCGGTACGATTAACACAAGAAGCTAAGGAAAAGTTATGTGTTATTGCCGAGCGAAAATGTACGACTTTGGGGATTGCTGCCTCACGAATTATTCTGCATTATGCGACGAATAATTTGGATTATGAGGTCTCGGCAGGTGACGTCCTGAAAGCTATTCTCCAAAACCAAGTCAGCCATCAGGTCACGCTTGTGAAAGTTGCGGGTTCGGTATCGCGGACAGAAGATTTTATCAAGTCCCTGCTGCGTCGAGATGATCGTCCAGTGCTTTCGGAATCTGCTGAGCCCGGTGCTCCGGATCTCGATGATGATTCAGCCGTCCAAACAGAGGATAGCCGACTCTCGGAAGCGCTGTCGCTTCTGGAAAAATTCTTCTCAACTGCGACCGACGCCTTTGACTTCCGGGGCAACCCGATTATGCAAATCCGTCTGTCGAAAGAGGATTATGTGCGTTACAAGAGCCAATACGAAAAATTATGTATATCACAGACTATGTAGATAACACCAAATACGGTCAGAGTTCCGTGATGGATTTTGCCGGGTATCTTGAGAAGGAAAGTCTTGTTCAGGAGCAGCTGGGGAACGCTACTTCCCGGCAGTTGTCAGCATATCTGGATAAACAAAACGATTCGGTTCGGGTCGAGGGTCGCGAATATTTTTTCAACGGGCGTGGCAGTACCTTCGATTGTGAAGATGTTACGAAGGCGATCGACGCCAATGTCAAAGGTCTGAAAAAGAAAGAGGCCCGTTATTATACCTTCTCGCTTTCTCCTTCCGGCGAGGAAATCGCGCATCTGCGCCGTACCATTGCCGACACGCGTCAAGCGCTCTCCGATGCCGGTGAAGTCGTCCCTGCGGATCTCGAAGACAGTCTTATGCGCACCTATCTCAAGGAATATGCGGTGAAATGTATGGATGCCTATGCCCGGAACTTCGGGCATCCCGAGGTTAAGGATAACAACGACCTGTTGTGGTTCGGCATGGTCGAGAAAGACCGCTACTGGAAAAAAAGCGATCCCGAAGTCCGCAAGAATATGCAAATTTACAAGGAGATCGAGAAACTGCGGCAGCGTATTACTGAGGATAACGAGAAGGAGATCACTCGTAAGATTGCAACGCTGGAGCGGAAACTTATCCGTGAAAACAAGGTTCGTCCGGGCGGGAGCCAGGAGATCCTTCATCCGATGATGGCCAAGACCGGCGATAACTGGCACGTGCATATCGCTGTCAGCCGGCGTAATATTACGAATTCCTTCAACCTGAGTCCCAATGCCAATGGCCGAGGCAGTAAGAAGCATGTCCTGAATGGTCGGAAAGTGAGGATAGGGTTTAACCGCGAAGCCTATAAAGTCGCGTGCGAGCGAATTTTCGATAAGACCTTTGTACATAGCCGGCTCATTACCGAAAGCTATGAGCAGTCCAAGCATCTGCGCAAACAGTCTTCCTATGCGTACGAACGGCAGCTTATGAAAGATCGCGCCGTCCGGCGGCAGGAGGCCCTGGAGTTCCGCCGGCTGAAAGTCGGCAGCTATGGGGAATACTATGAAAATTTGCTGCAATGCGAATCCCTCGATGCCCGGCAGTTGTACCAGATCAAGGGGCAGTTGGTACGGCAGATCAAAGCCCTGAGTCCGGATGCGAATGCCGATGAACTGATGGAGTGCGGCTTGCACGATCTCCAGCTGGAATTGGCCCGGCTGGACACCATGCAAGGCGTGGCAATGCCTGCCTGGGCGGAAGGCGTCGCTGCGAATGTCGGAGATAAAACGATTCAGTCCGCGGGATTCCAAGGATACAGTCCGATATATACGACCCATAAATTACTGAGGCGCGGTATCGTGATGCGTCGTGCCATCGACCGCCGGCGCGAAGTTTTCGATAAGTGGGTCGAGATATACTCCGACACATGGTGCCGTGAAAATTATCTTTTCGACAGTATCAAATTGCGTCGGGATACGGACTGTTTCCTGGTAAAAACGGAATTTTTGGAGGAGAGGCTCGGGCGGTCGGTAATCCTGGACAACGCCTGTCGTTATATGGCGGATCAGGAGCGGCATTTAGTCGCGGATTTCATCCGGGAGTATTGGGCCGGGAGAGAACAGGAGGTAGTAAACCGTCAAGCTCTGGAGATCTTCGGTAAAGACGCTGCCGGGATCCGGGATCTGCGCGGCTTCGAGGAGATGGCCCGTGAACGGTTGCTGCCGGAAGAAGCCCGGAAGAGGGTCTCGGAAGTTGCGCAACGCTGCGAGCGGCCGCATGATTTCGCATCGCTTAAGACCCAGATCCTCGGCCTGGAACCGGAGCGTGTAAAAACCCTGACTGCGAAACTGGATTCGTATGTCGCAGAGCGGGGACAGCCGGTGGTGCGCTTGCAGGAGATTCTCGCGGATAGGGGACTGACCGTCCATGCGAAAGAGGAAACCCTATTACGCTTGGCCCTGGAGGATAAAGAACTGGATAAGGCGATCCGCGATCTGCGCCGGGGTGTCGTAAACATATTGGAAGAGGAACACCCCGACATGAAATACGGCGCTCTGCGCAAAGAACTGGGGGAAATATTCGAAGGGCTGGAGAAAGTCCAGATCGAGCGTCAGGCAGAGTTGGCGAAGGCGATAGAGGGGTTTCTCGCGTCGGAACTTCCCGATTATCATGTCGTGGTCGAAAAACAGAGCCAGTTGGAGCAGTTGTTACGCGAACTGCCCCCCGATCAGGATAAATATGCCGAGCGGCTGCTCGACGCGAATAACGAGTTGATGCGGCAGTTGTCGCCTCATTCTGAAAGGCTGTTCGAGCGATATGGGGTGCAGCAGTTCGGCCCGGACGTCCGTTTGAAAAACGAGCACGAATTCGCAGCCTACGTGGATAAGGCGTTTTCTGCGGAGCAGGCGCAATACTATAAAAAGGCTTTGCAGGAGAAGATCTATCCCCTGATCGAAGAGAAGCGCCGGGAGCTGATCCAGGAGTATGTCTCGACGAAGATTCCCTCGAAGGAACTCGCAAAGGTACGTAATCAGCAAAACTATATCAACCGCTACATCAATAAGCGGTTTTCTCCTGCTGTGGCTAAGACCTACAAGGAAGAGGTGCAGCGCAGGGTTGCGGCAGCCTGTAAACGTTCCGTACTCCCGACCCCGGAATATAAGATTTTCGGACATGCTGCGCGTCACAAAGTTGCGGTACAAGCGATGGCGAAAGCCAATCAGGTGAAGGTCATACCCCTGACGCCGCAGCAGGTGTTGCTGAAAGGCGCTTTCAAACTTTTGAATGTACTCACGAAAGGATATTGAGTCGCAAACCGAATATGAATTTAAAAACTCGACACGGATGAACGGATATGAATTTACATGGCTTTCTGCCATGAAGCTGCTGGGCGGGATCTTGCTGGCGGTCGTATGGTATATGATGCGTAAGCAGGCGATGCTGGATAAGAAGTACCGGGAAGAAAACGAGAATGCCGGACAGGCTCATGGCTCCGAGCCTGTGCCGAGGCTCGTGGAGCGCTCGAATATCATTATCGCTGTCGCTGCCATGTTGTTGATAATTATAGTATTGATCCTTGGAAATCAATCGACGTTATGAACCTGCTCGAATATTTGGCGATAGCGGCAGCCCTGCTTCCGGTACTTTATATCTGGTGCAAGCCGCTGGGTGTCTGTGCTATACTTTTGGCGTTCATGGTTCCCGGCTATATCTACGTCTGGGCCGGGCTGGAGATCGTGACTTACCTTTGGTCGTGGGCGCTGCCCCTTGCCGCAGGGCTTATTGTGTTGATACCGACGTATCGGTGGGTGTATATTCGCGTTTCCCGGTGCGTTAACGGGTGGTCGAAACTGACGATGGAGGTCGAGGACAGCCGGGGCCATGTGCACTATATCAAGCGCATCGACGACCAGACCTACATCAACGGGGGATCGGGCAGCGGAAAAACGGAGAGCTGCAACATGGCGTTTGTCCGTCACGCCGTGAGGTTCAGGATGTCCATGCTGCTGCACGACCTGAAAAAATACGAACTTACGCAGGCCGTCTATCCGCTTTTTGCGGAGGCCGGGATTCCCTACCATGTATTCGCGTTGTTCGACTATGAGCGCTGTGTGCGCATAAATCCGATCGACCCCATGTACATCGAAGACGAGCAGTCGCTGAAGTCGAGAATCGACTCTTTCCTGATAGCTGCGCAGGGCGGTGACGCGAGAGATTCAACATCGACGGGCGGCTTCTTCAAAAATACGGCAGCCTCGCTGCTTGAAAGCATAACGTGGTATCTGAAGCTCTATAAACCGGAGTGCTGCCACCTTCCTTTTCTGATGTCGATAATAAACGATCCGGATAACCTTCATTTGAAAGAAGGTAAAAAGGTGATCCCGTTCGGAAGGTTGAAAAAGATGTTGGGCCGCGATCCGCAGGTTTCCTCCATGGCGTCGGTGTTCTTCCAGGGGGCGGATAATCCTGAAACGACGAGTAATATCCTGCAAACAGTCATCCTGGCCCTCAATACGATCAATACGGATGCGGGGTTCTTCCTGCTGAGCGGCAATGACATCGACCTGCGGATCAACCGTCCGGGGAACTGCGAAGCACTGGCTTTGGTCAATGAACCCAAGAATTCATCTTCCAACGCTCCGATTCTGGCCATGATCGCCGATGCGGGCCTGCTGATGATGGGCGATCAGGAGAACGATTATGCGGTCGCACTGCTGGATGAAGCCGCGGAGCTTCCCAGTCCCCGCGTCCAGAACTATATGGCCTATCTTCGGAGCCTGCATGTCTGTGTGGTGTACACGACTCAGGATTTGAGCCAGATTCAACGTACCCAAGGAGGCAAGGAGTTCAACCAGCGTACAGTCCTGTCGAACCTTGCGCACCAATTCTTCGGCCGCACCCGTACCGAGCAGACCGCGAAATATTACGAGGGTCTTATGCCCCGGATCGTGAAAACCGAGAAATCCTACTCTTCGTCCTCGAACGGAACGACGGTTACGAGCCGCGGCGTCAAGCAGCCCCGCTATATAGCCAGCGATTTCTACCTCTTGAAAAAAGGGGAGTTCGTGTACTTCTACGGGGATGTCAAACGCTTCCGCTTCAAACACATCAGCGGGAAGAAAGAACTACCACCGAAAATCCGCAGTATGGATCGTGCGGCGCTGCACGAAATTGCCGTCAGAATACGCCGTGAAGCGAATGAATTTATGCAATCATTTAATTAACAATAAATTATATAAGGTATTATGAAAAAACTGTTTTTTACGATCGTAGCGGCTGTTTATGCGACCTCGCTGTTCGCGCAGCAGGCATCGCAATGGAGCCTTTCCTCTGTAAAAAGCGATGTGAAGACCCTCATTCCCGTATTATTTGGTTTGGGGGCACTCGTAGCGCTGGTCTACTGGATGGTAAACAACCTGATGGATAACGGGGAAAATTATAAGAAGATCCTCTCGAACGCTCTTTATGCCGTGATCGTCATTGCGATAATTACGGGTCTGATCTATGCCGGTATGAATGTTCTGTTGCGATAATGGAGTCCTATATCAACCGACGCTTACGCGACCGCGTAATGGTCGCAGGCATGCCTGCGGAGCGATTCATGGCATGTGTGGGTATTGCCTGCATACCGATCCTCATAGTCATTTTCAATCCGCTTTTTGTCCTGTTCTGGATTCCGTGGGGAGTTGTCGTTTTTTGGCTATTCCGCAATATAGACCGCCTGTCCCGGAACCTGACTTATGGGAAACAGTTCCCCTCTCACTTAAAAAACCGTTGATATGCTCGTAGCTGTATTCATACTGTTCATAGGGATCGTCGGGCTGGTGCTTTATCTTGTCGTGCAGTCGTATTCACGCGCCAGGAGCGAGCAGTACGATGCCTCGTCCCTGGTCGAGGAGTACGTGAACAACAGGATGATAACGCAGCAGGGGGACGTCGTATTCTGCTACCGGCTTCAGCTGCCGCCGGCCTATTCGTATACCGGGGAGGCATACGATCAGATCGTAGAGATCTGGCGCGTGGCATTGAAGGATCTGCCGCGGGGTACGATCATCATGCGCAGCGACCGTTATGACCGGTCGTACTTCGATGCGTCGTGTATGCCGGAGACGTCCTATATCCAGCGCGAGGAAAAGGCATATGCCCGGTCGCGCCTGAAAACCAGCGGAACGTCGTACCTGTTCATCGTCTATACGGGTTTCCGAGAGACGCGCAATCCCAAATCTCAGAACCCTTTTGTCACCCTTTCGCATAAGGAGTTCCGGGAAGAGGATGGCGCCTATTCTCATTTCCTGAATACGCTGGATTCGATGTATTTGCAGTTGCAGGGATCGGGACTGCTGGATATTCGGCCTTTGTCCGAGCCGGAGATCCGGGAATATATGCACTACTATTTCAACGGTTATCAGAGCGATTTCCTGACGGATGTTTACGCTACGAAACGCTATGTCCGTGCCGGCGATAACTATGTCGGAGCTGTGAGCATCGAGCATGAACGCCAGTTCCCCGAAGTGCTGCGCACGCCCTATCCGGGCCGTGGGGTGAAAGTTCCGATCGGCACGCTCGAAGATTTGGGTATCGGCTTGCCTTTTCCGCACATCTGCAACCAGATCATTACGATTACCGGGCATGATACGGAGTATGCCATGATCGAGGCGACGCTGAAAATGCTGCGAAAAAACCGTGGTTTTTCGGACGATGCCGAGGATCAGCGCAATAGAATGGAAACGACCCGCCATAATATCGGTGACAACATGGAGGCGATGCTTGTCCGCGGGCATACGAATATCATCTACTGGGGCGAAAGCGAACAACAGGTCAAGGAATACCGGACTACGATCACGAATTTCCTCAAGCAGCAGCGGCATTTCGAGCCTGTGGTGCCGACGGGTGTGGAATTGCGAAATGTCGTCTACTGCTCCAATCCTGCGACCGTGGCGTGCATGGACAGCGACGCCTATTATATCGCGGATATAACACAGGCTATCGCGTTGTTCCAGAATGTCGGGGGATACGAGTCGGATGCCGAGGGTGTGTTCTTCAGCGATCCTGTGGATCATATGCCGCTTCGCTATGATCTTTACGATGCGAATAAGAAGTATGCGGATTCGAGGAATATCGCCGTGGTCGGTATGACGGGCGGCGGTAAAACCATGACCTTGGAGAAGGTCGTGGATGCCTACCACCATGATAAGACTGCCGAATACATCAATATCATTGTGGATTGCGGCGGCTCTTACGACAAGGCCGCGCGTTTGTATGATCCGGAAGAAGTGTTCACTTTCAGATATAGCCCCAGTGAGGCATTGGGACTCGATCCGTTCGCTTTCGGCTCTTCGTCCGAAGAGGAGCGGGTCGACGATATTTGCGAGACATTGTGGCTTATCATCAAGCCTGATGCGGTGCCGTCGGCCGAGGAGAGGGTCTCGCTGCGCAAAATCGTTATGATGTATTTGCACTTGCCTTTAGAGTCGTCGTGGCGCGGGTTCTATGTGTGGTTGAGCAATAATTACGCTGAAATTCTGGACGGATGCCAGATCCGGCCGGAGTATTTCAATATAAACCAGTTCATACATAACGGCAGCGAGTGGTGCTGTGGGGGTGTCTATGAGAATGTGCTGGCCCAAAGCGATAATCCTACGGCACGCCTCAAGGGTAAGCGGCTGCTGATCTTCGAATTGGAGAATATCAAGTCCAAGCCCCAGTTGCTGAGTATCGTAGTCCACCTGATCGGTATTGCGATCCGCACCCTTATCTGGGAGCAGCCCGGCAAACGAGGATTCATTATTTACGAAGAGTTCGCGGAGCTGATGCAGATGGACATGATTTTCTCGGCCGTGTTATATCAGATGCAGGCGATTCGCAAGAAGGACGGCTCGGCATGTATCGTTCTGCAGAACCTCGACCAGCTGGCCTTGAATGCCGGGGATCGCTACAAGAAAGAAGGCGGAGCTGCGGGTGCGCTGATGAAAAATATCGCCACGACGATATTTCTCGCCGGGGCAGATCCGACAGGCTTCGAGAAGTATGCCAAGCGGTTCTCGGAGCATGACCGCAACTGTGTCCTTGCCCTTGAGAACAACTATACGGATGATCCCAGATACTCGTCGTTCTACATTTTCCGCCAGAAGAAATCTACGATAATGACGCTCTGCGTCAGCCCGAGGACATACCTGGCGTTCCAGACCGAAGGGAAAATATGTAACGAGTTGGGCAAGTTGTACGAAGAAACGCAGTCGATGGCCGCGGCGATCGAACTCTATGAGAAAGAACATTAACGATCTACTATTTACAGACTATGAAACGGATATTATTAGCAGGATTATTTATGCTGGGGTGGGGTGTCGCACAGGCTCAGGTGGCCGTCGTGGCTCCGAGCTTGGAGTTGCAGGAGGCGATGAACCATGCCGAGCAACTGCAACAGATGGTGCAGACCTATCAAACGATGGTCAACGTCAAAGACGGTATCAACAAGGGCATCGACGCGGTTGAAAAGGTGAATAATAAACTGGCCACGATCCGGGACGTGCAGGAGATAGCGACCCGGTCGGCCGCGTGCGTGGGGCGTATCAAGCAGGTCTATGAAATGATCGGCAACCTACGGCTCGATGTCCAGTACACCACGAGTTTGGTTGATTTGTGCAACCAGGCGACGCGCGAATGTATCGACGTGACGGCTTACGGGGCCCAGGTCTTTTCGGACAGGTTTCTGGTGATGAGCGATGCGGAGCGCCTTGCCGAGACCCGGAAAGTCCTCGACGATCTCGACCGGCTGAACTCGCAGGTCAGCTATATCGACGTCCAGGCTAAAGCGATCAAGTACAACAGCGAAATGTTAAACACCTATTTCTGAGCGATATGGGCTTCGATTTTTTAACAGACCTATCCAACATGCAGGTTGAGATCCCGCCTGAAGTAAGTCGTCTTGCGGGGTTCTTCGTGCTGTTGCAGGGCGGTATGATCTATCTCCAGAAGAAAAATAATCCCGCGAAGGATATTTGGGAAGATCTCTCCTGGGTATTCCTGGGCGGATTGTTCGTGTATTTGTTTCCGGAACTGATACGATTCATGGAGACTCTGGTAAATGCCCTAATGCCTATCGAGCTCCATGCCGATAGCGCCATCGCGGAATTTATGAAGGAGTCGAATCTCGGCGACGGGTCTGTTCCGCCGCCTGATTCCTCCACGTCATTCGGGAATATACTTATGAATGCGTTTCTCAAGAGTGGGACAGGTCAGAATGCAGCGGGTTATCTAATCGCCCAGGGAGTCCTGAAACCTTTGGCCGACCTGGTGAATTACCTGTGCTTCCCGACGTTTCTGACGATACGTGCCGTAGGGCTGAAGGTTATCTACTGGAGCGCCCCGTTGATTTTGGTGCTGGGGGCCATGTCGCCTTTCCGGTCGCTTTGGAAGCAGTGGTTTATGATCTATATCGCCCTGCTGGCCTGCGGCCCCATGTTGTATGTCGCGGATTCCTTCTGCGAGGAATGTTTCAGAATTTACGCTTCGGACGCAGGTTCGCCCATCCTCGGCTTCTTTATGATCGCCATGGCCCGATTCAAAGCCTACCAAAGCGTCATGGAATTGAGTTATAAATTATTCAGAATGTAGCTATGACCCCTGAAAAAATACAGTCGTTTCGAAAAATACTGGAGCGTAACAACCTGATAACCGTCCTGTGCCTGCTACTGGTGCTGGTGTCGTTTATACTCAACTATCTCGAACGTCGGGAAACGCTCGGCAAGCAGCTGGAGTTCTCCTACTACGTGGCTACGGACGGAGAGGTTATTCCGGCACGGTATGCCCAGCGCAGGGATAATATCGAGATCGAGATTCGCCATCACCTGGCCATGTTCGTCGATGATTGGTATGCCTTGACGCAGGATACATGGGAGGCGAAGGCCGAAGCTGCCGGGTGGCTCGGCGGCAACAGTATCCGGGATATGTATATCGCGCGCAGGGAGGCCGGTTTTTTCAATCGCTTTATCCAGGGTAACATCCGCTATGAGGCCAAGATCGCGGAACTTCGGATCTCGCCGAACGAGGATGGCACCTTTGCGTTCGAAATGGCGGTGGATCTTCATGAAAAGGGCACCGGCTACGCCCGGCTCTGGCGAGTGTTCGCCGACGGAAGTATCCGGGTGATCGAGCGCAGCTGGCCCAACAACCCGCACGGCCTGTGGATCGAGCCGTTTTTGGAACGGAAAATAATTCAAGTCAAGGAAGATGAACAAGCAGTTAATTAAAATCAGCGTGATAGTCATCGGAGCCTTGGTTCTGCTGGTTCTGGCGCTTTATCTGATGAAGAAGGATCAGGACAGGCCCGGCAAGAGGAATTCCGTGGAGACGATCGGCGAAGCGATTGCGGATAAGACCTTCACGACAAAATCAGAAGCGTATATGGCCTACGCCAATGAAAAGGATGAATTTTACCGGCGTTCAGCCGCGAGCTTCGCACCTCCGCCCGCCGTAAGTAAGAAACCCGAGGCTGAAAAGGCTGCGGCCGCGGCTTCCGCAGCTCCGGCCGTAGAGAATAGGACGCAGGAGATTCGGTTCGAGCAGGCGTACGAAGAGATCTCCCGGAATGTCCGGAGCATATACGAGGAAGCGCCTGACGATACACGGACGGTGGCACGGGAGCAGCCGGAAGTTGCGACGCAGCAGACACCCGCTGCGGACGTGCCGCCGGCTCCGGCCGAGACGCCCGAAGAACGACGTCGGCGGGCCATGCGCCAGAACTGGGGTATGGGCAGCCCTTCCGAGGCAGCCCGGAGCGATTCCGCACGGCCTGCGATGTTCCGGGCCGTGATACACGGAACGCAGATAGTACGCAGTGGCCAGACCGCTTTGTTCCGGACAAAGGAGCCGATCCGCTATGGTGCCGTCACGATCCCGGAGAATACGCTTCTGGCCGGATATACGCAGATCTCCGAGAACCGTCTGACGATAAATATAAACTCCGTACGCCTTGGCAACGGCGTTTTCGCATTGCCGTTGGAAGTGTATGGATCGGATGGGATCGCCGGCATTCCGCTGGACTATGACGAGGTGGGGAAAATAACCAACTCGGAATCGTCCTCGTCGATGTTGCAGGAGGCGAGCACGGCGATGTCAGCCTATGGAGGTACGATCGGCCGTGTCGTCGGGTCTGTCGTGTCCGGTGTGGGCAATCAGGTGCGCTCTGCAAAAAGCACCGAGGTAAAGCTGATAGATAATCAGACCGTAATACTTAAAATCGTAGAAAAATGAAGAGATTATTATTCTTGATGCTGGCCGGGTGTCTGGCAACTACATCGTACGGCCAGAATACGATCGAGTGGCGTAAAGACAAGGTGACGCAAATGATCTTTCCTGCGGATATTGTCAAATTCAGGACTGGTTACATCGCCGGGCCCTCGGATAATTTCGACGCTTTGACGCAGCGTGACGGCAAGGTGCTCTACATCCAGCCGGTTATGCCGCTGGATGAAACGAACCTCAATGTCGTGACCAGTGACGGTTACTACTATGCCTTTAATCTGGTGTATAACGATGCCGCGAAATGCGTGAACTACATTATTCGGCCGGCAATGGCATTTTATCAGGACGAAGCCGGGAGGCAGGATGCCCCGGCTGTGGCGGAACCGGGCGTGCCGGACGTCGATGCGGTCGCGGCAGCCGAAGCAGTGCAGCCTGATTCCGCATCCCTGTTTTCAAAGGTGAGCGAACAAGGGTCATACCTTGTGACCAACAATGTTGCGAAACTGCAAAAACTCATTTTCGTGCTCAAGGGCGTGTATGTCGATAGGACGCATATATTTTTCAAATTCAGCATTCAGAACAATAGCAACGTGCCTTTTGATGTAGACTATATCGCCTTTTCGGTTACGGCGAGGAAGACCCGGAAAACATCTTCTCAGGAGCGGTTGCAGATCCTGCCTGTCGGGGCCGATGTCGATGTCCATACGATCGGGGCGAAGAGCATAACCGAGGTGATCTATTGCTTCGAGAAGTTCACCATAGGCAAGGACAAGGTGCTGCTGGCTGAAGTGCTCGAACAGGGCGGGGATCGAAATATCGGGCTGCGAATCCCGGAAACGTTCATTATCGAAGCCCGTAAGCTATGAGGTTTTTTCGGATGGGTTTGTCGGGGTATCTCTCTTCGGGAGCAGAACTCGGCAATATGACGGGGAAAGCGTTTTTATCGCTGTTCGGAACGCTGGCCGAGGAGGTCGGCATTTTCGCACTCAGTATGTATCGTAACTTTAAAAATAGAAGAAATGGTGAAAAAAGCATTGGTGGTGGCCGTCATGTTGCTTGCGGCCATGAGCGCCCGGGCGCAGATCGGGTATAAGGGCCAGGTGACTCTTGGTCTCAGCGGTGGAATAAGCAATGTCGGAGGGTTCGTCGGCACCGCGCGGATCGGCGGCTATCTTTCGGAACGTTCGATCCTGGGGGCCGGGATGATTCTCGACCGAACCCGTTATGACGCGACGCAGGGCGACTCGTTCCATACGTCGCAGTGGCTGGGAGTGATGCATTATCAGTATGCGATCCCTATGGGCCGGTTTATCGTGTCGCCGACAGGCGGCATACTCCTGGGCGGGGAGCAGTGCGATCAGCGATCCCGCCAGGGGAACATCCTGCCTTACGGCAACCAGTTTGTCTACGGCCTCATGTTGCAGTGCGACGTCGAGTATGTCCTCGGCCGGCATTGGGCTATTGCGCTGGAGCCCCGTATGACCTACCTGATAAAGACCCAGTTCGATAATGTCAGGCTGTCGGCCAGCGTTGGAGTGAAATATTATTTTTAATTTTACGGGCCCGCAAAGGCAGTTTCAATAGTAGTGATGCAAAGTCAAGTGAATATGTCTAACAATGATGAATTGGGCCTGAAGTTCATTCCAGCAGAGGCAGGAGGTGATTGTGAAATACCGATCGCCGGCAGCAATGTATCGGCAGGCTTCCCTTCTCCGGCCGATGATTACTTGGAGCTGCCTCTCGATCTGAATAAATACCTGATCCGAAACCCATCATCGACATTTTTTGTGCGGGTGGCCGGTGAAAGCATGAAGGATGCCGGTATCAATGACGGCGATTTACTCGTCGTCGATAAGTCTGTCGAGGTGTATGACGGATGTATCGCGGTCAGTGTGATTGACGGGGAGTTTACCCTCAAGCGCGTCCGATTCGAAAAAAACAGGATCTTCTTGTTGCCTGCGAATGAGAAGTACAAGCCTATCGAGGTGAGTCCCGATGATGAGTTCCGCATATGGGGAATTGTCAGATATTCGATCAAGGATTTGAGGTAGTCAGAACAGGCCGCGTCGTGGAAAATTTAGCCGCACGTATAATAATTAATGAAGCAAATTTGTTTCATATCCGAGAAATATTTATATTTGCAAGTAAATGGTATGAATATGACTTTGCATGAGGCTTTTGGGGAGTTGATTAAACAGCTGGGATGGTATAAAAATAGCGGTGTGATTAGGCAGGTGGCCGTGCGAGATAAACGCCTGTTCCTGTCAGGTAAGTCGATCCCCGAGGAGCGTATGCGACAATACTTAAGAACTGCGGGCTGGATACAGACGCAGCAGGAACAATGGGCTGAAAACAGAAATAAATAGGGCTGTTTAGAATCTTTAAAGATGGAAAATAAGGATTGGGCATACCAAATTATCGACAACGATGCTATCAAAATGAATAACGGAGATAACATGGTCGATGTGTCTACGGCTTACCTGGCCGTTGACCGTGCCCGAGCCGATGAACGGCATCTGTTGTTGGCCGGCTGGGAGCCGACAACGAAGCCAGTGCCGACGATCGGCCTTGTTGATGTCCTTTTTTCAGACGGGACGATCCGGGAGATCGTGGGTGAC
>ENA-OXVP01000732-OXVP01000732.1-human-gut-metagenome-genome-assembly--contig:-NODE-732-length-14228-cov-23.3423_pt1 | contig 14228 bp, 20 predicted proteins | sample MGYA00249576_ERZ652695 | MGnify/ENA primary metagenome ERZ652695 (study PRJEB26925, sample SAMN05826972) | human gut metagenome | biome: ENVO:2100002; feature: ENVO:00000062; material: ENVO:00002003...
CTACACTTCTAGCTTCGTCGGCAGCGTCTGATGTGTATAAGAGACAGGTGCTAAAGCGCGCCGAAATTTCCCCCAAAATCGCCGTGAATTTTGTGCACAATGACAAACGTGCCAAAATCGGTTCCGGTACTTTAGGACAGTAAAGCAATGATGTAAATGTTCATGGTTTGTTAACATATCCGTTTGTTATTTGTGCTATAATAAGTATAGAAAGGAGCGTGTATAAGATGAAAATAGTTAAACTGCCTGCTTGCTATGTTCGGTATTTGTATGCTGGTTATGTTGTCTGGTATGAGGGGTATTATTACTATTATACGGATGGGGCATTTTACAGGTATACTAAAATGAAAGCTGATTATGACGATGAAGAAGAGGTGAAAGTTGTATGCTGAATTATAAGCGTTATTATTTGCGCTCGAATAGTTATGACTATCTGGCGTTGAACAAGGTTTTAATAACCTATGATGCAAAATATGGGTATTTGCAAGAAATTGAGAAAGACGGCAGGCGGTATATTATTGCATCCCGTCACCGTTTCGGAAGCAACATCGTAGAGGATGTAATTGTGGGGGTGCGAGTATGACACTGAAAGACTATCACAAGTTTACTTTAGGCACATCCGACCATCTGACCCGCTGCCGCGTGCTGTGGGGCGGTGGTGAAATCATGAACGATTATTTTAGTCATTTGGGCGATGTCGGGCAGAGCATCAAAATCCGTTCTGCCCGATACGATGAAAAGCACGACGTCTTGACCGCGTATGCGACGGATAAGGGTTTTGTTGAATACCGCAACGAGTTGAGACGCCGGCAGCATCAGGAAGGGAGATATAAGAAGTATGACCACAAGAAATAATGCGACATTTAAAGTATGTCACATATACGTCTATCATAGCAATAAAGGTTTGTGGAACGCGGGGAGTTGCGTTTATGTAGACCCCCGTGAAATCCGCAAGTTCTATGATTGCATCCGCATATGTCTTTTGGGGGCTGCAGATTGCGTGTTGATGGAAACGCCGGACGGGTTTAGAATTGAGGTGTTTAAGTAATGAATATGGCAATCGTTAACGACATTGTTTTGATGCTCCTTTATGGATGCCTTTGCTTGCTGTTTTCTATAGTTGTGGCGATTCCTTTAAATTTACTGCTGCAGGCAATCGGTTATTGGTTGGCGGATAGAGACTTTGAAAGGAGACGCAGCAATTATGGCAAGAAGCGCTAAGCATCTTCCGAAGTACGCCCCGCAGACGTGGAGCTACTACAGCCCCAATGCTACAGACCCAAACCAACTTACAAACGCGGAGCTTGTGAAGGTTATTCGCAAGGCTGCAAAGGCGGCGAACCAACGTTTACGCGCTCTGGAAAAGAGCGACGTTATTAACACGGCAAAGACTGGTGCTTACAAGTACGCAGAAAGTCAAATGCCGGGCAAAATCAAGCCCCGCTTTAATGAGCGGCCCAAAGAGAGCGCTGCAAGAACGACGTTAAAGCAACAATATTTGCAGTTGCGCGAATTTATGACGATGAAAAGCAGCACCGTCACCGGCGTGCGTGCTATCAGAGATGCACGCTATCAGACCGCCGTGCAGCGCGGTTTCAAGGGAACTCAAGAACAATGGGATATGGCTGTTCAGAAGTTTTTCACCAAAGCTGCAGAAAAATTGTTTGACAGTGATAAAATTTATGATGCCATTACCAGCAATAATTCGGATGTTCTGGAAGATATCATAACAGCGGACCGGGACGACCAAACGACAAAAGGTCAAGCGCTGCTAGACTATATAAGGAGAATCACATAAATGAGAGAATCGCAGGGCGTGCTTGTTAGCGAGTGTTTAGCTGAATATTTGCCGCGCCTTGTGTGTCCGCAAAAAGTCAAGCGTACCAAAGGGCGCAAATATATGTCCAGTTATCTTGACATAACAGCAACATTTGACATTGAAACCACGAACACAGACACAGACGGCTTTGCATATAGCTGGCAAACCTGTATTGGTGGAATGGTCATTGTTCCTAGGTATTTTGAGGACTGGGCAGAAATGCTGGAAACTCTGGTGGATAAATGGGGCGTTAATGAGAAGAACCGGCTTGTTCTGTATGTGCATAATCTGGGTTATGAGCATCAGTATATTATGCAGCTTCTAACGGCTCGTTGGGGTTTGGCTGATAGCTTATATACGAAAAGCCGCAAGCCCTTGTATTTGCGCTTTGATAACGGTGTTGAGTTTCGGGACAGTTTCAAGCTGTTCCAAAAGAGCCTTGCCAGGGCAACAGAAGGTTGCACGCATGCAAAACTTGCAGGCGACCTTGATTATACGGTATATCGTACTCCTGATACGCCGCTGACAGATACAGAATTTGCGTATTGCGTCAATGATGTGTTGGGTCTGTACGAAGCAATTGAACGCCTGAAAGCCGAACACGGCTATAATCAAGCGACCATACCATATACTAACACAGGCATGGTCATTGAAGCAGTGCGCAAAGAAATAATGCCCGACCGGCGATGTATGGCAGCTATCAAAGCGCTGCAGCTTGACCGCGAACAGATGGCGCTTGCATATCACTGTATGGCGGGTGGTGACACGCACGGTACGCGTTGGCGTGCCGGGCGTACCTATACCAATTGTAACTCCTATGACTTCAAAAGTGCGCACCCGTCGCAGCAATTGTTGTGGAAATTTCCATCGGGTGCGCCTGTAACGCTGCCCGCTGACTTGCCGGAAACAGATTTAAAAAAATTCATCAAGGTCGGGTATGGCTGGATAGCGAAACTCTGTATCATTAACCCCCGGTGCAATCCCGAATGCCCTGACCCCTGCATTTCGTTCAGCAAATGCCCTGACGTGTCGGGCCTTGATGAACTCGACAACGGGCGAGTGCTGGGAGCCGATGCCCTTTTCTGGTATTGTGATTCAAACGACTACCAGCGGTTTGTTGATGGGTATACCTATGATAAAATAGTTGCAGTGGAAAGTGTGGCGTTTCGGCTGGATTATTTGCCTGATTCTTTCCGCAAAACGATTTATGAAAAGTTCCGTGTAAAAGAATCGGAAAAAGGCAGTCCTGATTATGCTTTTGCAAAAATTTGCGTCAATACCATTTTCGGTGCATGTGCACAGAAAACGGTGCGTGATGAATACGGGTGCGACCCTGACACGTTGGAGTGCACGCACAAAAGCTGGATAATGAACTTGCAGAGTAAAGACGATTCCGAAATTCAGAAATCACAAGAAAAGAAATTTCCTTTCTTGTGGGGCCTGTGGACGGCTTCACTTTCCCGCCTTAAGCTGTGGGATATGCTGAAACGTGTAGGATGGGAAAATGTCATATACTGGGACACCGATTCTTGCAAGTTTGAGGGGGAGAAACAGCCCGCCATTGACGACTATAACGCCGCCATCCGTGCGCAATGCGTGAAGCGTGATTGCGTTGTTGAAAAGAAAGACGGAAGTAAAGTCTTTATTGGCGTCGCAGAGGATGAACACCCGCACGACCGGTACGGAATGCAGGCTTTCCGGTTCCTGCACGCAAAATGCTATGCTTGTGTCGATGCAGACGGGACAATTGAAAGCACGATTGCGGGAGTCAATAAGAAAGCGGGCGTAAAGGCTCTTGATGGCAGCATTGACAACTTGCGGGATGGGCTGTTGATATCCCCCGCAGGCGGTCAATGTCTGGCATACCATGATGAACCCATACGGCAACGAACCGACTTTGCAAAGCCCACGGTTTCCGCGTCGTGGGTTGTCATGACTGACCGTGAATACCGGGTATCAGATGAACGCAGTCTTTTAATGGAATGTGAGGTGTTAGCATGAGTTTGGAGTATTTAGAAGGATATAGCAATAAAGGGGGAACTGCTGATGTGTGGATACTACGAGACGAAGAGGGGGAAATTATTGCTTTCACGATGCAGATTTTCACAAATTGTTCATAGTTTGTTAACATATCAAGACGGGAAATGTGGTATTATATAATCACAGAAAGGAACAAACCAATACAGACAGAAAGGAAAACAACATGGCAAGTATCACAAAGGTTGAAATCTGGGAAGATATCGCGGGGAACGTCATCGGGCTTGTGTTTGACCCTGCAGGCCAGCTGACGAACGCGGTGCAGAATCTGGGTGCGCAGCAGCCGCTGCCGCGTCCCGCGCTGGTGGAAGCGGCGCGGCAGGCTTTCCCGTTCGCCCCCACATATGACCCGCACGCATTCGGTGAAAGGTCTCTTGCGGACCTGTATGTTTACTTGCAGGCATACAATCACCACATCGCTGATATCTTTCCGGAAGCACCTACGGCGCTTTTTCCGGAGCGTGCAACCCCTGCCGGGCTGCAGTTCCTTATTCGCTGGATGTTCTGAAAGGGGTGAACTTATGCAGGATATCAATAACAAATTGGCCGACTTGCTGGACGGTCTCACGAGTTTTTTTGAGCGGTTTGTGGACGATATGGTAGAGGTCACGGCGAATGAAACCACCGTAATTTCCCATCTGCAGACCATCGAGCAGAAACAGGACACCATTATTGACCTGTTGCGCACTATCGCAGCCAACACCGCAAAGTAATTTGTTCCACATGGAACATCACTGACAGAAAAGGAGATTTATTATGGCATTCGCAGTAAACAATTGCAAGAACGATGCAGCCCCGGAAGTGGTCAAACCCAAGGTGACCGTGAAAGAACTGAGAGCAGCGGGGGCGTCTGTGTCCCGTGCCCGGCAGATGTCCGATAATGTTTTGGTGTTCAACTTGCGCTTTGGTTGTGTGGACCTCTACAGCATGAGGGCCATTTCCAGCGTCAAGGGGAACTTTGTGTCAGCAGGCCAGACCAAAGGCCGGGACGACAAGTGGTATGATAACTACCGCATTTATCTGGACAAGGGTGCAAATGATGCCATTATCAAGGCTGTGCTGAGTTGCCTTGAGACGGGCAGCATTACCAAGGTGTAAATTATGAGCAAGCGCAACAAAGATATTGCGCTTGACCTGTATACCGGCGACGGCTGGGTGAATATCCCGGCTGTCGCCGCTTTAGGTTGCTGGTGCAATATCATTATCGGGAAGCGTCAAGTTGGTAAAACGTTCGGCACGCTGAAATATATGCTTGACGAAAACAAGTATTTTCTGTACATGCGTCGCACAGTGAACGAATTGCAGGCCGTCGCCGCTGACCCGGATTTGAACCCGTTTAATGCTCTGCAGTCCGTGGGTTATGATATCGGCATTCTGAAAGCTGGCAAAATTTCTTATTCCATTGGTGATATCGAATATACGGACGAAGAGGACAAAGACGGGCGCAAGAAATGGCACATTGGCAACAAAAGGGCTGTTGGCATGGCGCTGCCATCCATTGCAGGCATTCGCGGCTTTAATGGAAGCGTGTTTTCTGACCTTGTTTTCGATGAGTTTATCCCCGAAAGAATCATTGCAAAACGCAAGGCAGAGGGGGAAGCGCTTCTGAACGCCTATGTGACAGTGTGCGGTAACAGAGAGCTGGAAGGAAAGCCGCCTTTGCGCATGTGGCTGCTTGCAAACGCCTTTGACATTTCAAGCCCGATTCTGGAGCAGCTGGGATGCACCGACCTTGTGGCGAAAATGTCAAGGAGCGGGAAGGAATGGTGCATGACGGACACGGGTGTTTTTATTGCAATGCCTCACAGTGACCGTATCAGCGACCGACGCAAGCAAACGGCCCTGATGAAACACTTGGCGGGGAAAGGCGACTTTTACAAAATGGCAATGGAAAATCAGTTCGTATATAATAACCTTGAAAACGTGCGCCCCCGTAGTTTAAAAGGAATGTCCCCCTTGTTCGCATTCGCTGGGCTGTACGCATACCAGATGGATGAATTGCACTACTACATCTGTGAAAGCCCGCACAGTGGTTGGGAGCACTACGGAAGCAGCCCGCAGGCTGCAACGCAGCTGCAGGCCGTGCACCCTGAATTGCGGCCTATGATATGCTTAGGACAAGTTGACTTTTCGTCTGTCCCCGCGCTGCTCAAGACCCGAAACTATCTTGACATTAAAGATTGAAGGGTGTATGATTAAGGAGCGGGGGAGCCGCACAAAAGGAACACCCCGGAAGGGTGCGCGGCTGGCTTTTCCTTTTCCATGCCCCCGCGTTCCAATGCCTATGACCCCCGCTAATTAAACCGGGTGCGGGCGTATGTGCGCACATCGTGTCATAGGCATTGGAACAGAAAGGGGGTGAATTCATGGTAAAGGTATATTATATGAGTGTTGACGGCAATATCCGGTTGTCTGAGCATTTCAGGCTTTCAGAGTTTCAGTGCAAGGATGGGCAGGACTTTGTAGCAGTTGATTCCCGTCTTGTGGAACTGCTTGAAAACATCCGCAAAGTGTGCGGCGACGCTGTGCACATCAACAGCGGATTCCGCACAGCCAGTTGGAACCGGCAGCAGAAAGGCAGCGCACCTCACAGCAAGCACCTTTATGGGCTGGCAGCTGATATCTGGGTAGGACACTACGACAAAAACCGCCAGCCTGTCCGCACAAAGACCCCTGCCGAAGTCGCCGCAATCGCTGAAATTTTTTTAGGGAGCAGCGGCGGCGTTGGCATTTACAAGACTTTCACGCACGTCGATGTAAGAACCGGCTCTAGCCGGTGGAAAGGATGACGCCGACCCGATAGGGTGAAACGCCATGTTATTGCGTTTCAGGCGCTTTGTCCGCTGAAAGCGGTGCGCCGCATGATGGACGCGGCGCAAGAAATACCGCTAATGTCCATCGAACGACCGCGCCTTAGCGCGGAGAAAGTGAGATGCTTTTATGACTATCAACGATATTCTGGCTTTGGGCAAAATGGGTTTCACGGCACAGCAGGTGCAGCAGATGCTTTCTTTGGAACGTGCGCAGCAGGGCCAGCCCATCATGGCCCCGGCACAGAGCGCGGCCCCCGCTGCCGCTCCTGCAGCACAGCAGCCTGTTGCCCCTGACCCCATGGCGGCAATGGCACAGCAGCTTGCAGACCTGACCGCCGCCATCAACGCTAAAAGCGTTCCGACCGCTGGCACGGTGGGCAATCCTGCCCCCGTTACCAGTGTGGAAGATATCATTCTGGGGCTGGTGCAGCCTGCCGAAGCGCCTGCAAGCCCCGACTTTAACGCCGTGAAGTGACGGCAGAAAGGAGCTAACCAATGGCAAAATCCCGCACTAACATGCCGGAGCTGAAAGACATGAGCGTGTTCCGTCCGACCGATATCTATACCATTGCCAACGCGCTGGTTAAGGAAGTGACCGGGCAGGCCGCAACTATTCAGGCCGTCAACACGGCGAGTTTCATTCAGGTCGGGCAGATGTGCCTTGACCAGAGCATGGAAGGGACCCTGCAGGCGCTGTCTAATATGATTGCGCGAACGGTCATTTCCAGCCGCTCCTATGCGGGCCGGTTTACCAGCATCGAGACCGACCGGCAGGAATGGGGCCTGTTTGTCCGTGAAATCGCTTTCTTCTCTGGTGATTTCGACGAGTCAAAGTTTGTCAACACCGCGCAGAACAGCGACATTCTGGTGGACGGCAACAGCGTGGACATGTACAAAATCAAGAAGCGCTATCCGCTTGAAATGTTCTACGGCGGGCAGAAGGTTCTGAACCAGCGTTACACCACGTTCCGGAACCAGCTTAAAACCGCATTCACCAATGAAAGCGAGTTCAGCGCATTCCTTGCCGCCATGACTACCGAAATTGCAAACGACATTGCCCGCTGGAAAACCGCAGAGAACCGGGCACAAGTCATCAATTTCATGGGTGCGTTGTACAACTCTGACCGCCCGGAATGCCATGTGAACCTGACCAAAGCGTTTAACGCGGAACGCGGTACGACCTACACCACCAAAGAGCTGCTGACCACCCATCTGCAGGAATTCCTGTCATTCTTTGTGTCGTGGCTGGAAACTACCAGCAGTCTGATGGAGAACAGCAGCGTGCTGTACCACCAGACCCCCGTGTGTACCGACGACGGCGGCAACCCCCTGCATCTGTTGCGGCACACCCCGAAGAGCGAGCAAAAGCTGCTGCTGTATCAGCCCCTTATCAACGACGCGCGGAGCTGGGTCTATCCTGCCATCTTTGGCCCCGGCTATCTGAGTTTCGGCAATTATGAGGGTGTTGATTTCTGGCAGAACATCAACGACAAACCCGCCATTTCCTGCATTCCGTCGCAGTTCGACGTGAACACCGGCAGACAGGTGACGGGTGGAGCGGTCGAACTGTCCTATGTCGTGGGCCTGCTGTATGACCGCAAGGCCATGGCAACGACCTATTATCAGGATAGCGTGTACACTACGCCGTTTAACATTTCCGGTGAATACTACAACACGGAACATCATTGGAAGATGAACTACACGCAGAACCCGACGCAGAACGCCATCCTGATGTTCATGTCCGACGAACCGTAAAGGTTCTATTATAACCCCGACAACTGAATGTACAGGGGCGGCGCACCGCCGCCCCTGTTTTATTTTAAAGGAAAGTGAGGTTAATATGGCAGACCATAACGAAGGTATTGAACACGGATATCATGCACATCTGGGCAAGGTGTCAAAGCGAATCAACAGCACAAAGCGCATTGAGTTATCCGCGCTGCCGGACGAATTTCCATTTTATATGAAACGGGCCTGCAGCATGGAAACCCCCGTGTTTTATGTGCGGCTGAACAGCCTGAACATCTCCCCTCAGTACAACTACTGTTACATTGAAGAAACTCATGCATATTACTGGATTGAGGACATTACCGCACTGAACGCCAACAACTGGCAATTTTCTTGCACGATTGATGTATTGGCGACGTTCGCGGACGATATCAAGAAAACAAAAGCGTTTATTGAGTACGGCTTTAACACCGATGCCAGCGGCGCACAATACCGTTTGCAGGATTCCCGGCAGGCGGTTGCAATGAAACCCACGGTTGCAACTATCACGGCAGATATCACGGATGGTAAGTTGGGCGATACTGACGGTATTTATATTTTGTCTGCTGTTGGTAAAAGCGGCCTGTTATCTTACAAGATAGACCGAACGCAATTGGAATCTTTATTGACTGCCGTTTCTACGACGTGGGAAGCGACTACAAAAGCATTTGTTAGGTGGGAGCTGGCTCTGCCTGAGTTTATGAACAAGCTAGTGTTTGGTGATACCGCAACAAGTTGCATTCGCTCTTGCATCTGGTTACCCATAGCACAGGGGGGAGCCGGACGCGGTAAGGAAATAACGCTGGGGCAGTTCAACACGGGTGTGCTTGGTCGAGTTGTCACGAAAGACGATAATCTCTCTGTGCATACGGACATTGCGATTCCGTGGCCTGCCGCAGACTGGAAACGTCTGAATTGCCAGATTCAGTTGTACATCCCTATGGTGGGCGTGGTTGGCATTCCCGTTGACCAGTGTAACAACGCCGCAACGGTTGGTGTTGACTGGTGCATGACCTATTTGGACGGCAGTGTGTCAATTAAAGTAACCGCAGGAAATTATTGCTGTTATGTTGGCTCTACGAACATTTCCAGCGTGTACGGTATCGGCACTTCCAACATTGACCCCGTGAAAGCGGTTTCCGGCTCTATTGCTGCCGTCGGGTCCGCGCTACAGTTTGGCGGGGGCGTCGGCGCAACAATGGGGCCGTTTGGAGCGGTTGCCGGTCTGACCTCTGGTGCAGAGGGCGTCAAGCAGAGCATCCAGCCCATCAATCAGTGCGTCGGCATGACCACAGGCGCAAGCCAGACACTTCTCCCGACGGAAGCGCAGTTGACTTTATTGTACTATCCACCCATTGACGATTCCGGATATCAAAGTTTGTACGGTTATCCCGTTATGCGGGTTGCGACCCCTGCAGCTGGGTATTGTAAAACGCGCGGATTTTCCGTTGCTGCACCTATGGCAACCGGTTCCGAAACCGCATATATTAACGCCGCTATGGACGGCGGTGTATTTATTGAATAAGAAAGGAAAGGTGATACCATGTACCAGTGCTATCAAGGGAACTATGACACGCAGGCATGCGGGGGGTTTCGTCCCCCGTCTCTGAGTACGGACGTACTCAACTACTGGGAGCGTTCGTTTTTCCAGCGTATGCGGGCACTTTATAAAATCCATGGCCTGCCGGAAGCAGGCCCCGGACAAATTGGCTGGGACTATGACGCGTTTCTTTATCAACTGTTGCGCATGGGCTATGCCGTTGTGTTCAACTCTAAAACCTATGGCCTTGTGGTGCAGCCGGGTGCTCCTACGGGTTTCGGTCTGCAGTTCCAGCCGCGCGGCATGATGGTACAGACCCCCTTTTTCCAGTTTGACAGGCCGCTTGAAATTGGCACAGAATGCGCTGTTATCAAGCTGACCCCCGACTATCGCGGAGTATGGGATATCATTGAGAAATACGCCGTTGAAATGCAGCAGCTTGAAGTTTCCATTCGGCAGGCCGTTGTTAATAGCCGTTTTGCATATGCTGCTATTGCCAAAGACGACAAAGACCGCCGCACGCTCGAAACCATTTTCGAGCAACTGGAAAACGGCAAACCCGCCATTGTGGTAAACGGGCAGCTGCAAAAACCTGTCATGAACAAGGCCGACGCACAGTATCAGCTGCCTATCATGCAGTTTGACCGCGACTTGTCGAAAAACTTTATCCTGCCCGACCTGTACGACCTGAGACGCAAGACGCTGCAGGACTTTTACAGGGAGCTGGGAATTCGGGTGCAGCCCGATAAGAAAGAACGGCTCGTGACAAACGAGAGCGCAAGCGCGGACGCTGAAACGTACAATCGCCGGGAAGTCTGGAAGATTTCTCTTGACGAATCGGTGAAAGTGTGCAATGATATGTATGGAACACAGATTTCTATCGAAATCAACGAACCGCCAGAGCTGAGAGAGGGGGGCGCAGATAATGCCGATGTACTGGGGGAGCATGACGAACCAGAACAGCACGAACCAAAACAGTGATGCCATAGACCGTGCGTGCAAGCTCCTGTGCAATATCCCGGAAGGTCTCTTTCGTGATTTCAAAGTTCCCGCCGGCATGGATAGAGAACTAGCTATCAATATCATCATGCGGGAGCATGGGCTTGCACCTCTGTACCGGCCTGACCCCTATTGGATGGTTGACGCTATCCGGTATTGGGTTCAGGAAAGTATGCCCATCTGGGAAAAGCTCTATAGCACAACGCAGCTCAAGTATAACCCCATCTGGAACACTGACGTTCAGGAACGAACTACTGATGTTCGTACCACTGACCGCGATACCACGCAGGACCGAACCGCCATTAACCGTGGGAAGAGCGGGCAGACCGTGGGACAGGTGACGACCGGAGACTATCACGAGACCGGAAGCACGGAACTGCACGACGAAACCGCAGGTACAGGGCACACGGAGACTGAGGGCAAGTCGGTGACCGACGACACCAGCACCACCACGACCGTTAACAACACGGACGTCGCAGGCACGGACAAAAAGACCACGGAAAGCACAAAGAACCTTGACCAGACCGTGACCCGTGATATTTCCCCCGAAAATGCACCGGACTACCAGCCCGACGACCAAACCCACACTGTGGCAGAGGAGACTTTTAACAGCACCGAAAACGGGGAGCATAAAGAAACCACCGACTTTACCGGGAATTCCACTACTGTAGCCAACTCCACCACCGTCACAACCGGCACGTCGGACACAGAGACCCACGGACACCAAGACCAGACCACCGGGAGCCAGACGGACGGCACGACCAAAGGCACGACCGACACGAAAACAAAGGCTCACGATATCCGGCACGAAGATGCTAAAGAGGTGGGTAAAGAGAAAGTCACCGACATGTATAACCATGGCCGGATTAAGCAAGGTAACATTGGCGTCACCACCACTCAACAGATGATTGATGCAGAGCGCGAAACGGTCCTGTTCGATGTGTATATGGCAATTGCCAACGACTATCATTCAAAGTTCTGTTTGGATGTGTATTAAGGCGGTGATACTGTGGAAACGATTGTCGCCGCCATTATTACAGGTATCGTCACCCTTGTGGGCGTCCTGATTGCTAACAGCAAATCGCAAGCCGTCACAGACGTAAAGATTGAAGAGTTGACACGGGAGGTCCGCAAACACAATTCCTTTGCTGAAAAAATCCCCGTCATTGAAGAACAAATCAAAGTCGCGAATCATCGAATTGATGATTTAGAACATACACACCTGAAAGGAGAATAATTATGGATAATCTTCACATTTCGGCTGGTACTATCGCACGCACCCTTGTACTTGTTCTGGCTATCGTCAACCAGATTCTGAGCGCATGCGGCAAAAGCCCCCTGCCCATCGAATCGGAGACTTTGGAACAGCTGGTAACGGCGGGTTTTACCATCGTGGCCGCCCTGATTGCATGGTGGAAGAATAACTCTTTCACCCCGAATGCGCTTAAGGCTGACGCCCTGCTTGCGCAGCTGAACGGCAAACACTAACTGACCGACCCCCGCGCAAGCGGGGGGATTTTATGAAAGGAGTAGCTTTATGGCTGACGAAACGAGGAATCCCGATATCAGCACCCCGTTTATCTTCCAGACGTCGCCCCCGTATGCAGCACCCGGCGATAACTACCAGTACGACCTGTATTGGTTGGTGAACCAGCTCAAACAGGCATTGAACAACACGGAAACCTTGCGGCTGCATGACATCGGGCAGGATTCCCGTCTTGACGGTCTGGACGCCCTGACCGCGCAGCTGAAAGAAGCGACATGCCAGCTTTTTGCAAAGCTGAAAGCGGGCGACTTCACCAAAGATACGTTTATCGAATGGGTCAACACCAACATGACCGATATCATTTATCAGATGGTGCGGTTTGTGTTCTTTGGCCTTGACGATGACGGACACTTTGTCGCCTATATTCCTGCAAGCTGGGAGTTCCTGCATTTCGACACCCTGCTTGACCCCGATGAACCCGGGTATGGTCATCTGGTTGTTTACTACTGAGAAAGGAGCAATTCATTATGGCAAACTGCAATTGCAATGATTTCCCCATTTCGTGCGCACCTCACGCGCCGGGCGGTGACTGCTGCCATCCGCACGGATGCCCGCCGCACCCGCATCCGTGTCCCCCGCCCCCGTTCAAGGGCGGCACATCTATGTACATCGGTGCGCGGTATGTCCCGATTTTCGCCGACCCTGTGGAGTGGGACGACGAACGGGAATACGAGCCGTTGACTATCGTCGTTCATAACGGCGACTGCTACACCTCTAAGTGCTATGTGCCGAAGGGCGCACAGCTGCCCCCGTATCCGGAAGGACAGACCAAGTATTGGGTAAAGACGTCTGACTATAACTATCAGTTTGCAGACCTTAAGAAAACCGTCACCGACCTGTCCCGGCTGATTGAGCAGTTCCAGAAAGACAACGAGCGCTTTACCGAACTTATCAACGGTTGGAACGAGAAGGTTATTCAGTGGGAAAAGGATATGGCAGCATGGGGCGAACGTCTGGACGCCGTTGAATCCAAGGTTGCCGACCTGACTACCAGCTTGAACGCCGAAATCGACCGCGCAAAGGCCGCAGAGCAGGCAAACGCCGCTGCTATTGCGCAGGAGACCGCCGACCGCAAGCAGGCTATTTCTGACCTTGACGCGGCCTATAAGGCAGCAGACGCCGCAGAAGCGCAGGCCCGCGCGGAAGCAGATACCGCGCTGAGCAACCGTATTACCGCCAACAAGACCGATATCGACGCCATCAAGGCCGAACAGGTCATTCAGAACACCAATATCAGCAACAATGCAAAAAACATTGCTGATAATTCGGCTGAAATCGCAAAGCACGCTGCACGCCTGACCAGCCTTGAAAGCAATGCCAGTGATTGGGATTCTGTTTTCCCTGACACTACCATTGCACAGGAAGTTCAGAAGGAAGAAGCGGCACGCGCTAACGGTGATACGGCTCTGAACGGACGCTGTGATGCCATCGCGGCAGACGTGGAAGAGGTGCGGGATATCGCAAACCACAAAGTCGATACTACGGTCTACACGGCAGGGCAGGCGGCACAGGATGCCAAAATTGACGCAAACACTGCTGCTCTGGCAGGCAAGGCAGACAAGGGCGAAATTCCGGATGTGTCGGGCCTGCTGCCCAAAGCTGAGGCAGCAGAGACATACCAGCCCAAGGGTGAGTATGCACTGAAATCTGAGATTCCGGACGTCTCGAATTTCGTAACTACCTCTGTTTACAATGAAGGGCAGCAGG
>ENA-OXVP01000751-OXVP01000751.1-human-gut-metagenome-genome-assembly--contig:-NODE-751-length-13881-cov-22.7434_pt1 | contig 13881 bp, 9 predicted proteins | sample MGYA00249576_ERZ652695 | MGnify/ENA primary metagenome ERZ652695 (study PRJEB26925, sample SAMN05826972) | human gut metagenome | biome: ENVO:2100002; feature: ENVO:00000062; material: ENVO:00002003...
CCTTTTATTTGTTTGGGCCTGCATGGGGCTGGTTTGTTTGATGAGTGCTTGTAAGACATCGGTTAAAAGTAAAGAATGGAAGCTGGTATGGGTAGAGGACTTTGATCAAAAAAACAGTTTTGACGAATCGGTATGGACTAAGATACCTCGCGGAACATCCGATTGGAACAACTATATGTCTTATTATGATTCATGTTATGCTATGCAGGATGGGAATCTGATACTTCGTGGAATAGCCAATCATACTCAGAAAAATGATACGGCTCCTTATCTGACCGGTGGTGTATATACCAAAGGAAAGAAACTGTTTACGGGCGGAAGAGTAGAAGTATGTGCCAGGTTGCAAGCCGCTAAGGGGGCATGGCCGGCTATATGGATGCTTCCCGAAAAAGCGGAGTGGCCCAAAGGAGGAGAGATTGATATTATGGAACGGTTGAACCATGATCATATTGCTTATCAGACTACTCATTCATATTATACACATATATTAGGTATAAAGGATAATCCGCCTCACGGAGGCATCAATAAGATAAATCCTGAGGAATACAATATCTATTCGGTAGATATTTATCCGGATAGTTTGGTGTTTGCTGTCAATCATCGTCATACCTATACTTATCCGCGCATTGATACGGACAAGGAAGGGCAGTTCCCTTTCTATCAACCTTACTATTTATTGATAGATATGCAGTTGGGTGGCTCATGGGTTGGTGCTGTGGATCCGAAAGAGTTACCTGTGGAAATGTGGGTGGACTGGGTGAAGTATTACGAGAAACGCTGAATGCTGTTTGTCGGGAAACGGGGGGCTGTTCAATGTTGGGCAGCCCCCCGTTCTGTTTAATTATCAGGTAAATAGACCTTGATGTAACATCATCAAAGAAAAATGTTACAGGCGGAGCACGTCTGTTCTGCCTGTAAAGATGCGTGTATCATTGTGATTACAGGAATCATAAAGCTTTGTGTACTTTTGTTTCGTCTGGAATAAGATTCTAAAGATTGGAGCAGGGACAACATTTTGTTTAGCTCATTTTTGTTTTCAATAGGCGTAAAGTAATTCTAGCCAATGGATGGAATTACTTTTTATGGAAGATATTTTAATGTAATAACCATGAATACACAAAGTCAAAAAGTTTCGATGGCCGAGAAAATCGGTTACAGCCTGGGGGATTGCTCGGCTAATCTGGTCTTCCAGATGATGATGATTTATCAGACAAAGTTTTATACGGACATATTCGGTCTGGAAGGTGCCATTGCCGGTACGGTGATGTTGGTGGCGCGTATCACGGATGCCTTTGTCGATCCTACAGTGGGATTATTGAGTGACCGCACCAAGACACGTTTCGGGAAATATCGTCCGTGGGTGCTTTGGACTGCGTTGCCTTTCATGGTTTTCTATGTGTTGGCTTTCTATAATCCGGGCATTGAAGATAAAGGGCTGGTAGCATTGTATGCTACGTTGTCTTATACCTTGCTGATGAGCCTTTATTCTTTTAACAATACGCCGTATGCTTCTTTGGGCGGAGTGATGTCCGGTGATATAAAGGAACGTACCAGTATCACTTCCATTCGTTTTGTGGCGGCTACCATTGCCCAGTTTGTGGTGCAGGGACTTACGCTCCCTTTGGTAAGCAAGTTTTCGGATGGTGGAGACAAAGCGCATGGCTGGTTATGTACTATCTCTTTGTTCGCTTGTATCGGGTTCGTTTTTCTGGTCATTACTTTCTTTTCAACTCGTGAGCGCATAGAGCCGCCTGCCAGTCAAAAGACAGATACGCTTCAGGATATAAAGGATGTATTTGGAAGTGCTCCTTGGCGGGCTATGTTCATACTTACGCTTTTCATTTTTATTACGCTTGCCATGTGGGGTAGTGCCATGAACTATTATTTTGAGAATTATGTGGATGCCGGAGCATTGTATGCCTTTCTTGACCGTCTGGGATTAGTGGCAATGGAAACAGATGGCAGCGCGGGGTATGCTGTGTTGAATGCTTTCGGGCTGGTAGTCAATTCTTCCGATAAGGCATACGAGGTAGGATTTGGAGTATTTAATATGTTGGGAGCACTTGTCCAGTTCTTTGGGGTGATTTTCTTGTCCGGCTTTTTGGCAAACCGTTATGGTAAGAAACGCGTTTTTATTGTTTGCCTCTCACTTACTGCCATTTTTACAGCTTTGTTCTATTTTCCGGGAAAAGCGGATGTGGAAACGATGTTTGTATTGAATTTCCTGAAGAGTCTGGCATACGCGCCGACTGTACCTTTGTTGTGGGCGATGATTGCCGATGTAGCCGACTATTCAGAATATAAAAATTACCGTCGCGCCACAGGTTTTGTGTTTGCTGGTGTAGTTTTTGCCTTGAAGGCCGGGCTGGGTATCGGTGGGGCCATCCTAGGGTTTCTGCTTTCAGGATTTGGGTATGTGTCCGGTATCGGGGCAGAGCAAAGCGGTACGGCTATAAGGGGGATTGTACTTTCCTCCAGTCTGATTCCGGCTATGATATTTGGAATGGGAGTAGCTGCCTTATGCTTCTATCCTATTACAAAAAAATACAACGAACAGATGCAGGCGGAACTTGCTGACCGTCGCAGTAAGGCCGGTTATTAATGAAAAAGAACAAGTTATTTACCTTAAAAACTTTGTAATATGAACTATAATATAAAAACTGAATACGGTTAACGATAATTAGCATAATCATGCAAGTTATCGTGCATGAAAAGCTCGTCGGGGCTGTGTGCTCAGTCCCTTGCCGCATGGCGTTCCCTCCGCAGGAGCTGTTATGGCTTTTCGGATTTGAATCCATCGACATAGGGTTTCCCTTGCGTGACGACAGCGAAGGCTTGCCTCACAAGTTTGTTGGCGACCGCAATAACCACCACCTTGCCGGGCTTGCCGTTAGATCTGAGACGGTCGAAACATGCCTTACACTCGGTATTGCACCTGAGCGATGAGAATGCGGCTACATAAAGTTGGCTTCTGAGGCTTGAATCCCCGTTTCGGTTGATGTGGCCTTTGACATTGACTGACGTACCGGATTGTTGGTAAGTAGGTGACAAGCCCAAGTAGCGGGTCAGTTGCTTGGCATTATCAAAGTAAGAGAATCTGCCGGTGGCTACAATAAGCGCAGCTGCCAGCGTGACACCGATGCCTTTGATGGAGGTGAGCAGGTCCATCTGTTTCTTGTATTCACCTTGTGCCAATGAAGCGAGTTCCTCTTCCATCTCTTTGATTTGCTTTTCAAGAAATGTAATCGTCTTTTCGATGGTTTTCTTGCATTTGGGGTCAAAGAATGGAAGGACCTCCATCGAGCCTTTGAGGTTGCGTGTGGCTACAAGTTGCTTCTTGAGTTGGCGCAGCACCGTCCGTTTCTGCTTGAGGACAAGGATTGCATCACTGCGAAGTTTGTATGGCGCAGGTTGCATCTTCTCTCCGTAAAGTGCTATCAGGCGTGCATCAATCTCATCCGTTTTGGTAACGGTGAGCATGACACGGGCGAAGTTCTTTATCTTCAACGGATTTTCAAGGCTGATGGTAATGCCTGCCTCTGAAAGCAGGTAAACGAGTAACGCGCTGTAATTGCCCGTAGCTTCCAGCACGCAATTATGTTCGGATGCTGAAATAGTTTGGACGAACTCGTGAACGCCATTTACGGTATTCTTGAATGTTCTCGTCTTGTTTGTCTTTACAGACGAATAGGCAACAACGAAAGTCACCTTGCTGACATCAATACCAACGTAAGTCATAGTCTGAATGATTTATTAAAACAACATCTGTACATCGTGAGCCATTATTGCGAATGCGGGGTCTCAAAAGCCCATTGAACTATCCGGTTTCTGATGTATAAAGTGTGGGGTAAAACATACTACACGGTCTTTTTGACTAATGAAAACTCAGCCTTATTCCACACTTTGATGTTGAATGTTTATGCAAAAATATAATAATTAAAAATTATACAATGAAAATAAGATATGTGACATTATTGGCTGCCATTGCCGGATTAATGGCCGCTTGCGGCAATGACCGGAAGGTCGAGCCGGGTCCTTCGCTGAAGGAAGCAGCTTCGGGCAAGTTTCTGATGGGGGTAGCGTTGAATGTACGTCAGGCAGCAGGTCAGGATACTTACGCCTCGAAAGTGGTAAAACGTCATTTTAATTCCATTGTGGCCGAGAATTGCATGAAATGCGAAGTGATTCATCCGGAGGAAGACCGTTTTGATTTTACGGAAGCGGACCGGTTGGTTCGTTTTGGCGAGGAGAACGATATGGCTGTTATCGGGCATTGCCTTATCTGGCATTCACAGCTGGCACCTTGGTTCTGTGTGGACGAACAAGGAAAAACAGTAAGTGCCGACATCTTGAAGGAGCGTATAAAAAAACATATCCAGACTATTGTGACGCACTATAAAGGGCGTATAAAGGGCTGGGATGTATTGAATGAAGCCATTGAATCGGACGGCTCCTGGCGTAAATCTCCTTTTTACGAGATATTAGGCGAAGAGTACATCCCGCTTATTTTTCAGTATGCTCATGAAGCGGATCCGGAAGCCGAACTTTACTATAATGATTATGGCATGGACGGGAAGGCTAAGCGTGACAAAGTAGTCGAATTGGTAAAGATGCTGAAAGACCGTGGACTGCGCATCGACGCGGTAGGTATGCAGGGACACATGGGAATGGATTATCCGTCAGTGTCCGAATTTGAAGCCAGTATACTGGCATTTGCAGCTACCGGAGTAAAGGTGATGGTAACCGAATGGGATATGAGTGCATTGCCCACGGCACGGATGGGAGCCAATATTTCGGATACGGTGTCTTATAAACAATCCTTGAATCCCTATCCCGACGGTTTGCCCGACTCTGTGTCTGTGGCATGGAATAACCGGATGAAGGAATTTTTCGGTCTTTTCCTGAAACATTCGGATATCATTACCCGTGTGACAGTGTGGGGGGTGACGGACGGTGACTCATGGAAGAATAATTTCCCTGTGCCCGGACGTGTGGATTACCCTTTATTGTTCGACCGTGATTGCCAGCCGAAACCTTTTGTGGAAGAACTGATAGGAAAACATAACATTTAATAACGTAACGATATGGAAAAGAAATTCAGATACTTGGTGCCCGGAGACTATATGGCAGATCCTGCTGTACATGTTTTTGACGGAAAGCTTTACATTTATCCTTCTCATGATCGCGAGAGCGGAGTGGAGGAGAATGACAATGGTGATCATTTTGACATGTGTGACTATCATGTCTTTTCTACAGAAGATGTGATGAACGGAACAGTGACTGATCACGGAGTCGTACTGAAAGTTTCGGATGTCCCTTGGGCCGGGCGTCAGTTGTGGGATTGTGATGTGGCCTGTAAAAACGGGAACTATTATATGTATTTTCCATTGAAAGACCGGAACGACATCTTCCGTATCGGCGTGGCGGTGAGCGATTGCCCCGAAGGGCCGTTCATTCCCCAGCCCGATCCCATGCGTGGAAGCTACAGTATAGATCCGGCGGTATTTGATGATGGTAATGGGAACTATTATATGTATTTCGGCGGTTTATGGGGTGGACAGCTTCAGCGTTATCGCAACAACAAGGCATTGGAGTGGGCGGCTTTTCCGGCTGATGGTGAACCGGCTTTGCCTTCACGTGTGGTAAAACTTTCGGACGATATGCTTCAGTTTGCCGAAGAGCCGCGGCCTTTGGTTATTCTGGATGAACACGGACATCCGTTGAGTGCCGGTGACAATGCGCGTCGCTTTTTCGAGGCTTCATGGATGCACAAGTACAACGGGAAATATTATTTTTCTTATTCTACGGGAGACACTCATCTGCTTTGCTATGCCACAGGAGATAATCCGTATGGTCCGTTCACTTATCAAGGGGTTATTTTGCAGCCTGTGGTAGGTTGGACTACTCATCATGCCATTGTAGAATACAAAGGAAAATGGTATCTGTTTCATCACGATTGTGTCCCTTCGGGGGGAACCACTTGGTTGCGTAGCCTAAAGGTATGCGAATTGGAGTATGATGCGGAAGGGAAAATAAAGACCATAGAATCTGTCTGAAAATAAATCAGTGATACATCATTCGGACAGATTGGACCGGTTGCTTTGCCGGGCATTGTCCAAACAGACCGTTTGCAGAAATTATGTTCATTGTCCGGAACTTGCAAACGGTCTGTTTATATCTGTGCTCTTCAAATATAATGTCTGGTGGTGTGAATGTAATTTGTTGTAATATAATGTGTTATGTGTGTATTGTAACGCAAGTAAAGATTCATGTAACACGTTTGAAGCAAGATGTAACTCTACGAAAGATGCGTGTATCATGCAGAGAATTTATATTCGGCGACACTTTCTATATTTGCGTCTGAAATCCGTAAAGGAATTGGTCAATTATAATACTAGAAAGACAATGAAACAAAAACAAAAGCTGAAAAGATGGTCGGGCGTGCTGATCGCTTTAGGGGTGCTGGGCTCCTCTTTTACCTCATGTAGTTCGATCAAGAAAGGAAATGATTTGCCAGTTGTAGGAAAGTCTGTCGCTCTTTTCGATTACTTTAATTATAAAGGTGAGGATGATGTCTATATTTCCAATCCGCTTCCGGGAGATGATTATTTTTATAATCCCATTCTGCCGGGATGGTATTCCGATCCCAGCATTTGCACCAATGGTGAAGGTGATTATTTTCTGGCTGTTTCCACCTTTACTTATTATCCGGGTGTGCCTCTTTTCCACAGCAAGGACTTGGTGAACTGGAAGCAGGTGGGGCATATCTTGAATCGTCCTTCTCAATTAGTCAACATGGAGGGGCAACACGTAAGTGGAGGGATTTTTGCCCCGGCCATATCCTACAACCCGCATAACAAGACTTATTATATGGTTACTACCAATGTAGGGGTTGGAAACCTCTTTGTGAAGACACAAGATCCTTTTGGCGAATGGTCTGATCCTATTATGTTGCCCGAAGTGACAGGCATTGATCCCTCTTTCTTTTTCGATGAAGATGGGAAGGCCTACCTTGTCAATAATGATGACGCGCCGGACAACAAGCCTGAATACAGCGGACATCGTACCATCCGTGTGCAGGAATTTGATGTGAATGCGGACAAGACGGTGGGGCCGCGCAAGATTCTGGTGAACAAGGGAGCTCGTCCGGAGGACAAGCCCATCTGGATTGAAGGTCCGCACCTTTATAAAATAAACGGGAACTACTTCTTGATGTCTGCCGAGGGTGGAACAGCCGGATGGCATTCGGAAGTGATTTTCCGTGGTGATTCTCCGACGGGCAAATTCACACCGTGGAAGAACAACCCTATTCTGACCCAGCGTCAGTTGGATGCGGAGCGTCCTAATCCGGTGACGTGCGCTGGACATGCCGACTTGGTTCAAACCCGGGAAGGGGATTGGTGGGCAGTCTTTCTGGCTTGCCGTCCCATAAACAACATGTTCGAGAATTTAGGACGTGAGACTTTTATGATGCCCGTTAAGTGGAGTGAGGATGGTTTCCCCTATATGACGCAGGGGGATGATCTGGTGCCAGTCATTGTTCGCCGCGAAGGAGTGAAGCGTGACGAATCTGCCACCTTCGGAAACTTTGAAATGAATGACGGTTTCGACGGACAAACATTGGGTATGGAATGGATGACTTTGCGTGCTCCTGCTACCGGACTTTACTCGCTTTCCCAGACTCCGGGTTATCTCACTTTGAAATGTGATTCAGTCAGTGCTTCCGAAAAGAAGGTGCCGGCTTTTATATGCCGCCGGTTGCAGCATCATAAGTTCGAATGCAGCACACGTATGTTGTTCTGTCCGCAGAGCAAGGCGGAGCAAGCGGGCATATTGTTGTTCAAGGACGAAAAGCATCAATATTTCCTAGCTGTAGGCAGGGATGATCAAGGTGAATGTATTTCCCTCAGGCAGATAGGCGATGGGGAAAGTAAGGTGCTAGCTTCCGTTCGCTTGGACGACGGAGGAGTGCTTACCGACCTGAAGGTGGTTTCGCGCGGAACACATTATGATTTCTACTATGCTCGCCAGGAAGGTGTGTGGTACGTGTTGTGCAGGAATGTGGACGCTGGGTATCTGTCAACGGCCACTGCCGGAGGCTTTACTGGAACAACGATAGGCATGTATGCTACCTTAAAATAAATGACTGTTTGATTTTTTGTATAACTTAAATTAATGTATTAATGAAAAATGCTATGAATTTTAGGCCGGTGGGGCTGATGCTTCTATTCTGTCTCATTCCTTTGTGGGCATTTGCACAGAGCGTGATGTGTAGTAAAGGACACAAGTGGTGAAGCCATCATCGGAGCCAGTGTCTTGGAAAAAGGCACTACCAACGGTACGATTACCGATTTTGATGGTAACTTTGCATTGAATGTATGGAAAAACGCCGTGTTGGTGGTGAGTTTTGTCGGTTATAAGAACGAGGAAATCCCGGTAGCGGGAAAAAGTTCTTTAAAGATTACATTGAAGGAAGATTCCAAAGCTTTGGAAGAAGTGGTGGTGATTGGTTACGGTAGCGCCCGCAAGAGTGATGTGACCGGATCTATTGCATCGGTAGGCGGAGAGAAGCTGCGTGAGATGCCTGCCACCAATATTACATACGCTTTGCAGAACCGCGTGGCAGGTGTGGATATGTCGCAGACTTCTTCCGCACCGGGTGCTTCCATGCAGATCCGTATCCGTGGTACCCGTTCGTTGAACGCCAGTAACGACCCGTTGGTGGTATTGGACGGAATCCCCTTTATGGGTAATTTGTCCGATATCAACCCCGGTGACATCAAGAGCATGGATATTTTGAAGGATGCATCCTCTACTGCTATCTACGGTTCGCGTGGTGCCAATGGTGTTATCCTGATCACTACACACAAAGGGGCACAGGGTAGTCCCGCCCGGTTTACTTACAATGGGTATGCAGGTATGAAGAAGGTATTTTCCAAATATCCCATGATGAACGGTAGCAAGTTTGCCGAAATGCGTAAACTAGCAGGCAAGTTCGAGAATTCGGTGGACGAGTCGGACGATGTGGATACTGACTGGCAGGACTTGATGTTACGAGACGGTTATGTAAACAGCCACGATGTCAGCGTGTCCGGTGGTACCAACGGTGGAGGCTATAGCTTTGGCGCGGCTTACTATAAGGATCAAGGTGTCATTCCTACTCAGAACTATACCCGTTACTCTCTGCGTGGTTCTTTCGATCAGGGTGTGGGAAAATATTTCCGCTTCGGACTGGTGAACAATACCAACTATAACGTCACCAAAGGTTCCAATATCGGACTGTATGGTGTACTTTCCATGTCTCCTATCGCCGACCCCTATAATGCGGACGGCACATTGAAACGTACCGTGAAATACAACAGTCAGGATGAGTCATTTGTACTGACCAGAGGCGTTGTGGAAGAATTGGAAGACAGTTGGCTGAGCAAGACCGAAGGCTTCGGTACGTACAATAACCTGTTTGCCGAAGTGAAATGCCCGTGGATGGAAGGTTTGAAATACCGTGTCAACCTGGGTTTGAACTATCGTTCTACTAAAGGTGGATCGTTCACTGGCGAAGGCATCAACAGCACTACGGCAGACACTCCGTCCACCGCTTCGCTGAACCACTCGGAAACGACTAATTGGACTGTGGAGAACCTGCTGACTTACGACCGTACTTTTGGAAAGCACCAGCTGAATGTTGTCGGTATGTACTCTGCCGAACAGACTGTCTATACACGTTCGGACGTTGCCGGACGGGATATTCCTGCCGAATATTTCCAGTTCTATAACATCGGGCGTGCGGAAGGCACCATTACGGTGAACCCCGACAACTGGAACTATCAGAAGAGCGGTCTGATGTCTTGGATGGGTCGTGTGATGTACACTTACGACAATCGCTATATGTTGATGGCGACTGTACGTGCCGACGCTTCTTCACGTTTGGCAAAGGGACACCAATGGCACACTTATCCCGCCGTATCGGCAGGATGGAACATTCGTCAGGAAGAGTTTATGGACGAGGTGGACTGGATAGATATCCTGAAACTGCGTGTAGGTTACGGACAGACCTCCAACCAGGCTGTTGATCCTTATAAGACCTGGGGACGCTTGGCAACCCGTCCTTATAACTTCGGTCCTACTGGCTATGTCACCGGTTACTATGTATCCGAACTGCCTAATGCCGAATTGGGTTGGGAATACTCTTCTACATGGAACTTCGGTCTGGACTTCACCTTGCTAAGAGGACGCCTGTCCGGTACATTTGAGTATTACATTCAGAAAACCACCGACTTGCTGCAAAGCGTAAGCCTTCCTTCCACTTCGGGAGTAAGCAGCTATATGGCTAATGTGGGAAAGACGGAAAATAAAGGTTTTGAATTTACCTTGAACGGAACGATTCTGGACAACCATAACGGATGGACATGGGAGGCAAGCCTCAACCTGTCTGCCAACCGTAACAAACTTACCGAACTGGCTTCGGGTTCCAAAGATGATAAAGCGAACAACTGGTTTGTAGGACATCCCATCGACTGTATCTACGACTATGAAAAAGTAGGCTTATGGAACAGTGATGATCCCGATTTCCAATACTTGGACATTCTGGAGCCGGGTGGCAATGAAGGTATGATCAAAGTGAAATATACCGGTGATCGTGATGCCAGCGGCAAGCCGACCCGCGCCATTGGTCCCGAAGACCGTCAGATTATCAGCTTGGAACCTAAATTCCAAGGAGGTTTCAGCACTCGCGTGGCCTATAAAGGCTTTGACTTGAACGTTATCACCGCCTTCCGTTGCGGAGGCAAGCTGATCAGTACACTGCACCACAGCAACGGTTACCTGAATATGCTGACCGGTCGTCGCGGACAAGTAGATGTAGACTACTGGACACCGGAGAACAAGGGGGCCAAGTACCCGAAACCGGGTGGTATCCAGAGTGGTGACAATCCGAAATACGGAAGCACATTGGGCTATTTTGACTCTTCTTACTGGAAAGTACGCAACATTACGCTGGGCTACAACTTCGAGAAGCAGGCTTGGCTGACCCGCATGGGCATACAGAGCCTGCGTGCTTACCTGTCCGTGCAGAATCCGTTCATTATCTGTTCTCCTTTCCATAAAGAAACCGGACTGGATCCCGAAACCAACTCTTACGGTAACGAGAATGTAGCTGTGACAGAAGGTATTCAGAAACGATTCCTGACAGTAGGTACTAACTCACCGTCCACCCGTAACTATTTATTCGGTATTAACTTAACATTCTAAATGAAAGCATGACTATGAAACCTATATTTTCAAAAATAAGAGTTTTGGGAACAGCCGCACTGGCTTTGTTCCTGACAGCATCCTGTTCAGACATTCTGGACGAGCAGCCGCGCAGCAGTTATGATCCTACTTTCTTTAAGACAGAAAAGGGAGTGGAAGGCGGTGTGACCTCTATGTATGCACACTTGCGCTATATTTACGGACAAGCTTATTATTATAATTCCTGTCTGACGGGAACCGACGAGGCAACCTGGGGATGGAGTGCCGATGGTAACTTCAAGGATGCCGACCTGTCCGGAGTAGGCAACCTGACTGCCACGACTTGCCGTTCCGACGCCTTGTGGGGAACCGCTTTCTCGAACATCAACACCGCTAACGGAGTGATAGAGAACGGTGCCGAAGTAGGAGTCAATGAATCATTGGTTTCCGAAGCCCGCTTCTTCCGTGCGTTCGATTATTTCCTGTTGGTGCAGACCTTCGGCGGAGTGCCTTTGGACCTGGGGTCCGGCGAACTGAAGTTCAATATTACTCCTTCACGTACATCCGTGCGCAATACCGTGCCCGAAGTGTATACCAAGGCCATCTTCCCCGACTTGCTGACCGCTATCGAGAACTTGCCTGCCAATCCCCGTGTGACGGGTGGAGTGACCAAAACCGTTGCTCGCCTGTACTTGGCAAAGGCTTACCTGACTTATGCCTGGTGGCTGAAGAATCCGAATAACATTCCTACTTATCCCGAGTGCCAGCGTACGGACCCCAACGGACACGATGCGGCATGGTACTTCCAGCAGGCATACGATGTGGCGGTTACCGCTATCGAGAACCCTGGTCCTTTCGGCTTGCAGGAAAGTTTCTGGATGGTGAATGCCGGACCCAATGATCGTAACATGGAAATCCTGCTCTATGCAGACCATACGCAGGAAGACGAGTATTATAATGGTGGCAGCCTGAGCTACGGTGGCGGTGGTGCTCCCGATAACTTTGCCGGATGGATGATGAATTGGAACTATACCGACGCGCGTTCGGCTGATAATCAGGCTGTCATCAACCGTATTGCCGAGCAGTGTTATGGCCGCCCTTGGACCCGTATGGCTCCTCCGTTGGGTGTGTTTACCAAGACGTTTGCCGACAAGGTGAACGACTCCCGTTACGACGGTACTTTCACTACTGTTTATCGCGGCAACTGGTCTACAGCCGGACAGAACTGGGAATCGGTGACCAATGCCAACGGAATGAAAGTGAAAGAACGTGAACCTATATTCTCTTTCGTATTCCAGGATATGGATAAGATAGACTATGCAGGAGAAGGTTCTAAAAGCAATCTGGGAGCAGGTACGTTGCCCGGTCGTGCCGACTGGGTATTGGGACTGGATGCGGTAGGTCGCTATGTATATCCCGGTCTTTGGAAACTCGGCCCGTATCGTACAGACAACGGCTCCGGAGCAGGACAGCCCAATGCGGGAAGTACCCGTCCGTATAACATCGCCAAGTTCTCCGAACTTTATCTGGTTGCTGCCGAAGCTGCCGTAGAAGGAGCTGCCACACAAGCCGGCAAGTCTGCCCGTGACCTGGTGAACGTGCTTCGTGCCCGTGCCGGTCGCTGGACTTACAGCAATGCCGAGTACAAGGAAGTGGATCGTGATTTCAGTGCTGAAATGACAGCCGCTACTCCGGCAACCATTGACATCAACTATATCCTGGATGAACGCAGCCGCGAGTTCTATGGCGAAGGTTATCGTTGGTTCGACTTGGTTCGTACTCAGAAATGGAACGAATATGCTGACAGTTACGTGATTTGTGGAGGCAAGGGTGATCACAATCCGCAGACTTACAGCCGTACCATCGAAGCGTTCCATTATCTCCGTCCTATCCCACAAGGACAGTTGGATGGCATGGAAATGACAGAGGAGGAAAAAGACGCTTATCAGAATCCGGGATACAGAGATTGATTTTTTGTTTTTTAAGAGTACCCGCCGTTTCTTTCTGTTTCTGATGGAAGAAGCGGCGGTCTTTTTATGGTATGGATTGCTGGGTAGGTTATCATCTTCCCATAGAATATATGTTTTCAGTTTGATGAGTATGTGGCTTCCTCCTGATAAACTTATCGTTTCACTTAAGTGGGTAAGTTTTATCACTTAAGTGATGAAAATTCTTCACTAAAGTGATGCAATTTCATCACCTTAGTGAAATGATAAATTTATCAAGAGGAATAGGGCAGACGCATTATATTTTTTACTATATTATTTCTTGTTGTTTTTATTATATTGTTGATTATTAATGTGTTATTATCTGCCTGTGTCGATTGTTTTTCTTATCCTTATAAGATATATTAAAACATAAACTAACATGAAAAATGGTATAATTGACCTTTGTAAACAAATAGAAGATCCTAGTATGAACCGCAAGAGAGTCCATAAAATGGAAACTAGTATCTATATATCCATTGCTGCTGTAATCTGTGGGGCCCAATCCTGGAATGAAATTGAGGAATTTGGCAATTCGAAAATGACTTTTTTCAAGAGTCGCATACCCAGTCTGGAGTTCATCCCCAGTCATGATACTTTTAACAGATTCTTCAGATGATAAAGCCCGATTATTTTGAGTTGATCTTCCGTAATTGGGTAAAACGAGTCT
>ENA-OXVP01000762-OXVP01000762.1-human-gut-metagenome-genome-assembly--contig:-NODE-762-length-13730-cov-22.7952_pt1 | contig 13730 bp, 9 predicted proteins | sample MGYA00249576_ERZ652695 | MGnify/ENA primary metagenome ERZ652695 (study PRJEB26925, sample SAMN05826972) | human gut metagenome | biome: ENVO:2100002; feature: ENVO:00000062; material: ENVO:00002003...
CGCCGTTTTCGAGCAGGTTGGTCATCTTGTCGTTCAGATAGAGGGTCGGACGCACTACTCCGTTGACCGTCTCCTTGTTGAGATTGGCGGCGAAGAACTCCACGATATCGGCATAGGCCGAACCGTCGGAGAGCAGGTAGTCGCCGGCATTAAGCGGGTTCACGTCGTTGGTCTCGACATAAATGGTGACCTTCGGAGTTTTGTCCCCGTAAGCACGTGTTTTGACGACAGGTTCCTGGGCCTTGTCCATCGTCGGTTCTTCTGCCTGCTGGCAAGAGATCATCATACCGGCACCCACCACGAGGGCTGCCATCAGTTTCAAAGTCTTTTTCATAATACAAAAATTTTCGGCCGTTTTTTCAATTCCAGTCTTTCAACCATTTGCCGTAATTGTATATGCCCTCGGATATATTAGAGAGCCTGTTTTTATCGAACAGGTAATTATATCCTTTTCTGCTTCCCAAAATGAGGTTGTTTTCAGGGTCCATAAACGTACAATGCATTGCAAATGTACCGTCCCATGCTGTTTCATAATTGTCCTGCAAATGGGCGCGCAAATCATCGAAGACAATGATATTGTTCGGTCTATAATCGGCCAAAATCCAGTCTATAAGAAAGCCCGGCTCCTGCATCATAGCCTCTTCTTCCGTTCGGGCAGCAGGATAGATGGGAAAGTTGACGCAACCGTACCGCTCCTTGGGCAGGTTGGCAATCGGCTTTTGCGTATAGGCCGAAACATATTCCTGTTCGGGATGCCACGGGTCGAGCAGCTGCGGGGCTTCGCTCTCGCTGTTGTAGCCCGACCATGCATAGTCGATATAGTCTCCGACGGCGATGCCGCCCGTCGCTTCCGTATTCCAGAAAGTAGCGGTCGGCTCCTCGTAAACGGTCAGCGTCAGCAATTTTTCCGTGCCGAGGGCTTCGCGCAGCGCCTTGATGAGTTTGGGATAGGAGGTCGTATTCACAGCCGGCATGCCCTCCTTGCCGTAGCCGGAATTTCGATCCCAGAGGTTTACACCGTCGAGTCCGTATTGTTCGATAACGGTCTTGACCTGCGCGGCGAAGTCTTCGATTTGGGTATCGGTGAGGTTGCAGAACCCGAGCCCCGTGCCTCCGCCTTCGATGCTGATACATACCTTGCGTCCGTGTTCCTGCAAAGGACGGATATATTTCGTCGATTGGCTGAGCACATAGGTCATGTCGGATCCAAGGTTGAGCAGGGCTCGGCTGGTTGCAGCATCGTAGCCGACCTGGACGGTGCGCAGGTTGACGATGTTGCCTACGGCCTCGTGCCATGCTACGGTCGAGCCGCGCGCCAGTTTCTTCTGCATAATGTAATCCAAGACCAGCAACGGCTGAAAATCGTTCGTATTGACATAGAACACGAAGAACAGGTCGTGGCCGTCGTGCAGGGTGTATTCGTCGGTGTAGGGTTGGCGAACCGAAACGTTGTAGTAAAGCGTCTTGTCCGCGTCCGGTGCGTCCTGTGCAGCGACCGTAAGCGGTAGTACATATTCCCCGGCGGCAAGTCCGCTTGCCGAGAACTTGATACGTTTCAATTCCGAGCGCTGCGTTGCGGCCGAGAGGTCGAGCGTCTTGCCGTCGGGAAACTCGTAATTCGCCTCCGGCAGCAGTGTGCGTTCGATTTCATCTCCGGCATCGTAGTCATTGAGCAAAGATGCATCGCACCATGCGTCGAGCGAATATCCCGCTGCCGCCGGCTGTGTCTGCCTCAAGTAGAAGTTCTTCGTCATAACCCCTCCTTCGGTCAGCAGCACATCGACCCTATTTTCCACGGAATTGCTGCTGCACAACATCACATGAACCTCTTCGATGGAACCTTTGTCGGGCAACTTCCCGCTTTCCTGCATCACGGGATCGGCCTCGCAGGCCGTAAGGCCCGCGAGTGCCGCCGTGCAGAGAAGCGTTACCACCCCTGTTTGCAAATCAAAAATCGTCTTCATAGTTACTCGTTGTTTTCGTTAAGTTTCGGGATCTCGATGCCCTGCGGCCAAATGATGTCGTACTTGGCGACGCCGTCGTTGCCGTACATCGAATAGTCCTTGACCGTATTTCCCGAGGCATCGTTGCATTTCCAATACCCCAAAAGCGTCGGATCGTTCTCCGGGTTTTCGATTTCATACATATTTTCCCAAATCTGTTCCGGCGTGCGGGCCACAGACCATACACGCGCCTCGGCGATCTTGCCGTTCAGAGGCCGATAGTCGTCGTAGGAGCGGCCGATGAAGAACTGATAGGCCTCGCTCAGGCCATCGTACCCCAGTTCTTCGTACTGGGCCTTGTCGCCCTCGGGAGCGGTGTTCCACAGGTCGTAGAGCGCCCGCATGGCCAAGTTGATGCAGTTCTTATCGTTCTGCGTCGTGATGCCCACGCCCGTGACTTCGCTCTGAATCTGCCCGTCGACGTAGATGCGGGCCGTGCGGGTATTCTGGTCGTAGGTGCAGGCCACATGGTACCAGCGCCCCGTTTCGAGATGCTTCATCGCGTCGCGTCCGGGAATCTTGCCGAAGCCCGAGCCACTGCCCGAACCGTCGAACTGCAACTGTTCGCGCTCGAAATTCGTATCGCCGATACGCAGCAGCAGGTACTGCTCAACGCCCATGACGGACGAGATGTTGACGGGATTGCCTTCAGTATTGGTTTTCACGAATTCGTCGATGTAAATCAGGGCCTCGTAGGTCACAGCCCGCAGGCCGTTCCAATCCTTGCTGCTTTCGGAATACTTATCGAGGGTCGGGAACTCGATCCAGTTGTCCGTAAGTTGTGCCGCGACGGTGATGGCCGAGGAGCGTTTGACGACGTAGTAAGCCACGTCGGAGCCGTGCAACACATCGATCGATGCGCTACCGATGCGTACTGGAACCAGATAGGTTTCGTCGATTGGCAAAGCTCCGGTCTGCTCATCTCCTTCTCCGGTGAGTTCACGGAGGCGCAGCGTGACAGCATCGGAGGTCGTCTTCCCTGCCGGAATGGTCACAGTTTCGGACAGCAAAGAATAATATTTTGAATCGAGCATCGTCCACTCCGTACCGTAACGGGCATTGTACGTCCCGACGAGCGACGGGTCGACCGTGAGCGTCACCGCCACATCCTGTCCTGCCGGATATGTCAGTACCGCCTGCAACGCGCAATCGTAGGTAGCCCGGGTGTTGCTGAAGGTCGTGAGCTGTGCGTCGCTCGTCGAAGCGACGTCGAGGTATACGACATTGTCGAACTTGTGATTGTCATCGCCGTAGTTCTCGCAGGCCGTGAAAGCCACGAGCGAAACGAGAACCGCCATTAGTATCTTTTTCATGTTCATGACTGTCTTTATTTAGAGGGGTTCAACGTTTGTATCGCCTGCCGGATGGTTTGGTAGTTCATCTTGGAATGGTAGTAATCTTCGGCAATATTGTAAGCCGCAAGCCCCGCATAAGGCCCGAGTTCGACGACGCGGCGCGACATTTCGTCGACAGCGGCGTGCTCGGTGCGGCCTTCATCGAACAGCGCCGCATTGATTTCGGCGGTCAGCAGCAGCCGATTGGCCTCGATGCCGGCATAGTTAACAGCGTGCAGGGCATGGAGTCTCACATCCAAAACATTTTCGAGTTTCTCCGTATCGAGGATGACGTAATCCATCTTTGCACGGTCGGTAGCAGCGAGCGACAGGGGATTACCCTCGAAAACGAGGAGCTGACCGTCAGTTCTGGCCGTGGCAAGCCTATCAATAATGCGAGCCGTGGCATCCGCAGCCAACGGGTCGGTCGTGAACGAGTAGCCGTCCATGCCATTGGCAGCGACGGCAACGACGACCTTATCCAAGTAGGCGTCGAGCGCCGCCGCATCGGCGAATTCCTCCGCACGAGCGGCATAGTCGATCTGATAGAGCACCTTCGTGCCTTTCTCGTGCATGACGGACATGTCCTCGGCGTCGAATTTCGAGAAGTTGTCGGCGTTGGTCAGCGTCACGATGTCCAGCGAATCCGGAAGGCAGCGCATGAAGTCCTGCTCTCCGGTCGCTTTCTCGGGAGAATTGTGCATGCGGGCATAGACGATGAAATGCTCCGACTGCTTGTAGGCCCTCAATGTCGCGGTGTACTCGGCCCATAGGGCAGGATCTTGCTCCCAAGGCTTTTTGACCGTACTGTCGAGTGCCTCCGTTTCCGTCCAGTCGCTGCACGAGACGAGCGACAGCATCGAAAACAGCGCCAGCAGCGTGAATATAAAGTTCTGTTTCATAGCTGTTAGTTGTTATAAGATTTGCAATCCCACCATACACGGGTTCCCATGACGTCGCCCGTGCGGTTGCCGTTCTGCTGCTCGCCATCGAGCGTCTGGATGGCCAACTGAAGGTTGGCGTTGTTCTGCTGGTACTCCTCGACGGGGTAAGGCAGGCGTCGTGCACCCTGCGCTACGTCCACCGTGCCGCCCGACTTGTCGGTGGGCACGGGCAGCAGTTTCGGATAGCCCGTGCGGCGGTGCTCCGACCACGCCTCGACGCCCAGCGGGAAGATGGCGATCCATTTCTGCACGATGATGCGTTCAAGGTTGCGTTCGAAGTTCTCGGCTCCGTCGACCCACGGAATCCCGATGTCGCTCTGGGCCATCGCGCTGTAGTTGCCGACAGGATCGGTGTAGGGCGCGGGCTTGACGTCAGTCTGGGCCAGATAGGCGTCGGCGCCGCTGGCACCGCGCTCCTCGAACGAAAGCCTTACGGCTGCTTCGTAGAGTGACCGTGCCGTTTCTTCCGAGCCCCAGCGCAATTCATATTCCGCACGCAGGAACGTTGCCTCGGCGGCATTGAACCATAGGTAGGGCGTATCGCTCGCAACGATCATATTCGAATACTTCGACACGGCCTGCGACTTGCTCGTCACATCGATGCCGATACGGATACCCACATAGTCGCCGACATCGTTCGCAAGGAACATCTTCTCCATACGCGGGTCTTTGTAGCCGTTCATGTAGCAGAGGATGTCGGCTCCGACACGGTGGTCGCCCCAGTCGTTGTAGATGAGCGTCGTGCGGTTCTCCGCGGCGTGCATCGCCGCATTGTCGGCATTAGCCTCGATAACACCCCCGGCAATAGCCTCGGCGGCCTTCGCACGGGCGACGTCGGACTTCACATACGACAAACGCATGGCCATGCGCAACTTGAGCGAATTGGCATATTTGAGCCACTGCGCGATATTGCCGTAGTAGACGCCGTCGTAGCGGCTCCACGCTTCGGCCGGGAGCGTCGTGTTGCGGCCCAGTATCTCGATAGCCTCGTCCAGCTCCTCGAACATCTTCGTATAGACCGCCTCCTGCGAATCGTACTCCACATAGACCGACTCGTTGCTCTCCAGCTTCGAATAGGGAATCGGACCGTAGGAGTCCGTCACACGGTGCATGATGGCCACTCGCAACAGGCGGGCGAAAGCGATGGCCACTTCGTCTTCCGTGCCGTTGACGATGCCCTTATAGGGGGTATAGGTCTCGGTGATGACGTTGGCGAAAGGCCATTTGCGCCAGTCGGCCGAGGGATTATAGGTCTCGAACTTGGTCTGCCATGTATCGACCGTGGCACCGATGTAACCGCCGAACGGCCCGCCCGAAAGCGATTCGTTGAACTGGTACATGTGCTCCTGCACGGGAATCACAAGACTCTGCAGCGACTTGAATTTCGTGCCGGTCTTGTAATTGAGGGCATCCATCTGTTCTTCCGTAACCTGATTGGGATTGCGGTTGATGTCCTCGAAATCACCGGTGCAGGCAGCCAATCCGAGCAGCGCGACCGACAGCAACACCGACTGCCAGCTCATATTGATCTTTCTCATAGTTTCTGCGCTTTAGAATTGGAATTTGACATTGAAACCGAGACTGCGCATCGAAGGCATCATGAAATAGTCGATGCCCTGATAGTTCAGTCCCGTCGAGGCGACGGCTTCGGGGTCGAACGGCGCCTTGCAGTAGATCATCCACAGGTTACGCCCTACGAACGAGACGGTCATGCGCATCTTGTCGCGGAACCATTTTGTCGGCAGGGTGTAACCCAGCGAAAGCTCTTGCAAACGGACGTTCGTCGCCGAATAGAGATAATATTGCGGCAGACCGGACTGCGAGCCGATGGCTTGGTACCACTTCTGCGCATCAACCATCTCACGGCCGTTAATCAGCACGCCGCCGGCATCACGTGCAGCGGCCGAAGCCTCCGAAACGCCGTACAGATCCAAATTGGCCTGCGTCGCGGAGTAGCAGACACCGCCCAGACGGGCTGTGAACAGCACGCCGAGATTGATGCCCTTCCAACTGAAATCGTTACGCCATGCGAGATTGGCATCCGGGAACACCGAACCTAAATAGATATCCTCACCCTCATCGGTAACCTGTAAGTTACCGGCATTGTCCACTTCGACATAGCCGTTTTCATTATACCGCAGATTGGACGTCGTATAAAGGTCTCCCAACGTACCGCCTTCTTTAAGAATATATTTCGCCTTGCCTAATCCCTTGATGTCGAGCTTGGTGAGATTCAGAGATTCGCCCGTCACGGGGTTTACGGCATTAGCCGCAAGTTCGCGGATTTCGTTCTTGTTCCACGAATAAGTGAAGTTCGTCGTCCAGCGAAAGTCACGCCATTGGTTATCGTACCCGAGCGAGAGTTCGACACCCGTATTGCGGACATGGCCGGTTTGCAGGTAGATGGTCGTATAGGACGACGAGGGCGGCAGCGACGGGTCGAAGGTCTGATTTTTCGTATCGGCCCGGTACCACGAAGCCGAAAGATTGATGTGTTGCCACAGACGGGCATCCAGACCCACCTCGTAGGTGATGGTGCGCTCGGGTTTCAGGTCGCCGATGGGATAGTGCGTCTTGTCTTTCCACACCTTGTTCGTGGCGTCGTATTCGTAGGTCGGAACCGTCAGGTGACGCGGGAACGGCATACCTACCGAGGCGATCGAACCGCGGATCTTCAGATAGCTGATCGCATCCGGCATGTTGAATGTCGCCGTCGGAACCCACGAAAGGCCCACCGACGGGTAGAAGAACGACGACTCGGGCGAATTGGCCAGTTGCGAAGCCCAGTCGTTACGCCCCGTCACCGTGAGGTAAAGCATCTGTTTCCAACCTACTTCGACCGAGGCGAAAATCGACTGCGTCTGGTCGTGCCAGCCGACCTTTTCGGCACGTTTTTTCGTGTCATCCAGATCGAAAACATTGAATATGTTGGGAAGTCCGTTCTCCTGAATCGGCCCACGGTATGACAACTCATCGGTCTTGATATTGTTGATCGAGGCGCCGATATTCGCGTTCAGAGACCAATCCTCGCCGAAAGTCTTGTTGATGTTCACCATCAGATCGGCGTAGGTCTGCGTGTCGTAAGCGCGGGCCTCGGTATAATGGCCGTTCTTGCCGCCGTCGGTGATGGTCGTATTCGACGAGGCATAGAGTTTCTGCGTGTAGAGCGAATTCGAATTGTCGAGGCGCACGCGCCCGGCGACATTCAGCCACGGGAGGATGTCGTAGCTGGCCGAAAACGACAGCATATAACGCTTCTTGTCCGTGTTGCGCAGGTTGCGGTAGTTGATCCAGAAGGGATTCTGCATGCGCAAGTCACCGCCTTCCATGTCCGTACTCCAGAACTGCTCCATGAGTTTCGTCCCTTCGTTGTAACGCTCGAAGCGACGGTAAAGGTCAAAATTCTCGCCCCGCGGGAACAGGTAGGCCGGAACCAGCGGGTTCGAATAAACGCCCTGGTTGGTCATGTTCTGGTCTTTCTGATAGATGTAGCTGGCGCTCGCATCGAGCTTGAGCCGGTCTTTCAGAAAGTACGAAGTGTTGCGGAACGTGAAATTGTAACGGTCGTACTCGTTGTTGGGGATGATTCCGTCCGAGTTGACCGAAGCTGCCGAAAAATAGGTCTGGTTCTTGTCCGTACCGCCCGAAACCGTAACGGCGTTGGTATAGACATGCCCCGTCTCGAAATAGTCGTTCGGCGTATAACCGTAGCGGGCCTCCCGACGCAATTTCTCACCCCAGCTGTAAATGCTCGAGCCGCTGCGGGTGCCGTTCAGGCCCGTGCCGTAGCGATTCTGGAACTCGGGCAGCACGAAAGGATTCAGGAATTCCGTATTGCTCGAAAGCGTAACCTTCAGCGCTCCAGCCTGTCCCTTCTTCGTCGTAATCATCACGGCTCCGTTCGCGGCTTCCGAACCGTAGAGAGCCGCAGCTGCGGCGCCCGTCAGCACCGACATCGACTCGATATCCTCGGGATTGATGTCGGCGATGGACTCCGTCGCACCGCGCGAATCGAACTCCGTTCCGCCGCCACCGCCGAAATTATACATCGGGATACCGTCGATAACGTAAAGCGCGTTCGACGACTGCGAAATGGATTTGTTACCGCGCAGAATCACCTTCGATGCACCGCCGACTCCCGACGACGAGGTGTTGATCGTGACACCTGCAACCTTACCCGTCAGCGAGTTGATGAAGTTGGCGTCCTTGACGGTCGTGAGGTCTTCGGCCTTGACCTGTTGTACGTTGTAGGCTACGGCTTTTTCCGAACGTTTAATACCAAGAGCAGTGACCACGACTTGTTCGATCTCGGCGGACGACTCCTGAAGCGTAAGGTCGAAAGCAGTACGGTTACCCACATCGACCACCAGAGTCTCATAGCCCAAATAGCTGACTTCCAATTGCCGGGAGGCAGCGGGGGGGGGTATCTGAAGCGAGAAAGAGCCATCGGAACCGCTGCTGATGCCGATTGAGGTGCCCCGGATAACAATGGTCGCTCCGACGATCGGGGAGCCATTGATATCGCGGATAGTTCCGGAAATGTCAACAGGGAGCTTTGCCTGTTTTTTTGAGAGAATGATGTTGGAACTACTGATCTGATAGGTGATGTCCGTCCCTTTGACCATTTGGTCGAGGGCTGCTTGCAAGGATTGGTTCGTCACATTTACCGTAACGAGCCTGTTAACATCTACATCATCATTGATTCCGAAAAGAAATTTTGTCTGTCTTTCAATCTCATTCATTACCTGCTTCATACGCACGTTTTCCATCTTGATGGAAACCTTCTGCGTCTGTGCCTGCACCCCAGTAACAGGGATACAGACGAGCGTAAGAACTAAAAGAAAAGACAGGCAGATTTGCTGAATAATCTTTTTATTCATACATTTGTCAAGTTTGGTTCAATGGTTGGGAATTGGTTAATATTCCTGATTGAACTATACGCCGGTGAGTGTTCGCCCACTCATCGGTTTTTCATATCAGGAAGCAAATGTTCAGAGTTGATAGTTCGTGGTTTACATCATAGGCATCTAAAGAATTTGAGATAAGTTAATAATTGGATGGACTATTTAATGATGATTACATCGGTAACAGCATCGTGTTCAAAGGTGAAATCCGAGGCGAGTTGTAGCATATGCAAAGCGTGGTCTATACCGTCCGAAACACGGATTTTCAAACTTTTGTATTTTACGACGGGCATGGTTTCGCGCCGAATCTCTATCTTCACGTTATAACTACGCTCCAACTTGCTCATCAGCTGCTCAAACGGCATTCCGTACACTGAAATAATACCATCCATCCACAGATAATCGTCTTTATCTTCAAGTTCTTGGATTTGAAACCCTCCATCTCGAAGATTGACGATATCGTTGGGCTGCAGAATGACGGATTCTCCGTTTTTTTTATTCGTCACGGCAACCCGGCCGCTAAACAGAGCTGTTGAAAAACGATTCTCCGCTTGGTTGGCGATTACATCGAAATGCGTACCCAATACTTCTACATCACAGGCAAAAGTTTCCACGATGAACGGGCATTCAGAGTTATGGGCGACATTGAATATGGCCTCTCCACTCAACTGGACACGCCGCTCCCCTTTTGGGAAAATCGCAGGATAAACGATGCGGCTCTGCGCATTAAGTTCCACGATGGAGCCATCCCCCAACGTTAGGCGAATATGCTGCCCTGCCGGAACCTCGACAGTCGTTTGCTGTTGTAACCACCGGTTCATGCGTTGACTCAAAAGCACATGGTCGACAGCAATTCCGAGCAGTAAAATGGCGGCAGCAACTCCGGCATAACGCAGCACTTTCGGCCATCCGAAACGTAGGAAAGAGCGTGAATTATTTATACCCGCCTCCGGATTAGGTGCACACATTATGCCCAATACATACAAATTATATGCTTTATCGAGAACTTTCTGATTCTTTTCCGGATCTTCGTTCAGCCAAGCCGAAATCATATCGGTTTCTTCCAAAGTCGTTTGCTCTGCGAAGAAACGGAATAACATTGCATCTGTAACCTTTTTTTCCATTCTGTCATAATATCGCATCTATTTATATAGTTCCACAACTCAATAAGATTCCCTCCTCTAAAATGCGTTTTTTTGCAAATAATTTTTTTTATTAAATTAACCTGTTGCAGGTCAATTATATGGGTAAATATTTTTTTTGCATTATAATCTTTTTAATTTTTTCTTATCTTTGTTCTTGGAATGAAACCGGATACTATCATACTGACCCAGCAGTCGTTCGACAAGTTATTTCGCCTATACCAGCGAAAACTATATGCTGTGGCATATAGCCTTGTACATGATGCAAATACGGCAGAAGATATTGTCCATGACAGTTTCATGACAATTTGGGAGAACCGGGAAACTGTACAGTTTACGAGCATAGAGGCCTATCTTTTCGGTGTCGTAAAAAAACGCTGTCTGAAATATCGTCGGGATAGATATACGGGGAAAGCCGTGTATGAGAAAATCCTGATGAAGGAGCGCGGAGTGATGGATTTTTATACCCGCACGATCGAAAGTTGCAATCCGAACGAATTATTCCAGCGGGAAATCATCGAGATATGCCGCAAACAACTGGAACAAATGCCGGAATTGACCAAACAGGTATTCATAGCTCATAAACTGGAGGGAAAAAGTTACAAAGAGATTGCTGACATGCTATGCATCAACCTCAAAAAAGTAGATAGGGAATTACAACAGGCGGCAATGAAATTACGCTTGTCTTTGAAGGATTATTTGCTCTTATTGCTATTGATAGTATATTCTGAAATATAATCGGCTGATCTGTTCTTGGGTCAAATTTTTCTCGTTTCTAATTTTAAGAAAAAATCAAAAAAAGAGCTTTAGGAGAGGGAATCTTATTGAGTTGTGGAACTATATATTAGATGGCATTGTTTTGTCGGATCTAATATATAGTATACAAAATGAATCAACTTACTCAAAACTCCCGACAATCGCTTTCTCCTCTCCGTTGGGTTCCGAGTTTGTACTTTGCGATGGGCCTTCCGTTTGTGGTTCTGAACATGGTCTCTGCGGTTCTGTTCAAGGATCTGGGGATCTCGGACGCACAAATCGCGTTCTGGACATCGCTTATCATGTGGCCGTGGACGATCAAATTCCTGTGGAGCCCCTTCCTGGAAATTTTCCGTACCAAAAAATTCTTCGTCGTTACGACGCAGCTCCTAAGCGGCATATTGTTCGGCCTTGCTGCTCTGTCGCTTCACCTACCGTCGTTCTTCGCCGTTACGATCGCCGTCTTTGCCGTCGTTGCGTTCAGCGGCGCCACGCACGACATTGCGGCCGACGGCGTCTACATGTCGGAACTCACGACGCAGGATCAGGCGAAGTATATCGGCTGGCAGGGTGCGTTCTACAACCTTGCGAAACTGGTCGCCACGGGTGGTCTGGTGTGGCTTGCGGGGTGGCTTTACGAGGGTTTCTCGGCCGACGGCGCGTCTTCTTACGACGCCTCTGTGGGTTCGTGGACGGTCGTTTTGCTGATCCTGTGCGGCACGCTCGTCGCTTTGGGCCTTTACCATCTCCGCGCGCTTCCTTCAGGCGGCTCGGCTTCAGAAGGCCGCTCGCTGCGGGATGGCCTGTCGGGCCTGCGCGAGGTCATCGGCGCTTTTTTCACGAAGAAACACATCTGGTATTATATCGCCTTCATCATCCTGTACCGGTTGGGCGAGGGCTTCGTGATGAAGATCGTTCCGCTGTTCCTCAAGGCGGATACCGCATCCGGGGGCTTGGGTCTTACGAACCAGCAGATCGGCCTTTACTACGGGACATTCGGTGCCGGGGCTTTTCTTTTGGGTTCGCTGCTGGCGGGCTACTATATCGCACACCGGGGCCTGCGACGCACTCTTTTCATATTATGCTGTATCTTTAATATCCCGTTCGCGGTCTATGCGCTGCTGGCATGGCTGCAGCCTCAGTCGATGTGGATCGTGGGCGGGGGCATCGTGCTGGAATACTTCGGCTACGGGTTCGGATTCGTGGGCCTTACGCTGTTTATGATGCAGCAGGTTGCCCCGGGGCGTCACCAGATGGCGCACTACGCTTTCGCTTCGGGTATTATGAACCTCTCGGTGATGCTCACGGGCATGGCTTCGGGCTTTTTGAGCGATCTGATGAGCTACCGGATCTTCTTCCTCGCGGTGATGCTCGCCACCATTCCGGCTTTTGTGATCACCCGGCTGGTTCCCTTTACCTATGACGACAAACCAAACGACAAATAATTTATATGGATACACTGAAAATTGCGGGCTCGAATCAGCCCGATATGCCGTGGGAGGACCGTCCCGCCGGCTCCAAAGAGGTGATGTGGCGTTACAGCGCGAACCCGATCATCGGGCGTCATGCGCTTTCGACGTCGAATTCGATCTTCAACTCGGCGGTCGTTCCCTTCAAAAAAGGAAAATATAACTATGTGGGCGTTTTCCGGTGCGACGACACGAACCGCCGGATGCGCATCCACGTGGGCTTTTCGGTCGACGGCCTTCGGTGGGAGATCGAGGAGTCCGACTTCCGGCTGGAGGGTGCGGACGCCGAGATCGGCCAGTGGGTCTACGGCTACGACCCTCGCGTTGCGAAGATCGGCGACAAATACTACGTTACGTGGTGCAACGGCTACCACGGTCCGACGATCGGCATTGCGTGGACGGATGATTTCGAGACGTTCCACCAGCTTGAAAACGCATTTCTTCCCTATAACCGCAACGGGGTTCTGTTTCCGCGCAAGATCGGGGGCCGGTTCGCGATGCTGTCGCGTCCGAGCGACACGGGTCACACGCCCTTCGGGGACATCTTCTATTCGGAGAGCCCCGACATGGAGTTCTGGGGCCGCCACCGTCATGTGATGTCTCCCTCGGCGTTCGAGGTTTCGGCGTGGCAGTGCATGAAGATCGGCGCGGGCCCCGTTCCCATCGAGACCTCGGAGGGCTGGCTGCTGTTCTACCACGGGGTGCTTCGCTCATGCAACGGCTATGTCTACGCCTTCGGCTCGGCATTGCTGGATTTGGAGGAGCCGTGGAAGGTCACGGCCCGCAGCGGTCCCTACCTGATCTCCCCGCGCGAAACGTACGAATGCATGGGCGACGTTCCGAACGTTACGTTCCCGTGCGCTGCGCTGCACGACCCCGCGACGGGACGCGTGGCCGTCTACTACGGATGCGCCGACACCGTCACGGGCCTTGCGTTCGGCTATATCCCTGAAATTATCGACTTCACGAAGCAAAACTCGATCCTCTGATGCGACTGCGACGAACGCTGTTTACCTTGGCGCTCGCCGCAGCCGTTTTCGGCGCTGCGGCTTCTGCGCAGACCCCTGCCGACCGGGTCGACCCGTTCATCGGGACTACGAACTTCGGGACCGCGAACCCCGGGGCGGTCACGCCGCACGGGATGATGTCGGTGGTTCCGTTCAACGTCATGGGGTCGG
>ENA-OXVP01000782-OXVP01000782.1-human-gut-metagenome-genome-assembly--contig:-NODE-782-length-13510-cov-7.10769_pt1 | contig 13510 bp, 8 predicted proteins | sample MGYA00249576_ERZ652695 | MGnify/ENA primary metagenome ERZ652695 (study PRJEB26925, sample SAMN05826972) | human gut metagenome | biome: ENVO:2100002; feature: ENVO:00000062; material: ENVO:00002003...
GTCAGATGTGTATAAGAGACAGGATGTAGACCACGTCGCTCCATTTGCCGTTTTCCAGCGTACCGGTCCGTCCGCTCATCACGTTCGAGTCGATATATACCGGATAGACCGGGTCTGTCACACCGATACTGTTGTCGTGACGAAGCATGTCACCGATGTTTCCACAGTCGCTTTTGGCTCCGTCGCTCACGAACACTTCTCCGGGTTCGAGGAAGATGCCGCGACTGGCATAATCGTTCTTGATGATGGCATCTATCAGGAACGGATAGCCTTGTTCGGGGCCGTATCCGTGGAATGTATCCTTGCTTGCCATCTCGTCGACCGCCTTGTGCATGGCTTCGATGACGGCAGGGGCTAACGGTTGCGTCACATCGCCGATACCCATGCGGATAATTTTCTTTTTGGGATGTGTAACCTTAAAACTGTTTACTTTCTTTGCGATGTCCGAGAACAGGTAGTTGTTTTGCAGCTTCAGGAAATGTTCATTAATCAGTGCCATATTCTATCAATAGTTTTTTGTTGTGTTTATATTTCCAGTTCCCCCTCGAATACTTTGACCGCCCCGCCAGTCATATAGACGTGTCCGGAACTTTCATCCCAATGGATGGTAAGAGGGCCTCCATCCATGACGACTTTGGTTTTTCGTCCGGTTTTCCCGCGCACTGCGCTTGCTACGGCTGTCGCACAGGCTCCGGTCCCACAGGCTTGCGTAATGCCGGAACCGCGTTCCCAAACCTTCATCCGTACTTCGTCTGTACTTAGCGCCTGGACAAATTCGACATTCGTCCGGTTCGGGAACAGCGGATGGCATTCCAATAAAGGTCCGATGACCGGCAGATTTATATTCGTGATATCTTCGACAAAAATGACAAGATGCGGATTCCCCATCGAGATGACCGTTCCCGTATAAAAATAGTCTCCGGCTTCTATTTCAAGGGCTGTTTCACCTATTACCGGACAGCCCATGTCGACCGTCACTTCGGTTACCTCTTCGTGGGGACCGGAAAGTTTCCGGGTGGTCAGTTGCAACTCCTTGATGCCGGATAATGTTTCCAGCGTAATGTTTTTTTTGTTCGTCAGTCTTTTGTCATATACATATTTGCCGATACAACGGGAGGCATTTCCACACATCATGGCTTCGGAACCGTCCGCATTGAAAATACGCATGCTGAAGTCGGCGATTTTTGATGAACCGATCAGAACCAGTCCGTCCGAGCCGATCCCGGTATGGGGAGCACTCAACCTAATGGCAAGCTCTTCCGGGTTCCGGACCGGAAAAGCCATTGTATTCACGTATATGTAGTCGTTTCCGGCTCCGTGCATCTTTGTAAATCTGATTGGTTCTGTCATTTTTATCGCTATTATTTTGTTTGATATGTCTTTTTGTTTTATTGCAATGCAAATATACGACGTTTTGATATTTTTGATATGTAAATTATGTCTTAATGTATAATAATAATGTATTTGTGATGAATTGTTATAAATAGGGCTGTTTTATGTTATAAATAGTAATGAGGATACTTGTTTTATCTTTGTTATTGTAAGTTGTTCTATGCGAATGGCTATCTGAGTTTATGATGAGGACTTTTGGTTTTGGAAGGATGGGAAGAAATTCTGACTGCTGATCGACACACCTCCTGAAAGATTTCATGAGGTCAAAATGAAAATTCGCTTGCTATTTGTTTTTTTGGCACGGGTTACACGAGGAAAGAATAAAAAAGTCCATGTAATCCGTGCCTAAGAGAAATCATATAGGTATTTTGATACAGTTCCTTAACCGGCATGAAAGAGGTTATTTTTGGAATATCTCCGGATATTTGTTGATGAAATAGATCGGGGTGCAACTCCAGGCATGGCAATAGCTATTGATTACGAAGAAGCCATAGGGGGAAAGGTAATCATTGTTCGGGTCATAGACTTCCCAAAAGGTATCGGCTCCCCGCTTTACCATACTACCCCAATAATCGGTAATCAGTTTGCGTGCTTCTTGCGGCATGCCGCATTGCAGAAGGGCTTCTATCACATAATGGTAAGCATAGGGGCAGCCCGGATAGCAAGCGTCGGGCATGGACATGACGGTAGCCATTGCCTTAGCCCCTTCTTTTTTGTCCAGTGTGTTGGATAGGATCATCCAAACTTGCGACAGATAGGAGATTTGTTTGTCTTTGCCGCTGACCATTACTCCTCGCTTCTTGTCATAGAAATGTTGGCGGGCAGCTTTCTTCATCTTGCCGGCTATTGTCGGCCATTCGCCGGCCTCCTTTTCTTTGCCTAACATTTTAGCCAATTCGTAGCTGTGTTGTAGGGCGAAAATCGTTAGTCCTTGCATGGAAGCCTGCCGGTCATATCCGTCTTTCCAGTCGAATACCAACCAGTATTGAGGTTTCTTGTCCATGTCATAGATCCATTCCGGTGAAAACTGGCGAAGTGCTAACTCTATCTGGCGGACAACAACAGGCCACAGGTCATTCGCTGTTTCCCTGTCCCCCGTCTCTTTCAGGTATTCCAACAATGCTACGTTATAAATGAGGCAGTAGTCCAGTGTGTGCGTGCCGTATTGCGGATGGGGTTGAGGCTTTTCGAGCAGTGTGGCATGCAGCAAGCCTTCGTCGTTGGCGAAGGCGGCGAGCAGATACAGGCAATGTTTGGTCAGTTCATGGTTCTTGAACGTATGGGCGTTTGCCAATGCTTCGAGATAGAGGTCGCCGATCCACAGGCGGCGATCCCGTTTGGGGCCGTCTTCATAGACAGTCTGCATGCATTCTTTCAGGGTATTCAAGCCTACTTTATATATATCCCGGACCAGAGGATCGGTGGTAGAGGCTAAAGCCGGTGCTTCGTTGGTGACGGAGGTTTGTGTCTTGAAGGTCAGCTTGTCGAACACGAAGTCGAAACTGCCCGATATGCCCAGCAGTTCGATTTTCAGGTAGCGTCCTGCCAGGCGGCGCGGGATCGTCATCTCGTGGGGGACGCTCATGACCGTCACGATCTCGTCCTGCACCCAGGAACGGGCCAAACCTCCCTTATAAGGTTCGAGCGGGGTGTTCAACTCTCCCGGAACTTCTGCAAAGGTGAACTTAAGCCGGACGGGTGCGTCTGCTGCTTTTAATCCGGACGGTTTGATGGAGAAAGTGAGATAGCCGGTATAATGATTGCCGAAATCCAGGGTAATGGCTGGATGCTTTTTGAACGGCTCGTTGAAGAGGATATCCGGTTGTCCGGCATCTTCCATCCGCCAGCCCTGGAATGCTTTTGTGTCCTGTACGGAACGGACGACTTTGACGGGAGAAATAGTCTGATAACTCAACTCCGGCTTGCAGGCCTCAGCTTTCCGGAGCCATTCTTTACTGTCGCTGAAATACGTGCTTTGCGCCAGGCAGGTCGATCCCCAAGCGAATAGGGTAAAGCCTGCGGTCAATAAGATTTTCTTCATTCTTTATAGGGGCTTAGTAAATGGTTGTTTTGTTTGAATGATGCTTTATCGGTGAATAAAAACCGCCTTATTCCTGTGCTGGGCACAGGATCGCGTTATAACTGGTCGTAGATGATGCCTGTTCTTTTGCGATCCCGCGTCGAGCGTGGAAACAAGGCGGTTAAGTCTTCATTCGCCGATAGGTTACTTCGCGTTCTCGATGCGGAACGAGTAGCTATAGTTTTTGTTCTTTTCAATTTCATAATGTGGGCGCGGGCCTGGGCCGCAACTGCCGTTTCCAATACCACGCTGGATGCAATCGAGATTTAGAATCACTTCCGCACGGCGGATATTGTCGAGGTCATGCCCGTAAGTCAGTTCCCACAGTTCCGGATCGGTGAAGTGGAGTGCGCTGAAGTTCAGGTGGTCTTTAGATGTGATTCGGATACCTTGGTTATCGAGGCTTTTTAGCGTCAGCCAGCGTACATCGTCGCGGTTACCCATCGACTGGGCACGTACGTAGGCTTCTTCCATTCCAGTCACGGTGTTCTTGTACAGGCCGACATAGGCTGCATTTTTGCGGTCCCAATAGTTTTCAATCGGGCCGCGCCCGTACCATTCCACCTGTTCGAGTGTCGGGTTCAAAGCAACCTGAAGGCCGAGGCGAGGCAGGTTGAAGTCGTTGCCAGCTTTGAAAGTCGCGTCTATATCGACCGTACCGTTTGCATAGACTGTATAGGTGACGTCGAATGGCAGTACCACTTTTTGGGTTCCGCTTCCTACGGTAGCTTCCAAGCTTGTGGTAATGGTCACCGACTTTTTGTCGGTGGCCTGCTTCCAGTCGAATGCCTGCTTTTTGACGGTGGTCGGCAGATAGTCCCGTTTATCATTGTCCATTGCACGGAACCAGTTGAAATCGAAACCTTCCTTATTATAGATCATATCCGTACCGGCATAGCGTAAAGAAACCATCTTGCCCGTCTCTGGATTGAAAGCGATGAAGAATCCCGGAGCGCGAAAACCGATCTGCCCTTTTTCTTCTTCGACTTTCAGTGTGTCGTTGAAAGCTGTGTCGACAGGAGCTACTGCAATCTTTCCGGTCAGTGAATATTGCTCGGAGGCTACTTCGTGCCCGGCATTCGCCCAATTGCAATCTTTTTTCAACCGGGCTGACAGGTTGAGGAAGTATTCGCTGCCGGCATCCAAAGCCGTTTTATAAGGAATCGTCACTTCGATGTCTTTGTTCGGAGCTGCATCGCCTAAAGATAATACGCCCGATTCGACTATTTGGCCGTCTTTCAACAACTGCCATTGTAAATCGAACTGATTCAGATTAAGGAAATCGTAGCGGTTTTCCAGCTTCACTTTACCAGCCTTCAACTCTACCGGTTTGAATTTGATATATTGGTACACTTTTTTCACTTCGATCAATTTAGGAGTTACCTGGCGGTCGGGAGTTACGATACCGTTACAGCAGAAATCAAAATCGTTAGGTTTGTCGCCGAAGCCACCGCCGAAGTAGTAACGGTCAGACAATTCGCCATATTTGTTGATACCCTGGTCCACCCAGTCCCAGATACAACCGCCTATCATGCGGCGGGAATGGTTTTCGATATAATCCCAATATTCATCGAGGTTACCGATCGCATTACCCATTGCATGCGCATATTCGCAAAGGAAGAACGGTTTGTCGCTCTTCTCCTCGTCCTGTTGCTTCATCGACTCGATGGAAGGATACATTCGGGAATCCATGTCGGCGATCCGGTTTTTGCCTTCATAATGGATCGGACGCGGATCGAGTTTGCGGGCTTCCTTGTATACGGTGTCGAAGTTTTTGCCGTCACCGGATTCGTTTCCCATAGACCAGAAGATGACGGACGGGTGGTTCTTGTCACGCTCGACCATGCGAACCATACGGTCTACATAGGCGGGTAACCAGCTTTCCTTGTTACTGATCGAATGGTTGCCGTGACACTCTATATCGGCTTCGTCCATCACGTAGAGGCCATAGTAGTCGTGTAATGCGTACATCTTGGCATCGTTCGGATAATGGCTCGTGCGGATCGTGTTCAGATTATAACGCTTGAAAAGCAATATATCCTCGATCATCGACTCGACCGGAACCGCTTTTCCGTGCTGAGGGTGGATGTCATGGCGGTTGGCTCCTTTGAAGAACACCTGCTCATTATTGATATATACCCGCTTGTTCTTGATCTCGATTTTGCGGAAACCGAATTGTGAAGACATAGCTTCTAGTGTTTTGCCAGTCTTGTCTTTCAGTTCCAGTATCGCCGTGTAAAGGTAGGGAGTCTCGGCAGACCAGAGATGCGGGTTCTTGACTTCGACGCTGGCCGTGTTGACCGTTTCCTGTCCTTTCCTGATGTCTTTGACAACATCGGATATAAAGGCCACCTGTTTGCCGTCTTGGTCCAGCAACGTGATGTCGACAACCGCTTCGTCCACTGTTTTGCCATAGTTCGTCACGTTTGTACGGACATTGAATATCGCCTTGCTCAGGTCATCTCCTGTGAAGGAAGCGGTCAGATAGTAATCGCGCAAGCGCAGCTTGGGAGTCGCGAACAGATAAACATCGCGATGGATACCGCTCAGGCGGAACATATCTTGGTCTTCCAGGTAGCTGCCGTCGCTCCAACGGTACACTTCGACAGCCAGGACGTTCTTTCCCGGCTTTACATATTTCGTGATATTGAACTCTGCGTCGTTATTCGCTCCCTGGCTGTACCCGACTTTCTTTCCGTTCACCCAGAGGTACATTGCACTGTAGACTCCGTCGAAATGGATAAAGATTTCACTTCCTTTCCAGTCGTCCGGAATATTGAAGTCGCGGCGGTAGGAGCCGACCGGGTTGGGTTCGTCCATAATCGTGTATCCTTTCTTGCCTTGTATGAAAGGAGGGTTGTTGCGATGCGGATACGTGATGTTTGTATAAATAGGAGTACCGTATCCGTACATTTCCCAATTGGAAGGAACCGGAATTTCTTTCCAGCCGGAAACATCGTAGTTCGGTTTATAGAAATTGACCGGACGCTCGGACGGCTGTTTTACCCAATTGAATTTCCAGTTGCCGTTCAACAACTGGTAGCGCGGCGAGTTCGGGCGAAGCCAGGCTTTGCGGTAGTCTGGCGAACTTTTCAGGCTTTCCACGGAAGGGAAGGGGACATAAGTCGTATGCCCCGGCTCCTTGTTGACAGCGAAGATAGTTTCGTTCTCCCAATCTTTGTCACTGGAACTGCGCAGGGCCTCCTTGTCAATTTTGATGTTTGACCGGCGTAGTGTCCAGTGTTGTCTGGCACTGGTCGAATCAGCGACAAGCTGGAGAGCCGCTTTTCCTGGTTGCCCGTCGTTACTGATACCGAGGTTCAACCCGTTTGTTATGTTGGTGAACGTGTAGGTGTTTCCGCCTATCTTCGTGAGTTTCCAGAATTGGTTCATATTGGTCGCTCCGTTGTCCCACTGGATAACCGGGCCCGGTTCTTTCGTGTTGTTGTTGTCCACGCATTTATCGGAGAGGGGCGTGCAGATCTTATAGACCCCATAGCCGGGAGTCGTCAGTTGCCATACCTGCGACACGCGGTTCTCCACACGGTTGTTGATGAATATCTGGGTCCCGTCGTCTTCGCTGTCTTGATTGTCGAGAACCAGGTTGTTGCTGCTTACGATCTCGTAATAGGCGTTGGGATCGATTTCTTGTGAATGTCCGGTTCGGGGAAGCATGGCCATAAGCATAAGCATGGCGAAGAGCGCCCCAGTAGAAATTCTATTTTTCATGTTGATAGATTTAATGATGCATCAAATGTACGAAAAAACGATTATTTTTGTAATAATTAAATTGCAAAATCATGAAATACGAGAGTAACAATTTTCAGTTTGAGGCAGAAATGCTATGGGAATCAGCGGGTGAAGGTATCGTTAGGCAAATTATGGGTTATAACGACAACCTGATGATGGTCAAAGTCAAGTTCGAAACAGGAGCAATCGGAACGCCGCATACACATCCTCATACGCAAACGACTTATGTAGCGAGTGGTGTGTTCGAGTTCACGACGGACGGTGAAACGAAGATTGTGCGTCCGGGCGACGGCGTATATATGAAACCGGGTATTCTGCACGGTTGCATATGTTTGGAAGCTGGTGTTCTGATCGACACGTTCAGTCCGATGCGGGAGGATTTCTTATAAATGGCAGGAATCCCATTTATACTGCGAAAGTAGCCGGAAGTTCGTATTTGTAATAATAATTGATAATTAAAAGGAAACAAAAAAACAGACATAGTTCGATTAGAACTACGTTAATAATGATGCAAATCTATAAAATAAATCCTAACAAAACGGGTTTTTGTATTAATTTTTATTACCCGTTTGAACCTTTTTGCCAAAATAAAGTGTGTTTTGGTTGTTGATATGGATTTCGTTACTTGAAAAACGCCATAAAAGGAAATAGTTCTAATCGAACTTAATCAAATTTTAAATTTATGGCTTTAAACGAACCTAAAATGCGTAGCATTACCGGCAAATTAGTCGCTAATAAGCTGACGGAGCGTGATGATGACTTTTCTTTTAATGTAACTTATCAGGCAAATCGTTCAGTCAAAGACTTATGCAAGCTGGCTGCAACGAACAGTAAATTTACGGCGTCTGAGTTGGAGAGTGCCTATAACGACTTGATGGCCCAGGCTAAGATAGAACTTTACAATGCTTCTACCGTAGAGTTCGGGTTTGCGAATAATTCACTTGGCGTGGACGGTCCGTTTATAGGTCCGGATGCCAAATTCGATCCGTCGGTCAACAATGTAACTTTACGTTGTTCACCCCGTATCGAATTTAAGGAAGATTTGAAAAACATCAGTGTGATTGTCGCTGGTACGGAAGAAGGATTGCCGACCATTACGAAAGTTGTCGATGTGGCAACCGGCAGTGAAAATCTTCGGATCACTCCGGGCGGTGGTCTTAACGGCGAAGGCAACCGGGTGAAGATAACCGGTTCTGAAGGGCAGACGGTCGGCTTCTTCTTCGTGTCCGATACGGATAAAACGGAAATCCCTGTCCCGGTTTCTGCTTTACTACGCAACGACCCATCTTTTTTTTCATTTATCATTCCTCAGTTAAATAAGGGGGCTTACTATTTGGAGGTTGCGACTCAGGCAAGCACAAATTCAAAGAAGTTGTTGAAGGAACCCCGTCGAAACCGCTTCCCCTATCCTTTGTATGTGGGAAATATTCCCGGAGAAGAAGAACGTCCGGGTGAATTATAATTTGTTCCGGTCATCGGCACTGAACGGTGCTGGTAACTGGCACCGAATGGTCTTGACTACCGGCATCCAGCGATGCCGGTAGTCAAGACTGATTAGTATTATTAATCGAATTTTTATATAATAGAAAAATGAAAAAGATAAAAACGAGTATTTGTGTTTGGTTAGCTCTTTCTGCTGTGTTTATGACCGGATGCTATAATGATGAAGATTTATGGAATAAGATTTCGGGATTGGAGAACCGTATCGAAGCTTTGGAAACCTGGCAGGCTGCGGCCAGTAGCAATATTGATGCTCTTCAAAAGTTGATGGACGAAAATGACTATATCACGGATGTCACTCCTGTGGTTTTAGGCAGTGATACGGTCGGTTATACGATACGTTTTAAGAATCAGGAACCGGCTACGATCTATCACGGCGAGAAAGGCGAAAAAGGGAATACCCCCCTAATCGGTATAAAGCAGTCGGAAGATGGAAATTGGTATTGGACACTTGACGGCGAACTGATGAAAGATTCTGAAGGCAATATAATCGGCGCTAATACACAGAGTATACCTCCTGAATTGAAATTAGGAAGCCAATTGCCGGATGATGCCATTCTGATTGGCGGGGGTAAGAAGAATGATACTGCCGTTTATCTTTCTGTAGACGGAGGTAAGCAGTGGGCGAAAGTTTCAGGTGAGCGTGGCGAAACGGGAGAACAGGGTCCGACCGGCTCACAAGGTCCTGCCGGTAGCGGTGGGGGCGGTGGTAGCTCGTTCTTTAGCGATGTGAAGGTCTATGATGACTATGTGGAATTTATCTTGACTGATGGAACCCGGTTCAGTATGCCTGTCACAGTTGAGAATTATATCGATATAAATGATATAGATTGGGATAAATCCAACGTGTGGAAAGTGATGGATGGCGATAAGCAGGTTGCGGAGATCTGTAAGGAAGGGTTCGGCCGTATTCCGGGGCAAAATGGCGTGACTTATCAGGTCGTAGCCGTTTATCCTGTAGGTGAAGATAACAAGGTAGACCTTGCCAATGGATATATAGCGAAATATCTAGGAGGTGCTAAAGGCAGTAGGAATATTGCCGGAGGTAACATTGGTTGGACAATGCGGGGTAGTTATGAAAATGGTAATGTGTCACCTCTTGCAGCTTTTATTGCGGGAACTGGAGGGAAGGAGGAAATCTCCAAATTGATGATTACATCATCTAAAAATGTCAAGGAATGCAAAAATGGGATTGATAAGTATAAGTTAGAACCCTATACCATTTCGGATGCTGACGGTATTGAGTATCCTATTGTCAAGATAGGAGCGTCTTATTGGATGAGAGAGAATTTGCGTGCTACAAAGTTTAAGGATGGAACTTCTTTGGTTTATCAGCGGAGCGCAACGGATGACCAAAAGTCTCAAACTGTTTATCTTAACGAATATTCGACAGGTACTCAGTATCAGAAAGCAGCTATGTATGATTATTATAAGAAAGATGATAGTTTTGATGTGGAAAGTCAGAGCGATGAGGTGAAGAAACGATATGGTTTGCATTATAACTTTTCGGCTGTGGCGGGAGATTACGATCCATATGTCCAGAATCTTGGTTCAGATTACAATATTCTTTCACAAGATATAGAAGGACAAACTAATAATAGTCTTTGCCCCGAAGGGTGGCATATTCCGACAAGTTTTACGCATGGTGTATTTGGAAATTATTATGCAGACATGGAATATATTGATTATATTTTTGGCTTTGACTGGTGGCATATGATGGCTTCTAATGTGGCGGAAAATAAAGATAGTCGTGATTGGGTGGCTGCTCAATGGTGGAAGTCTGGTGATAATACTCCTGATAATTTGAGTGGACTTTCACTTTATGCTGTGCCTGCACTGGGACAGACAACAGGGTTTGGTAAAACCAATACTCCTAAGTTTAATTCAACGGAGTTAGAAGGAACTGTCTTATTTTGGGTCGATATCTTGTCAAAGGGAATTCCGATGCTTCCATATTTGGATGGCGACAATGATATGATTAATAATAATGTCTCAGCGGCAGCAGTCGGAGCTTGTTATTTCCCTATCCGTTGCGTGCGGGATTAGTGAAGGTCATATAAAAACAGAAGCAAACTTCAGTTTAGAGGTTTGTTTCTGTTTTTTATATAACATACAGATTTGAGTGTGTTTTGTTACGGAGATCGGTATGTCAGTATGCCGCTTCATGTACCCCTTTCACCGCCCGTCCGCTGGGGTCGTTCATGTTCTTGAAGGCGGTATCCCAAGCGAGAGCTTCGGCGGTGGAGCAGGCAACGCTCGGTACGCTCGGCACGCTGCGGGCGGCACTTTCACTGGGAAAATGCTCTTCGAAGATGGTACGGTAGAAGTATTCTTCTTTGTTCTGAGGCGTGTTGATCGGGAAGCGCCGGGCGGCATTCGCCATTTCAGTGTCGCTGACGGCTTGGGCGGTCACCTTTTTCAGCGTGTCGATCCAGCTGTAGCCGACGCCGTCGGAGAATTGTTCCTTCTGCCGCCAGGCTATTTCCGAGGGGAGCACATCGGCGAAAGCCTCGCGGAGAATTTTCTTCTCGATCACGCTACCGGGACACATTTTGGCTTCAGGGTTGAGGCGCATGGCAATATCGAGAAACTCTTTGTCGAGGAAAGGAACGCGACCTTCCACACCCCAAGCACATAAGCTTTTGTTAGCCCGTAGACAGTCATACATATAGAGTTTGCTCAGTTTACGGACGGTCTCTTCGTGGAATGCTTTCGCATCCGGGGCTTTGTGGAAATAGAGGTAACCCCCGAACACCTCATCCGCCCCTTCGCCGCTCAACACCATCTTTATACCCATCGACTTGATTACGCGAGCCAACAGGTACATCGGAGTGGAGGCGCGGACAGTCGTCACGTCGTATGTCTCGATGTAGTAGATCACGTCACGAATGGCATCGAGCCCTTCCTCGATCGTGTAGTTGATCTCGTGGTGGACAGTACCGATATAATCGGCCACTTTCTTGGCTGCCACTAAATCAGGCGCTCCTTTGAGACCGACAGCGAAGGAGTGCAGCTGCGGCCACCATGCATCTGCCTTCCCTTCGGTCTCGATGCGTTTGGCTGCGTATTTTTTGGCTATGGCGGAGGTGATGGACGAGTCCAGACCGCCGGAAAGGAGTACGCCATAGGGCACGTCGCTCATCAGTTGGCGGCGTACGGCCGCTTCGAGGGCATCGTGCAGTTCCTCTACGCTGGCAGGATTATCTTTCACGTTATCATATTGCATCCAGTCGCGGATATACCAGCGGGTGAAATCCTTATCACGGCTATAGAAATAGTGTCCCGGAGGGAACTGGCCGTATGCGGTGGCGAAGCCTTCGAGCCCTTTCAGTTCGGATGACACAAGGAGATGCCCTTCGTCGTCGTGGCCGATATAGAGGGGGATGACGCCGATCGGATCGCGGGCGATCAGGTAACAGTCGTTCGCTTCGTCGTAGAGAGCGAATCCGAAGATCCCGCTCAGCTTTTCCACGCATCCCACGCCGTATTTGCGGTAGAGGGCGAGGATGACCTCGCAGTCGCTTCCGGTCTGGAATTCGTATTCGTCTTTCAACTGTCCGCGGAGTTCGCGATGGTTATATATCTCGCCGTTGACGGTGAGGATCAGTTTGCCGTCTTTGCTTCTCAGCGGTTGTCCGCCGGATGCAGGATCGACGATGGAGAGGCGTTCATGGGCGAGGATGGCGGTTTTTCCTTGATAGATGCCGCTCCAGTCCGGGCCGCGGTGACGGATACGTTTACTCATTTTCAGGGCTTGCTGACGAAGGTCGGCGGCGCTGCTATGGATGTTGAAGATTGCTGTAATACCACACATGGGAATTATGATTTATGAATTATGAATTATGATTTATGGGGGTGCAGGTATTTGTCGATAGCGGCTGCTGCTTTGCGACCGGAGGCCATGGCACGGACAACGAGGCTGGCACCGCTGACGGCATCGCCTGAGGCGAAGATATTAGTGTCGGCTATCCGGTTGGTGCCCGGATCGACGGCGATGTTGCCGCGTGTGTCGACGGCGATGGAAAGTTCTTTGATCAGCCCTTCCTGTTCGGGGTGGATGAAGCCCATCGCGAGGAAGACGAGGTCGGCTTCGATTATTTCCGTACGGCCTGTCTTCCACATTTCGGGACGTCCGCCGTTTTTCGCAGGCAACCATTCCACCTCTTCGACTTCGACGCCTTTCAGTGTGTTCTTTTCGCCGATGAAACGGACGGAGGCGAGGTTCCAGCGGCGGATGCATCCTTCTTCGTGGCTGCTGCTCGTTTTCAGCACTTGCGGGTACAGGGGCCAGGGAGTTGTCGGGTTATGTCCGACGGGCGGCTGGGGCATGATTTCGATTTGCGTCACGTTAGCGGCTTTGTGGCGATTGGCTGTCCCGACGCAGTCGCTTCCCGTGTCGCCGCCACCGATGATGAGGATTTTCTTGCCTTTGCAGTTGATGATGTCTTTAGGCGGGATGACGATGCCTTCGAGGATACGGTTCTGTTGTGACAACAGTTCGAGGGCGAAATGGACGCCTTTCAGATTACGCCCTTCGATGGGGAGGTCGCGCGGCACTTCGGAACCGATGGCGATACAGACGGCATCGAACGTCGAGGCGATCTCTTTGGCGGATACTTCGTTGCCGACCATCGTGTTGACTTTGAAGACGATCCCTTCCTGTTCCATCAGCCGGATACGGCGGTCGATGATGTTCTTCCCTAATTTGAAGTTCGGAATACCGAATCGGAGCAGGCCGCCTGGGAGTTCGTATTTCTCCTGTCTCTTATACACATCTGACGCTGCCGA
>ENA-OXVP01000787-OXVP01000787.1-human-gut-metagenome-genome-assembly--contig:-NODE-787-length-13417-cov-9.55837_pt1 | contig 13417 bp, 9 predicted proteins | sample MGYA00249576_ERZ652695 | MGnify/ENA primary metagenome ERZ652695 (study PRJEB26925, sample SAMN05826972) | human gut metagenome | biome: ENVO:2100002; feature: ENVO:00000062; material: ENVO:00002003...
GTGCAGACTATGCTCCGGACAATAATGCGATTGAAAGACTAATGCGATATATTAGCTTAAGCCGCAGAAACTCCTTATTCTGTGGGAGTCATCAGGGGGCTAAAAGGGCTGCACTGATCTACTCACTGGCTTGTTCGTGCAGGCTCAACAACATTAACTCATTTGAGTATTTTAAAGATTTGCTTACTAAGCTCATTGATATAAATCCCAATACAGATCACGAGACTATAAGAAATTTACTCCCCCATAAATGGCAAAGGTAGCATCGCGGAGACGATTACCTTTCGCCATGATGGTTATGATAGATGAATGATAGTTCAAAATGGCAACTATCATGCCATAACATATTGGTTTAAAACAATATACAAACGGATATGATAGTATGATGGTTGTTTTTGCAAAAACATTAGTTTTTCGTCACTTTCGGGGTAGGCCATGTGTTAAAGCTAATAAGTTTATTGCATAGCAAGGTAATGCTTGCCCTGTTGAATATTTCTGATCTCAAAGGCCAGTTCATCTACATGCTTGAGGATGCTTTTTGCTGTGGTGACATATAGTCCCTGCCTGTATGACCACGCATCAACTTGCATATGACGAACGGATGTACATTCAGACCTTTCAGATATTTCTTCAGGTTCTCTTCACCCGGCCCTGGAAAGAGTGTGATGGGCTTATGGGTGATGTTTCGCATTGTTCGGGAAAATCATTCGGATGATTTGGAAAAAGAGTTTCAAAAACGGTTGCTCTTTAAGCTAAGAAGCCTGAAAACAGGAATGTTAATATCGTCAGAAATCTTAAAAACAAATCAAATTGACAGCAACGAACCTGTTTTTATGATAAATCGAGTAGTTAAAAGGGTTGTCCTGATTATAAAAATGCGTACCTTTCCCTCCTGAAAACAACCTGTCTAACAATATATCCGTATGAAAAAAATATTCTTGCTTATCTTGTTGCCCGTCAGTCTCTTCTTTTCGTGTGTAGGAGACCGGATCGCATCGGAAACGATGGACCGGGCAGAAATACTTTTAGAAGCAAATCCGGATAGCGCTTATATCTTATTGAATGAGGTAAAAACTCCCGATAGGTTGAACGAGCGGCAGTTTGCACGTTGGTGCATGCTGTATTGCCGGGCGGCGGATAAACTCTTCAAAGATATGCTATATACCGAACAACTCGACCGGGCGTTGGTTTGGTATAAAAGTCATGGGGCCGCGGAACAACAGGCTTGGATGGGGCTTTATTTAGGGCGTTCGTATGTGAAAGATAAGCTTTTTATCCCGGCAATGAAGGCTTATTCTGATGCGTTGTCGTTGGCAAAAGAGAAGTATTTATATGATGTAGCAGGGTATATCTGTAGCTATATGGCAGACTTGTACACTTATACGGGCCAAAGAAGCGAAGAGCGGAGGAAGTTTGAAGAAGCGGCAGAATTTTTTAAGCAGGCCGGTAACGAGCGGAGTTATGCCTTTGCCCTGCGAGATGTGGCTAAAACATGGGCATTTGACGATTCTTTGTCGTTGGCGCTTCACTATATGTTAATAGCGGATTCTGTTATTACAAGGTTTCAAGATTTAAGGGGGATTAGTTCGATTTCTAATGGTTTGGGAAATATTTATGACTTAATGGGCGATGTGGAAAAAGCGAGAGCCTATTATAGTAGAAGTTTAAGTTCTGATACGATGGATCAAGTTCCCTCTTATCTGGCTTTGAGTGATCTCTATTATAATGAAAGCCTCCTTGATTCAGCCCGCTATTATTTAGCATTAGCCACAGGTCCGTCATTGAACCCTTATACATCGATCGATTGCTTCTATTTAGGTTACCTTATCGAAAAAGAAGCTGGTGATACAGAAAAAGCGCTTTCTCTTTTGGAACAATATCAGGCAAAGAAAGATTCTTTATATGATCAACAAAAACAGGTAGATATTATTGATGCAGAGAAACGGCATGATGTGGTCACTGTCGTTCAAGACAATAAAAAACTTGTTGCAGAGAAACAGTTTTTGTTTGCTTTGGCTGTTATCATTTGCCTTTTGTTGATTGTGGGTTATCAGTTGAGGGATAGGAAAAGACGGCTTGAAATAAATCGGCAGCAACAGTTTTTAGAAGAGGAAAAAAATCGGCATGAGAAGCAAGAAACGGAACAGGAAGGTCGCCTTCGGGAGTTAACGGCAGAGATGGAAAGGAAAGCTGCTGCGCATGAGGATACAAGTGAATATAAGAAAGAAATCACCGTATTAAGGGTGGAAAAATTGAAGCAATCCTCTTTATTTGAAACAATGAAAGAGCGCTGTCGGAAAGTAAAACCTGATATCGAACAAAAACTAAACGAAGAGGAATGGAGAAGCCTGATTCGTCTGATTGATTCCCTTTTTCCGAATGTCAGCGTTTTTATGAAAGAAAATACGTTGGGTCTGACAAAAACAGAAACCAAGATCTGTTATCTCAGTTTCTTGGATTTGCACTTAAACGAGGAGGCTGTTCTTTTGGGAGTCAGTTCCGATTCGGCCAATAAGTTCCGAAGTCGTACTCGGCGGAAGCTGTGTCCGAATCAAAAAGGAAGCGATATAAATGGGTGTATCCTACAAAAAGGATGGTAATAGAGTAGATATGGGTATAAAAATAGGGACAGTTTTGTCTTCGGAAGTGTGGAATATACAGGTAAAGAGCATTAAAAAAGGATTTTGGAAGGATTTAGATCGTTTGCGTAAGCTATATGAAGTAAGTTTATGTATTTTATTATCAGTTTTATAGCAGCTGAGAAATAATTTTGTCCATATAAAAAGAAGGTTGTCCATATACCGATTTGTTGCATCCAATAATTCCCTCTATGTTTACATTTGAAAATATTAAACATAATATGAAGACATTTAGAAAAATTGGATGTTTACTGTTAATAGCGACATTTTCGTTTCCTTGCTTTGCCAAGAAACGAATATATCTGAAAGGGTAGTGGGATACTGCTCCTAAGTCTATTATCCCTGAGCAACCTATTCAAGCATGAATTGAAGACAACAACAAAGACTTGCTGTTGAAGTTTTTCGCTTAAGCGATATTGGTTTTGACATGAAAGCTGTAAAAGAGATCAACTTTTTATCACATATATTTCAAAAGACTGTTTTTCATAGAGAAAGAACGGTCTTTTGGATATGGATGTCCTCTGGACTAATTTATGCAATAGTCAAATTGCTGATAGGTAAATATAATAACTATAAGATATTTGAAAATGTTTTTCCTCACGTAATTAACGGATTACATTTATATGTGGAGTATCCTACCGAATATTATGATGTAAACCATTATGGTCCGATCTTTGCGCTTGTGATTGCTCCATTTTCTATCTTGCCTGAATGGTTGGGGATGATTTTTTGGATTTTAATGAATACATATTTTCTTTTTTATGCTATTCGTCAGTTACCTTTCAATGAGAGTCAGAGGATTATAGTTTATTGGTATTCTTTGTGTGAGTTAATGACGGCGCAGGGGGTACAACAATTTAATATCTCTGTGGCAGCATTTATTATTCTCTCTTTTGTTTTAATTGAGAAAGAAAAAGAATTTTGGGCTTCTTGCTTGATTTTATTGGGAACATTAATAAAAATATATCCGATTGTAGGATTAGCTTTTTTCTTTTTTTCAAAACACAAATTGCGTCTTGTATTTTCCTGCGTTTTTTGGGGATGTTTGTTTTTGGTTTTGCCGATATTCTTCTCTCCGGGGACAGATTATATTTCTTCGCAATATATTGCGTGGTTGGAACGGTTGGAAATCAAAAATGGCCTCAATATGTTCGCCATATCTCAAAATATTTCTTTATTAGGAATCGTACGTAAGCTCACAGGCTGTTCTTTATATAGTGATTTGTGGCTGATTATACCGGGACTGATCCTATTCTTTATCCCTTATTTCAGAATTCAGCAATATAAATATCTCCGTTTTCGGCTCATGCTATTAGCTAATGTATTGTTGTATGTCGTGTTGTTTAGTACAGGAAGTGAAGCAAGTGGTTATATCACGTTGATGATTGGTGTCGCTATTTGGTATATTTGCAGCCCTTCTGTCCATAAAAGATATAATCGTTATCTCTTTTTTACGACCTTGATTTTTGTTGCTTTATGTTCTACCGAATTAGTTCCTCCCGGCATTCGACATCATATTATCGGACCATACGCATTAAAAGCTTGGCCTTGCACAATCGTTTGCTTTACGATATGCTATGAAATGATTTTTTTAGATTTCAAAGACAGGGTTTGAAAGGAAATATTTTTAGTAATATTTGATAGGGGTTTTTCTCATTTTCCCGGTCATGTCAACAAAGTCAAACCAATAAAAGAGAGTTGATATGAAAAAGAGTGTGATGTTTTTATTGTTGAGTTTAGTGTGTTTATCTGTTTCCGCACAAAATGGGAAAGTGAAAAGTGGGGTAATAGGTGGTGTTTCGATGGATTGGTATAAGGATGAGGCGATGTCTAAAGGCAACGTTGGGTTTAATATACCGGATATGAAGCCTTCTTTTCATGTGGGATATCAGTTGCAGTTCGAATTGAAACACCGTTTATCGGTGGATGCAACTTTATTATATGGGCAGAAGCGGGGAGAAATTGCCTCGGTTGGCAATAAAGCGACTCCCGTTAAAGGTTACAAAAGTAAGTTTGCAAGGAATTACATGGCTTTGAACGGAGTTTTGAATTATAATCTGATCGGGAGGCTGAAGGTAGGAGTAGGAGTTGAGCCTACTCTCCATTTTAAGGATAATATTATGATTGGGAAGACAATCAAATCTGCCTTTGACGTGCCGGTCGTCGTCAAAGCCGCCTATGCTTTCAAATACTTCGATCTGGCCCTGACATACAAACATGGAACTTGCAATGTAATGAAAGGAGTCCCTTATATGAAATCGGGACGGACACGTGATCTGCAAGTTTCTATCTTTGTCCCGATATTCCGGTGACACAAGTTCAGAACCCGGTAATTCTTATTATCTTTGCCAGTCAAAGTAATAAGAGTATGGAAGATGAATTTGATATAAGGGATGCACGGGTTCCGGAGAGCGAACGGGAGTATGAGAATGCGCTTCGTCCGCTTTCGTTTCATGACTTCAGCGGACAGGCCAAAGTGGTCGAGAATCTGAAGATTTTCGTGATGGCGGCCCGGATGCGTAAGGAGGCGCTCGACCATGTGCTGTTGCATGGACCTCCCGGATTGGGAAAGACTACATTATCCAACATTATAGCGAATGAATTGGGAGTCGGCTTCAAGGTGACTTCCGGGCCGGTGCTGGATAAACCGGGCGATCTGGCGGGAGTGCTGACTTCGCTGGAGAAGAACGATGTCCTTTTTATCGACGAGATCCACCGGTTGAGTCCGATTGTGGAGGAATATCTGTATTCGGCGATGGAAGATTACCGGATCGATATCATGATCGATAAAGGGCCGAGCGCCCGTTCCATCCAGATCGACCTGGCTCCGTTTACGCTGGTGGGGGCGACGACTCGCAGCGGTTTGCTGACAAGTCCGCTCAGGGCGCGTTTCGGGATCAATATGCACCTCGAATATTATGAGATGGAGACGCTGACGAAGATCGTGCTGCGCAGTGCCGATATCCTGAATGTGAAATGCGAGTTGAGTGCTGCACGCGAGATTGCTTCCCGTAGTCGTGGTACACCCCGTATAGCGAACGCGTTGCTGCGTCGTGTGCGTGATTTTGCACAGGTGAAAGGATCCGGAGAGATCGATAAGGCGATTTCCTGCTATGCCCTGGAGGCATTGAACATCGACCGTTACGGCCTGGATCAGATCGACAATAAGTTGCTGACGACTATCATCGACAAGTTTAACGGCGGACCGGTAGGATTGACGACTATCGCGACTGCCCTGGGAGAAGATCCCGGAACGCTGGAAGAGGTTTACGAGCCTTTCCTTATCAAAGAAGGCTTTATCAAACGTACGCCCCGCGGCCGCGAGGTGACGGAGTTGGCTTATACCCATTTGGGACGGCTTCGCCCCGATGGAATACAAAGTTCGTTATTTTAATTGTCAATTATCAATTGTCAATTGTTTTTAAGTTATGGCAGGAGGAATGAAGCGTCTCGCAGGAGAGACCGCAATTTATGGTGTCAGCAGCATTGTCGGGAAATTCCTGAACTGGATGCTGGTTCCGATGTACACGCGTGTATTGGCTACCGAGAGCGATTTCGGGATTGTGACGAATCTGTATGCCTGGACAGCCTTGTTGATGGTGATATTGACGTATGGGATGGAGACCGGCTTTTTCCGGTTTATGAACAAGAAGGAGATCAAGCTCCCGATGCGGGTATATGCGACGACGTTGTTCAGTCTGGCATTCACTTCCGTCCTGTTTATGGTGTTTGTGTTCAGTGCGCTGACGCCGGTCAGTAACTTTCTGGGATATGGTGCGCACCCTGAATATATTGGGATGATGGCGGGGATTGTGGCGGTGGATGCCTTCTGTTGTATTCCGTTTGCTTTCCTCCGGTATCAGGGGAAGGCGGTTCGCTTTGCGGCGATCAAGCTGCTGAATATATTCCTGAATATCGTATTGGTAATATTCTTCCTGATCGCTTGCCCGTGGCTGTATGAATGTGCGCCGAGGTTGATAGGCTGGTTTTATGTGCCCGGCTATCAGGTGGAGTATATCTTTGTCAGCAATGTGGTTACTTCGGTGGTGACATTCTTGCTTTTGGTGCCGGATATGATACCCGGGTTGCGCGAGAAAGCCAGTTTCGTGTTGTTGAAACAGATGTTGAGATACTCGTTCCCGATCTTGGTCTTAGGGATTGCCGGGATTTTCAATCAGACGGCGGATAAGATTCTGTTCCCTTTCCTGTTCGAAGATAAGGATTATGCAGCTACCCAGTTGGGGATTTATGGAGCCTGCTTCAAGGTGGCGGTGGTGATGGTGATGTTTATCCAGGCATTCCGGTATGCCTACGAACCTTTTATTTTTGCCAAGAATAAGGATGACGATAATACGAAAGCATATTCGGAGGCAATGAAGTATTTCATTATCTTTTCGTTGATTATCTTCTTGGGCGTGATGTATTATCTGGATATTCTGAAATATTTTGTGGACGCCAAGTATTATCCGGGATTGCGTGTCGTGCCGATCGTGATGCTGGGCGAACTGTTCTTCGGGATCTATTTTAACCTGTCGTTCTGGTATAAGTTGATCGACCAGACGCAATGGGGAGCCTACTTCTCGACGATCGGCTGCGTGGTGACCGTGTTGATGATCGTGTTGCTGGCGCCGGTTTACGGTTATATGGCGTGTGCTTGGGCTTCGTTTGCCAGCAACCTGTTGATGATGATTCTTTCTTATGCGATCGGGCAGAAGAAGTTCCCGATTCAATACGATATAAGATCAGCCGTTATTTACGGCATATTAGCGGTTTTATTCTATGCAGCTGGGATGTTGCCCCGGATCGATTCGGAAATCCTTCGCTTGGGCTATCGCACGGTTCTACTCCTGATTTTCCTGGCAATCATCATTAGACGCGATCTTCCGTTAAGCGAATTGCCTTATATCGGGAAAAGGTTTGCATCTAAGAAAAACTGAACTAGTTAAATGATGATTTATGGGGCACGTCTGCCAAAAGAAAACCTGTTGGCTATTTGTAGGGATTAATTGGAAGCCGTAAAATGAACCGGGCTCCCCCGGTGTAACAGGTATCCAGTTTGAGGGAACCGTTGAGGCGTTGGGTGATGAGGCGGCAGAGGTAGAGGCCGAGGCCCGAACCGGGGATAAAGTCGTCGTTCTTGGTGAAACGTTCGAAAATCCATTCGCTCTTGTCTGCCGGAATTCCGCATCCTGTGTCGGTAACGCAGATACACATAATCCTTCCTTCTTCTTCGGGCCGGTAGGAGAGCGTGATGCTTCCCTGATTCGTGAACTTGTTCGCGTTGCTCAGCAGATGGGAGATGATAATGCCGAAATGATTCGGGTCCGAATAGATCAGGTCGTTGCTTTTGTCACCTTCGACCTGGTAATGGATATCCGGCTTCTGCTGTAACTTTTTCAATTTGTTCATCTCGTGGTGACAGAGCAGGCCGATGTGGACCGGTTCCAGCGGGAGGACCTCGTTGCTGCTGTCCAGTTGGGCGATTACCAGCACATCGTTCATCATGGAGGTGATGTTGTGGCAGTTCGTATAGATGATCTTGCTGAATTCTTTTTTCTCTTCCGGGCTTATACCGTCGCTGGTGATCAGTTCGGCAAAGCCATTGATCGCATTTAGCGGCGTGCGCACTTCGTGGCACATATTCTTGATAAAGGCGTTCTTCATCCGTTCGCTTTCCTGTGCCTTTTCACTGGCGATAATGACCAGCCGGTTCGATTCCTGCAATTCCTTGTATAGCGATTTGATCTTTCCTAGGCGGAAGAATATGAAGATTCCGAAGCAGATCGAAAGAATGAGCAACGCGAGGAATAGATATAACTGGCTCCGGCTCTTTTGCAGGTCTATTTCCAGTGCCTTTTTCTCGACCACCAGCTCGTCCACATGCTTTTTGATCTCCAGGTCTTCGACTTTTTTTTCCATGCTTCGTGTGCGTGCGGAATCCAGGAGTACGGAATATTCCTTGTAGGCTTCGTAGGCATCTTTGTATCTGTGCAGACTGTCGAGACAGTCGATTTTGTCTTTTAGTGTCAGGACGATGTTTTCGGTCAGGTCGAACTGGAAATCGCCGTGGCGGAAATAATAGATGACCGAATCGTTGTAATCTGCGGCTTTCTGGAAATCCCGTATTGACTTATAATAGTTGAGCGAAGTGAAATAACGGTCATATTCAGCGGAGAATGCAGCATCTTCAGGATATTTCCTGTTCAAGTCGATGAAGTAGTTGAAATAGTGGGTTGCCATATCTTTCCCGACTGTTTCTGCTGCGGTAGCCAAAGTAGAGTAGGCGTTCAGCAGATGCCGTTTGCTTGTGTACGGGCGCTTCTTCATCTCTTTTGTGTCAGCATATTCCTTTTGCATGTTCAAGTAGCGGAGGGAGGCTTTCACCCGATTTTCGGGAGTCGCTTCCATAAGGCTTAGTATGTTGAGCGTATTCAGGCGGAACAGATACGAATAGCGGAGCGGGATGTTGTCCGACAGTTCGATCAGGTTGTTCATGTAATAACATACCTCTTTATAGATAGCATCCTGGTTTTTCGGATCGACCCGGTTGCTGTTCGCCATACCGAGGAGATAATAGTTCGATATTTTGTCAAGAACCGGCATGTCTTTTTCCGTTTCGAGGCGGAGTTTGTATTTTTCAATCAGTTTCATCCGGTCTTCGCCTTTGGTGTAATAGACAACACGGACATCCATGATCGTTTTCATATACGTGACGAGGAAATCGCGTGCTTTCCCTTTCAGCTCCCTTTCGGCTTCGGCGAGATACACCTTTGCGCTGTCTTTGGCATCGGTATTCACGTAAAAGCGCAAGATTTCGGTCAGGGCCGCTTCCTTATAATAGTCTTCGTCTTCTTCAAGTGCGAGCCAATAGAGCTGTTTGGCATATTCCACCTGTTCTTCCTGTCGGGAAAGATCCATCAGATTAGTCATGATTTCCAGTTTTTGCAGAGGAGAAGAGGCTGACGGCAAGGCTTCCGACAGTGAATCTTTTACTGCTGTATTTCCCTCCGTAGCGAGGGAAAAAGCGAGTAAGTATATCAGGAGAATGTAGTATTTCATCTTGTTTACCGGGATTTATTGAGAGTGTTCGTTGTCGTTTCTGTGTTGTGCATTTGCAAAGTTACGTGAAAATCAATAATTATCAGGATATATACTCCGCTTATTTTATGTTCACAGCTCTTATTTTTTATTTCGAGATACTATTTCTATCTTTGTGCGGTTTAGGCGATGTGTTAAAACGGTTGTGAGAGAGTGTTAGCCATTATAAAGGCCGTTTTACGGGATGTTCGTATACAAACGTTGATTTTAATAGGATGGAAAAAGGATTGTTGCACAAGCAGATTAGGGACTTCTTTGTCCGTAATTTCGATGTCCGTCAGGAAAAAGAGGATGAACTCGAAACGATCGAGTCTATCCGGAAAGGCATAGAGTTTAAAGGGACGAACCTTTGGGTTCTGATCTTTGCGACCTTTGTCGCCTCGCTGGGTTTGAATACGAACTCGACGGCGGTGATTATCGGTGCGATGTTGATCTCCCCGCTGATGGGGCCTATCATGGGGTTCGGCCTGGGACTGGGAATCTCCGATTTCGACCTGATCAAGCGTTCCTTCCGTAATTTTGCCACGGCGACGGTATTCAGCGTCATCACTTCGACGCTCTTTTTCCTGATTTCCCCGATCAGCGAGGCGCAGAGCGAGTTGCTGGCTCGTACGCAGCCTACCGTTTATGACGTCTTGATCGCCTTCTTTGGCGGCCTGGCGGGGATCGTGGCGAGCTCGACCAAGAGCAAGGGGAATGTGATTCCCGGCGTGGCGATCGCTACGGCTTTGATGCCGCCGCTTTGTACGGCCGGATTCGGATTGGCGAGCGGTAACCTGTATTATTTCTTCGGTGCTTTCTATCTCTATTTTATCAATACGGTGTTTATCAGTCTGGCTACCTACGTGGTGGTCCGCCTGCTGAAATACCCGAAGAAGGTCTTTTTAAACAAACAGCGCGAGAAGATCGTGACGAGATATGTCGGGGTGATCGTTTTCTTTACCATCGTGCCGAGCCTTTTCCTGAGCTACAACCTGATCCGGGCCAGTTACTTCAATGACCGGGTGCGGACGTTTGTCGCGGATGAGTTGAGTTTCCCGAACACGCAGATATTGAGCAAGACGGTGACCGATACCAGCGATAAGAAAGAGGTGAAAGTAGTCCTGATCGGCGAGACCGTGCCGGAGACGATGATTGCGAACGCCCGTGCCAAGATGCCGAAATACGGCTTGAAAAACGTGGGCCTTGTCGTGCAGCAGGGTTTCGGGCAGGAAGCCACCGACATTAACGAGTTGAAAAGCCTGCTGATGCAGGACTTGTATAAGAATAGCGAAGAGGTTCTTCGGGCGCAGTCCCTCCAGATCGATTCGCTGAAACGCGACCTGAACAAATATCACAGTTACAATCATCTTACGTCCGAGCTGATGCCGGAAATGAAAGTCCTTTTCCCTTATATCAAGGAAGTCTCTTGTGCGCATACCTATCTGATGGATATGGATAGCATTAAACCCGATACCGTCCTGTTAGTCTACCTGAAAAGCAAAGAAAAAGTACGTGAGGCGGAACAGGAAAAGATCAAGAAATGGCTTGCCGCGCGTGTAGAACAAAAGAAAATCAAATTAATTATTGAATAACGAACAAAGAATGAATCGTATGAAGAAGTTGTGGGCAGTGTTACTGCTTCTCGTTGCTTCAGGCCAAGTGTTTGCCGATGAGGGCATGTGGGTACTGAAAGAGTTGAATAAACAAAACCTGGAGAGGATGAAGGAGTTGGGATTTACTCCGTCTTACGAACAATTGTACAGTGAAACTGACCCGTGTGTAGCCAATGCCGTGGTGATCTTCGGAGGAGGATGTAGCGGTATCACCGTCTCTAATGAAGGACTGATTTTCACCAACCACCATTGTGGTTTCGGTTCGATCCAGCAGTTAAGCAGTGTGGAACACGACTACCTGAAAGACGGTTTTGTTTCCCAGAGTAAGGAAGAAGAGTTGCCGGTTCCGGGCCTGACGGTCCGCTACCTGCGTGAGACGGTGGATGTGAGCGATCGCATTAATTCACAGATAGCTTCGATCAAGGAAGAGCACCTGCGTCTGGCCGCAGCCGACTCGATCGGGCAGGCGATGGCCGATTCTGTAGGAAACACGGAGTTCCAGGCTGCCGATGTCGTGCCTTTCTACAATAATAATAAGTATTTCCTGATCGTCTATGATGTCTTCAATGATGTCCGCATGGTATTCGCTCCGCCCAGTTCGGTCGGAAAATTCGGCGGCGATACGGACAACTGGATGTGGCCGCGCCATACGGGCGACTTCTCCGTGTTCCGCGTATATGCCGGAGCCGACAACAAGCCGGCTGCCTACAGCAAGGATAATAAGCCATACCAGCCTAAATACGTGGCTGAAGTGTCATTGCAAGGTTATCAGGACAAGGATTATGCGATGACGATCGGTTTCCCCGGCAGCACGGACCGCTACCTCTGTTCATGGGGTGTGCAGCAGCGTATCGAGGATAGCAACAAGCCTCGCATCGAAGTGCGTGGCATCAAGCAGGCGATTTGGAAAGACGCGATGTTGAAGAGCGACGAGGTGCGCATCAAATATGCTTCCAAATATGCCGGCAGCTCCAACTACTGGAAAAACTCGATCGGCATGAACAAGGGGCTGGCCAACCTGAAAGTGATCGACCGTAAACGCGAAGAGGAAGCCGCTTTTGCCGCTTGGGTGGCACAGGATGCAAAGCGTAAAGAGGTGTACGGCGACGTCCTGAACCTGTTGGAAAAGGGATATACTTCTTCCAGTGAATATAAGAAGATCTCCACCTACCTGGGCGAAGCGTTCCTGAGCGGCGCCGAGATCGTGAAGCTGGCGCGCATGATCCAGAGCGTGGATGTGAAAGGTTCTACCCCTGAAGAAATCGATATCTTCCTCGAAGACAATATCAAGTCTTTCTTCAAGGATTATGACGCAAGCCTTGACCGGAAGGTGCTGGCGGCTATGATGAAGATCGTAAAGGAACGGGTTCCGGCAGAGAATCTTCCGGATATCTACAAGAAGGTGGACAAAAAGTATAAAGGCGATTATGAAAAGTATGCCGCCGATGTATTCAAGAAGACATCCATCCTGTCTTACGACAATATCGCCTCCATGCTGAAGGACCCGAAGAAATATGCGAAACTGAAGAAGGACCCGGCTGCCGAGTTGAGCCTGTCCGTCCTCATCTCCCTTTTCGAATTGCAACAGCTCACGGGTGATTCTTATTACGATATCGCTAAGGGCGAACGCCTCTATTTTGCCGGCCTGAAAGAGATGCACTCGGAGAAGGCTTTCGCTTCGGACGCCAACTTTACGATGCGTGTGAGCTACGGTTCCATTGGCGGCTACCGTCCGTACGATGCTGCCTGGTATGATTACTATACGACCCAGAAGGGGATCTTCGAAAAGGAAAACCCCGAAAGCGACGAGTTCTGGGTGCAACCCGAAATCCTCAACTTGATCCGTAGCAAGGACTTCGGCCAGTATGCCAACAAGGACGGCGAATTGCAGCTTTGCTTCCTCTCGAACAACGACATCACAGGCGGTAACTCCGGCAGCCCGGTGTTCGACAAGAACGCCCGCCTGATAGGCCTCGCCTTCGATGGTAACTGGGAAGCGATGAGCGGCGACATCGCCTTCGAACCGGATTTGCAGCGCACGATCAGCGTCGACATACGCTATGTGCTCTACCTGTCTCTTATACA
>ENA-OXVP01000846-OXVP01000846.1-human-gut-metagenome-genome-assembly--contig:-NODE-846-length-12709-cov-7.8568_pt1 | contig 12709 bp, 4 predicted proteins | sample MGYA00249576_ERZ652695 | MGnify/ENA primary metagenome ERZ652695 (study PRJEB26925, sample SAMN05826972) | human gut metagenome | biome: ENVO:2100002; feature: ENVO:00000062; material: ENVO:00002003...
CGAAGATAGGATGCGGCTCGGCATAGTCAAAACGGAAATTACATTTCCGTTTGTCTCTGCACTCTCCTTTCGCTATCTTTGCAGTTTGAACAAAATGAATAAAAAGAGAACGATATGATAGAATATATTACGGGAGAGGTTACCGATTTAACTCCCGCCACGGCGGTTGTGGAGTGCATGGGAATAGGTTATTTGCTTAATATTTCGTTAAATACTTATTCTTGCCTTTCGAAAGGGCAAGCTACACGTCTGTATGTTTACGAAGCGATTCGGGAAGATGCCTATCAGCTTTATGGCTTTTATGACCGTCACGAACGTGAACTATTCATATTGTTGATTTCTGTTTCGGGAGTAGGGCCCAATACGGCTCGCATGATATTGTCTTCATTGAATCCTTCTGAATTGGAGCAGGCGATTGCGTCGGAGAATCTAAATTTATTGAAGTCGGTAAAAGGAATAGGCGCTAAAACTGCACAGCGTGTAATTGTTGACTTGAAAGATAAAATAAAACCTACCGACAATCCGTTAGTAATAAGTACGCCCGCAGCCTCGGAAATTTACGAGGAAGCTGTGGCTGCGTTGGTGATGCTTGGATTTTCACAGCCCCAATCGCAAAAAACAGTTCAAAAGTTATTGCGTGATACTCCTTCAATGAGAGTTGAAGAGGTAATTAAGCAGGCTCTGAAAATGCTCTGATACCGGCGTCGTCGCCTTTTGAGTAAAGGCGGGAATTTGTGTAGGAGTATCGAATGAGAAGACGGATAAGGATTGGAACAATAGTTGTGCTAGCAGTGAGCGGATTAGGGGCCTATTCCGCTTTTGCTGCTTTGCAGTCGGCCGATCTGCAAAGTTCATCGAGTGGTATATCGGCAACGCAAAGCAATAAAGAATCCGATTCTATACAAGTCCGTTATCCTGTCACTAAAACATCACCCGAATCATACGATGAAATCGGGCAGATAGCTCCGATGGATTTGAAAAATCCTTCTAATCTGAAAACAGAAGTAGAGTATGATGCCGAAACGAATTGTTATGTAATCCATACCCGAGTCGCCGGGGTTGATGTTTGCACTCCTTTCATGTTATCGGCGGCCGAGTATAACGATTATACGTTGCGTAAATCCATGCAGCAGTATTATCGGGAACGGAATGCCCAGAATTTTGCAGAGAACAGTAAATCGGAGTTCAATTTTTTGGATATGCAGTTCTCTCTCGGGCCATTGGAAAAAGTTTTTGGACCGGGTGGAGTACAATTGAAGACACAAGGATCTATCGAGTTGAATATGGGATTGAAACATAACAAACTCGATAATCCCGCACTGCCGATGAGTTCCAGAAAGAAGACTTATTTCGACTTCGACGAGAAGATACAGGCTTCGGTAACGGCGAAAGTCGGTGACAAGATGTCGTTCAATATGAACTATAACACCGATGCGACTTTCGATTTCGACTCGAAAAATCTCAAATTACAATATCAGGGAAAAGAAGACGAGATTATTAAGAATATCGAAGCCGGTAATGTGAGTATGACCACAGGGTCGTCGTTGATACGTGGTAGTACGGCTTTATTCGGTGTAAAGACGACTATGCAGTTCGGTAAATTGACGGCTACCGCTCTTATTTCTCAACAACAGTCCGAATCGAAAACGGTCAATGCGAGTGGTGGGGCACAGACCACGCCGTTCGAAATCCGGGCAGACGCTTATGACGAAAACAGGCACTTTTTCTTAGCTCATTTTTTTAGGGACAATTACGATAAATTTGCTTCCAAATTGCCTTATGTCTCATCGGGCGTGAGTATCAATCGAATAGAAGTTTGGATTACGAATAAACAAGGTAATTATGAAGAGTCGAGGAATATTGTCGGTTTTATGGATTTGGCCGAAAATGTTCATATCGGTAACGACCATTGGATATCGGCTACCGCGCAGCAGAATCCGATGAATAACTCCAACTCGTTGTATGCCGAGATTAAAAACGGTTATCCCGATGCTCGTAATATCAATTTGGTGACACAGGCTTTGGAGCCTCTTTCTGTTTATGGTATCGAGGGGGGGCAGGATTATGTGAAAATAGAGAGTGCCCGGAAACTTGCTTCTTCTGAATATACGTTGAATTCCCAATTGGGCTATATCTCCTTGAAAAGTAAGCTGAATGCCGATGAGATGATTGCTGTCGCTTATGAATATACTTATAACGGACAGGTTTATCAGGTTGGGGAATTTTCGGGAGATGTTACCGATACGGATCAATGTCTTTTTCTGAAAATGTTGAAAGGTTCTACCATTTCGACCTCATTACCCATTTGGGATTTAATGATGAAAAATGTTTATTCGCTGGGGGCCTATCAGGTTCAGAAGGATAAATTCAGGTTGTATATTAAATATCAGAATGATTCTACGGGGGTAGCTGTAAACAATATACCGGAGGGGAATATATCCAATCAGACTTTGTTGCAAGTAATGAATCTCGACCGCTTAGATGTGAATGAATCGGAATATTCCGATGGCATTTTTGACTATATAGAGGGGTATACGATTCAATCTTCGAACGGGAGAATTATATTTCCGGTCATAGAGCCGTTCGGTAGTCACTTGGCCGAAAAAATAGGAAATGCGGCGATAGCGGAAAAGTATGTTTATCAAGAGCTGTATGATTCGACATTGACTATCGCCCAGCAAGTATCGGAGAAGAATAAATTTATTATGACCGGAGAATATAAAGCATCTTCGGGCGCAGAGATAAGATTAAATGCGATGAATGTACCTCGGGGATCGGTGGTTGTTACTGCCGGAGGTATGACTTTGGTCGAAAATTCCGATTATATTGTGGATTATGCGATGGGTGTCGTGACGATATTGAACCAAAGTATAATCGAGGCGGGAACTCCGATTAGTGTATCGCTTGAAAATCAATCGATGTTCAATATGCAACGTAAGACAATGCTGGGACTCGATTTGAATTATGCGTTCTCCAAAGATTTTAATGTAGGAGCGACGATTATGCATTTGTCCGAAAAGTCCCTGACAGAAAAAGTAAATATGGGCGATGAGGTACTGAATAATACTTTGTGGGGAGTGAACTTGTCTTATAATACGAATTTTTTATGGTTGACCAATTTGTTGAATAAAATTCCGACTGTAAACGCAACAGCTCCTTCTACGTTGGCTCTCACGGCCGAATTTGCCCAATTGATACCGCATAAATCCAAAAACGGCAGCTCGCAGGGAACATCGTATATCGATGATTTCGAATCGACACAAACAGGGTTGGACTTGAAGTCTCCTTATTCATGGACGTTGGCTTCCACTCCGTACGACCCTTCATCTGATGCTTTGTTTCCCGAAGCTCGCTATTCCAATGATATTCGTTATGGGCAAAATAGAGCATTGCTATCGTGGTATTATATCGATAGAATGTTTACTCAGAAAAACTCGACATTGATACCGGCTCACCTGAAAAATGATTTGGACCAATTGTCCAATCCTTATGTACGTGAGGTGAGTGTACGGGAAATATTTCCCAATAAGGAAATCAATTATGGAGAATCGACGACCTTACAGACATTGAACCTTTCATTTTATCCACAGGAACGGGGGCCGTACAATCTCGATGCCGATAATATCGACTCACAAGGACTTTTGTTGAATCCGGAGAACCGTTGGGGCGGGATTATGCGAAAAATGGATTATACCGATTTCGAATCATCGAATATCGAATATATACAGTTCTGGCTCATGGATCCGTTTTTAGATGAGAATCAGACTAATCATAACGGGGGAGAATTGTATTTTAATTTGGGAGAAGTGTCGGAAGATATTCTTAAAGACGGTATGAAGTCTTTCGAGAACGGTTTGCCTGTCGACGGTGATACAACACAGATAGCGACTACGGTGTGGGGAAAGGTATCCAAACGTCAGTCTTTGACTTATGCATTCGATAATACCAGTGGTGCACGGGCTTTGCAAGACGTAGGTTTAGACGGTCTGTCGAATGACGAGGAATATGGGTTCTCATCTTATAGAGATTATTTGGACAAGCTCGAAACTAAACTATCTCCGGTGGTAGTAGAGGCTATGCGACAAGATCAGTTTTCTCCGTTTAACGATCCGGCCGGGGATAATTACCATTTTTATCGTGGACACGATTATGACGATGCCCAAACTTCTATATTGGACCGGTACAAACGATATAACGGAACAGAAAACAATTCCCGGTCTCCCGAGGAAATGAATGATTCGTATTATCAGTCTTCCAAAAGCGTTCCTGACGTGGAAGATATCAATCAGGATAATACGTTGAACGAATATGAAAGGTATTATCAGTACCGCATATCGTTATGCCCCGATAGTTTGGAGGTGGGAAAAAACTGTATTACCGACAAACGGGAGACAACCGTCCGGCTCCGCAATGGTGAAGAAGGAAAAGCTGTGTGGTATCAATTCAAAATTCCTTTGTCTCGTCCTCAGAAGAAAGTGGGATCTATTCAAGATTTTAAAACGATACGTTTTATCCGCATGTTTATGACGGGTTTTGAGTGTGAAACACATTTGCGTTTTGCCACGTTGGAATTGGTTCGGGGTGAATGGCGAACGTATAACTATGCTTTGAATTTGAAAGGAGATGCTCCGGCTCAGGGTAAGATGGATATATCGGTGGTAAATATTGAGGAAAATGCAGGACAGGTTCCTGTTAATTATGTTTTACCTCCGGGAGTAACCCGTATTATAGACCCGGGGCAATCGCAAATAACTCAGCTTAATGAACAAGCCATGTCTTTGAAAGTAACCGATTTGCAGTCAGGAGATGCTCGTGCGGTTTATAAGAACAGTGGTATGGATATGCGTACATACAAGCGGTTACAGATGTTTGTACATGCAGAGAAGCTGATTGACGATAAAACTAATTTACGAGATGGCGATGTGTCTGTGTTTTTACGATTAGGATCCGATAGCAAATCGAATTATTATGAGTATGAGGTCCCGTTGTCATTGACGGAGCCGGGTAATTATAGCACATATAATGCACAAGATCAAGAAGCGGTTTGGCCACAATCCAATATGTTTGATTTTCCTCTTTCTTTGTTTACCGATTTGAAGCTGGAACGGAATGCAAAGAAGCGTATGGATAATTCGACGGTGACGTTTCAAACTCGTTATTCCAGTTATGATCCCGATAAAAATCAAAATAAGGTGACTATCGTGGGGAACCCTTCTTTGAGCGATGTTCGTACGATGATGATCGGTGTGAGAAATAATTCGAATGCAGCTAAGGATATAGTCGTTTGGGTGAATGAAATGCGTTTGACCGATTTTGACCAATCTGGTGGTTGGGCTGCCAAAGCAAATGTAAATCTCGGTTTGTCGGATATTGCTACGCTGAATATCGCGGGGCATGTAGAAACTGTCGGTTTTGGGGGGATAGACCAAAGCCTTACGGAACGTCGATTAGACGATTACTATCAGTATAATATAGCTACGATGGTCGAGTTAGGGCGTTTTTTGCCTGAAAAAGTCAAATTGAAAGCCCCGTTATTTTATTCGATTACCGAACAACGTACTTCTCCTAAATACAATCCGCTTGATCAAGATATCTTGTTGAAAGATGCTTTGGACAATGCGGGCAGTAAAGCCGAGCGTGACTCTATAAGTGATGCTTCGATAGAGAAATCGACTGTCGAGAGTTTCAGTTTGTCGGGAGTTTCTTTCGATATTAGGAGTAAGAATCCTATGCCCTATGACCCGGCTAATTTTTCTATCAGCTATTCTTATAATCGACAATCGAAACAAGACCCTACTACCGAATTTGAGAATACATACGATTATCGGGGTAGTTTCACTTATTCCTATACTCCTTTTATTAAACCTTTTGTCCCGTTGAAGGGATTAAAGAGTAAATCTAAGCATTTGAAATTTTTGAAGGAATGGGAATTTAATTATTTGCCTAATAATATTGCGTTTAATACCAATATGTCGCGATATTATTATGAACAGCAGATTCGCGATGTGAGTGGATCGGGAGGAATGGCATTGCCGACAAGTGTAAGTAAAAGTTTTTTATGGGATCGGCAGTTCTCGTTGACATGGAATCTCACCAAGTCGATAAACCTTTCGTTGCAAACGATGACGAACGCTCATATCGAGGAGCCGGTCGGTGTGGTGAATAAACAGCTTTTCCCAGATGAATACGAAGCATGGAAAGATACCGTGTTGACCAGTATCAAGAATTTGGGAACACCGTGGAATTATAATCAAACTTTCAATGCATCGTATACGGCTCCATTCAGCAAGATACCTGTTCTTGATTATTTGTCGTTTAATGCCAAGTATAACGCTACATACACTTGGGATAGAGGAGCCCAGATTTCAGAGGAAATAGATTTAGGTAACTCGGTGAATAATCAGGGGCAGTTGAGCTTTGACGGGCGTTTCAATTTTGAACAATTATACAATAAGTCGAAATATTTGCAGAAGATAAACAAACGTTTTTCTTCCAATAATAGGGCTGCGGCGGCGAAGAAAAATAGAAAATTCGAACGTACCATTTTGCTTCGGGAAGATACTACGGTTACTTTAAGGCATAATCTCAATAATAAGAAGGTAAAAGTTGTGGCAAGGGACGATGCCGGAAAGAAAGTGGCCCTGAGGACGAAAGTTCTCGATGCCAATAATGTGGTGATTCTCGATAAAGGAACCCAACGCTTGAATGTGATAATTACTCCTTCGAATAAGAATGAACGTAATTTCTGGAAAGAAGCAGCCGAGTATTCTTTACGGGGATTGATGATGGTAAGAAATGCGAGCGTGCGTTATCGTAAGACCAATACTACTTCGTTACCTCTGTTTTCCCCGAATGTAGGCGATGTATTCGGGCAATCGACTTCGTATGGCCCTATGGCTCCCGGCCTCGATTTCGCTTTTGGTTTTACTGATGAGAGCTATGTATATCGGGCAAAAGAACGTGGTTGGCTTTTATGTGATTCCACGCAGATAAGTCCGGCAGTTATCGGTCGTACCGAAGAGTTTAATTTCGAAATAGCGCTTGAACCTATCCGGGGCTTGAAAATAAACTTGACAGGAAATAGAACAGACACGCGTAGTTCTCAAATGCAATTTATGTTTGACGATATGCCGACTGTACGAGGCGGAAGCTATACCAAGACACATATTGCATTGAAGACTGCATTTAGGAGCAGTTCTGCAAAAGACGGATATTCGTCGCAAGCATTCGATGATTTTTTGAAAAATCGGGAAATAATAGCGGCTCGGTTAGAAGCGCATTACGGATCGTTGGGCAATTATCCGAATAAAGGTTTTATTGCCTCCACCGGTTTTGGAGATAAGCCCTATGATTCGGCTAACGGTGGTGTAAATCGTAGTTCTGCCGATGTAATGATACCTGCATTTATTGCTGCATATTCTGGCCGCGATGCCCGTAAAATCGATTTGTCTCCGTTCCCGGGATTGTCGGCTATATTGCCGAACTGGCGAATTACTTACGATGGTTTCATGCAAATACCGTTTATAAAGAAACACTTTAAAGCGTTTACTCTATCGCATGCTTACCAGTGTACCTATGCTGTGGGATCATTTACTTCGTTCCTTAATTGGGTGGAATCAGACGGGGATTTCGGTTTCGTTCGCGATGAACTTACGGGCAATCCCATACCCTCTTCTCCATTCGATATATCATCGGTAATGATAACCGAGAGGTTCGCTCCCCTTATCGGGTTAAAGGTGACACTGAAAAATAATGTTACGGGCAATATAGAGTATAAAGATTCCCGTACGTTGACATTGAATTCGGCAGCCGGACAAATCGTAGAGGCGTCGACAACCGATTTTACAATCGGGGCCGGGTATAAGATCGCTAATTTTAATACGATTTTGAAATTGAAAGGGTCTCAAACAGGTGTTAGCAACGATTTGACGATCAATGCCGATTTTTCATTCCGCAAGAATCAGGCTCTTATTCGCCGTATCGAACAGAATTTTACTCAGGCAACCAGTGGAACTCGTACTACGATGTTGAAAGTGACGGCCAATTATGTATTGAGTAAACGTATTACGGTAGGGGCTTATTTCGACCATCAGATTAATACACCGTTAGTATCCTCTTCATCATATCCTATTACGAACAGCAATTATGGAATCTCGGTGAGATTATCGTTATTGAAATAAAAGGAATTTATATTTTAAGTTAAACAGGTCGTTTGTTTAAACTGTTTCTTCAATTATTCGTTTTTCTTAATTAAAGGAGGGATAGAGAAATTTTTGAGTCGGAGCTTAAACTCCTATCTTTGCAGTTGAGATGCTTCTCCGTAGTTTTATAAAACCCAAATAAATGTATTGAATAAATGAAACGACTGATTTTTATTCTTATGGCTTTGTTGTCTTATGGCATTTTGAGAGCCGAGACTTTGAAATCTCCTGACGGGAACATTGTATTAGATTTTGAATTGGACAATGGAGTACCGGTTTATAAAGTAGATTATAAAGGTCGGCCGGTTATTAAAGAGAGTAAATTGGGATTAGAGTTGAAGTCGGGAAAAAATTTAACCGATGGATTTCGTTTGGCTGGTTCTGAGACATCGACTTTCGATGAAACATGGAAACCCGTTTGGGGAGAGGTAAAAGAGATTAGGAATCATTATAATGAATTGGAAGTAACATTGGAACAACCGTCGACCGATCGTCGTATGATTATTCGTTTCCGGGTATTTGACGATGGGGTAGGATTCCGATATGAATTTCCCGATCAGCCCAATTTGGATTATTTTGTAATTAAAGAAGAGAAGACGCAGTTTGCTATGGCGGGAGACCATACTGCTTTTTGGCTTCCGGGCGATTATGATACACAGGAGTATTCCACTGTGACGTCGAAATTGTCCGAAATCCGGGGATTGATGAATGAGGCTATTACACCGAATTCTTCTCAAACTCCATTCTCTCCTACGGGGGTGCAAACGGCTTTAATGATGAAAACCGACGATGGTTTGTATATCAATTTACATGAAGCTGCATTGGTCGATTATTCTTGTATGTCGCTCGATTTGGACGACAAAAATATGATATTCGAGTCTCACCTTACACCCGATGCATTGGGGGATAAGGGATATATGCAAACTCCGGCGAAATCTCCGTGGCGCACGATTATTGTTAGTGACGATGCGCGTGATATTCTTGCATCCAAAATGACTCTTAATCTGAATGAACCGTGTGTCTATGAAGATACGAGTTGGATAAAACCGACGAAATATATAGGTGTATGGTGGGAAATGATAACCGGGAAAAGTACTTGGGCTTATACCGATTTGCCTCATGTGAAACTCGATTTGGTCGATTATTCTCGTTTGACGCCTAATGGACGTCATGCCGCTAATACCGAGCATGTAAAAGAATATATCGATTTTGCCGCAGAACATGGATTTGACGCTGTGCTGGTGGAAGGTTGGAACATAGGGTGGGAAGATTGGATAGGTAAGTCGAAAGACTATGTATTCGATTTTATCACACCGTATCCCGATTTCGATGTAGAAGAAATAGAGCGGTATGCCAAATCGAAGGGAGTGAAAATGATTATGCATCATGAGACCTCGGGCTCGGTTCGTAATTATGAACGGCACATGGAGAAAGCATATCAGTTTATGAACGATCATGGCTATGATGCCGTGAAGAGTGGATATGTGGGAGATATTATACCTCGTGGGGAACATCATTACGGACAATGGATGGTCAATCATTATCTCTATGCATTGACCGAAGCCGCCAAGCATAAAATTATGGTGAATGCCCATGAAGCTGTTCGTCCTACGGGTTTGAGCCGTACTTATCCCAATCTTATCGGTAACGAGTCGGCGAGAGGAACCGAGTATGAATCGTTCGGGGGCAATAATCCCGACCATACCACTATTTTGCCGTTTACACGGCTTATCGGAGGTCCGATGGATTATACTCCCGGTATTTTCGAGACGGATATTTCTAAACTTAATCCCGATAACCACAGCTATGTTCGTTCTACTCTGGCTCGGCAACTGGCTTTATACGTGACCATGTATAGTCCTTTACAGATGGCAGCCGATTTACCCGAAAATTATAATCGTTTCCTCGATGCTTTTCAGTTTATTAAAGATGTGTCTGTCGATTGGGACGACAGCCGTTATTTGGAGGCAGAGCCGGGAGATTATATTACGGTGGCACGCCGGGAAAAAGGTGGTAATAATTGGTATGTAGGTTCCACTGTCGATGAGAATGGGCATACGGCTCGTTTCTCCTTAGATTTCTTGGAGCCCGGGAAAAAGTATATTGCAACTATATATGCCGATGCTCCCGATGCCCATTATAAGGATAACCCGCAGGCTTATACGATTCGTAAATATATTGTGACGAACAAGACTCGTATCGTTCAGCCTTGTGCTCCGGGTGGAGGCTTTGCTATGAGTATCGAGGAGGCTACCGATTCAGCAGCTTTGAAAGGATTGAAAAACTATAAACCGTAGATTGCGGTAAGATGAGAATAGTAGGGTAGGACTTATACAATAAGTCCTACCCTTTTTATATTAGCGTAATCGATTGCTGATGATGTTTTCGGAGTGGATATCGACAGATGAAAGATGGAAATCAGAGGAGACGTTCCCGCAAAGAATAAGCCTGAAATATTTATATGCCGGTCCTGTAAAACGCATGGGTAATTGTCCTGCTACTTTTGATGCGCTTGATATTTCACAGATTTTGGAAAAGTTGCCTTCGGCATCATTGCCTCCCCAAAGAGAAAGCAAGAGCTTTCCTTCTGACATCGAGAGCCGCCAGAAAACTTCTCTCCATTTTTGGTAATCTTCACTTTGGAGAGTAATTGGTCGGGATACGAGTGCGATTGGGGTTATCTCTGCTGATTCTTTTTGTAAATCGTAAACTTTTCCCTCTGCGTCTTGGGCGAGTAGATGACTGGCATCATAGAATAGGGAAGAGTACTGTCGGCTTATGCGATACATGTAGAGAGAAGAAATATGAATAATGAGACTATATTTGAGATCGGGCCTGCAACATATCAATTCTTTTTCGATTGTATTGTAGGCGATGATACTTCCTTGAATAAACTGAGATAAAGTCGTTTGATCGGTGGTCGCAGGAATTAATGTAGAGTTTATGTCGTGGTGATCGATTGGGCTATTGTTTTCGCAGGCGGTTTCGTCGAACGATAAGAGTTGTTGTATTTCGGAGCCTCGTATGATAAATAATCCTTTTGCCGTAGTAAACATAATCATGTCTTCGAGAGGGACGATAGGGTTTTCCGGCAGTATGGGTTCTCGATTCAGTTGATGTTGTGCTCCGTAACATACGATTCCGTTTCCGTTTTGCAAAGCCCATATTCCTTCTTCTGTAAATACATATAAGGGAAATTCACCGAACTGTCCTTCCGATAAAGCTGCTGTAATGGTCGCTATGCCTGTAATCTCTCCGTTCGAGATGGTATAAGTTTGTTCGGACGGGAATACAAACGGGTTTTCGAGTTCCGAAACCCGCAGTATATTAGGCTGTGTGTAAGTGTCATTTTCAGACAAGGGTATATCGAGTGGGGTAGAGGCCGGCAGAGAATCGTTTTCCAATGTGATTGCAGAGAGTGTCTCGTCAAGATAATCGGCCCTATTTTCATATTCGGAGGCTGTCAGTAGAAAGCTCCCTTTGTATCGGGTTTTCTCGCTTTTTACGACGATTTCCATTTTATAGGCGTTACTGTCGGGGTAAGAAATCAAAGGTGAAAGTTGATTGAAGAAATAGTTCGATTTCCCGTGCCAAACGACTTTGCATTCTCCTCTTTCGGTTTTGAGATAAGTGCAGATATAAGCACTGACAGTCTCGGCATTTTTGTTTCCCACGTTGAACAGACTGAGGGGAAATCCTGGAAAAAGTTTTTTCTTTAAGTTGGCTATGTGTAGTCTTTTGTTGTGTATATAGCTGACATGTGCTCCCGTAGAAAGCAGTGTCGTATTATCTGGCGAAAGAACCTCCTCGTGTATGAGTAAATCTGGCCGTATCTTATTTTCTATGGCGTACGATTCACCTTCCTTCCAGTCGCTCCAATCCTCTATGGTCGCTATTTTATAAAATAGAGAATCTTGTAAGTAGCGTTTCTTTATCTCTTTCAGGTCGAGAAAAGAGATGTCTCCTTTCAGTAGAAAAGAGATCGTTTCGTTTTCTTCTGTACGTTCGATCGTAAATTTAAGGCCTTGTTGTTTTTGATCGGGTTCGAAGATCGTGGCTTCGGGAGAGACAAAAAAGTCTATACTTCTTACGATATCTTTCCAGTTGTTGAGATTGAATTGATGAATATAATATTTCAGGCTATAATTCCCGGCGATGATTTGTCCTTCATGAGAACCTAAGCAAAGATTGTTTGAATTTTTCAATCGTATGCTCATTTGATAGGGTTGTATGGGGTGTGGCAAAGAGACCATGACCGGAGCCGATGAAAAAATTCGGCTCCCATCATATAAAGTGAGGGCATAACGTATGAGTATGGGTTGTATGAAATAGTGCCGTTTCCATGCTTTTTCTTGTAGCTGAAAGAATGCATTGTAGTAAGCATCGTTGTAATAATTGATGTCTTCGGTGTCGAGTCGGGTCGGATTGCTGTATCCATGTTGAAAGGTATATTCGCTTACGAAGTAGGCATCGGTATATTCTACATCTGTCTCTTATACACATCTCCG
>ENA-OXVP01000866-OXVP01000866.1-human-gut-metagenome-genome-assembly--contig:-NODE-866-length-12521-cov-7.39074_pt1 | contig 12521 bp, 8 predicted proteins | sample MGYA00249576_ERZ652695 | MGnify/ENA primary metagenome ERZ652695 (study PRJEB26925, sample SAMN05826972) | human gut metagenome | biome: ENVO:2100002; feature: ENVO:00000062; material: ENVO:00002003...
AGATCTGCGCATGTCTCGTGGGCTCGGAGATGTGTATAAGAGACAGGTCCAGGTCGATGAGCCGAAGCCGGTCGCCCGCTGTACGGCAGGCCGTCTGAAGCTCGTCGAGCGCGCGGTCTATTCGGCGCGTTTCTTCGGTCGCGGCGAAGTAGAGGCGTGTCGAACTGTAATTGTCGATGGTTCTGAAAATGTTGTAGAGCGTCATTTCGTGGATGTCCCGTCCGGGGGCGAAAGCCACTTCGCGGTCGTCGTCCGGATTCCGGATTTCGATCAGCAGGCCCGTGCGCACGAGCTGGTGCAGGACATCGTTCACGATGCGGGTGGGCAGCGAGAGTCGGCGGCGGAGTTCATCGACCGGGAGCGCCCCTTCGTTTTCCCGAAAGCGGTGTACGACCTGGAGCATGACGGCCAGGATGATCCGGCGTCGTCGGTCGTTGCTGATGCCGAGCGATTCGCGCTCTTCGGCGAAACGGTCGATATTCTGGTAGGCGAACGAGAGTTCGCCGCCGAAGAGCAGGATTTCCCACGAGATTTGCAGCCATAACAGGAAGAGCGGCAGGGCTGCGAAACTGCCGTAAATCGCGTTGTAGGAGGTCATCCATCCTTGCAGATAGAGGTAGCCCCACTGAAAGAGCATGAAGACCGTTCCTGCGACGATACCCGCCATGAAAGCGCTGCGCCACAAGACTTTCGTATTGGGCACGACGGCATAGATCAGGGTGAAGCTGCCCCAGATGATGACCAGGGCCGAAAGTTTCGAAAGAAGGATGCCGAGGAACGTATTCCCCGCGTCGAAGAACCGGAGCAGATAACCTCCCATCGTGCTGGCCACGAGCCAGAGGATCGGGGCGACCATCGCGATGACGATGTAGTTGAGGTATTGGCGGGCGATATTGCGCGAGGACTGAACCTCCCAGATGTTGTTGAAAGCGCTCTCCACCGACCCGAAAACCCGGATGACGGCCCAGAAAAGGGTTACGACGCTGACCAGGGCGATAAGCCCGCCCTGCGTATTGGCGAGGGCTTTGCGGGCGAATTCCACCATGTAGTCCAATACTTCGACGTTTTGCGGGAAAAGGGCGTAGAGATCGTCGATCAGGCCGTCCAGAAGCCCGAATCCCTTGACTACGGCGAATACCAGCGCCAGGATCGGGACGATCGAGATGAGCGTATAGAACGTCAGGGCGGCGCTGCGCACGATCGTATCGTGGGCGATCAGGCCGCGTGCCGTGTAGAACAGCAGCTTGTACTGTCTGACGGCCCACCGGACGCGGGGATTGCGGTAGGAGTTTGCGTTGCGCCGCAGGATCGTGTCCGTGAAGTAGGTGAAGACGTTCTTGACTTTCATTTCGGGACGTTTCTCAAAGGTAGCTATTTTAGACGGATTGTCCAATAATCCTGCCCGAGTTTCGTGAAGGCGATCCGTCGCTCGCCGCCTTCGCGTATGCCGAGCCGTGCGGCGATTTCAGCCGCCGTGAGCGGGAAATCCTGTTTCAGAATCGTCAGCCGGCTGCCGGAAAGCTCCCGTTTCAGTTGCTTGGGGTTGTAGGGCTCGATCCGTTCGATCTCCAGCCAGCGGCCCAATGTGTCTTCGGACTTTTCCGCTGCGAATCCGTAACCGTTCGGGCTCCAGATGTCGGCGTGGCCTTGCAGGTAGGTCGGCGTCAGCCGGGCTTTTTGAAGCGCTACGTCGGGGATCAGCAGCCAGCGGTAAGCGGCCGGATCGAAGGGCTTGTCGCAGGGAGTTGCACGGGCTTCGGCCGGCGTGCAGGAAAATTCTCCCAGTTCGAGCGCAACGGCCGTCAGCAGGGGGCCGGTTCCGTCGGTATAGACGACGACTTCCTTGCATTCGTCGTGCAGGGACACCACTTCCGTGCGGCAGGGACCGAAGAGCCGGAATGTTTCGCCGACGTCGAACAGCGGGGAGTTCTTGACGCAGAGGTTCGGGGCGATGCGACGGAGTTCCGGTAGCAGCTTCGGTATGTCGGGCGAACAATCCTCCAGCCGCACCAGCTTGCGCCCTTCGGCGCTGCGTCGGTCGGGGTCGGCGTAGATCCAGTCGAAGTGGTCCCGGGTCGAGGCGAGGAACGCCTCGGCGGAGGAGTTGATAACCCGTATGTTCGTTGCGCCCAGCCGCCGGAAATTCTCTCCGGCGACGGCCGCCAGCGTCGCATCCCGTTCGAGGGTGATGACTTCGCGGAAGCGTTTCGAGAGGTAGAGGGCATCGACGCCCAGTCCGCAGGTAAGGTCGAGCACCCGTTCCCCACTGCAACTCTTGCGGGCCGCGCACGCCTCGCTCGAGGCCTGTTCGAAAGCCAGCGGCGGGAGGATGCAGCGGGCTTCGTAGTAGGAGGGGAGTTTTGTCCGTGCCCGTGCGAGGTATTTGACCTGCGTGGCGATGAGTGCCGCATGCGGAATACGCTTGTCGAGGGCGATCGCCGCAGGGTCGCGGCCGATTTGCTCTTCGACGGTACGCCGCACTTCGGGAGTCAGCAGCAGTCGGTATTGTTCCGGAGTCATCATTCCGGGAGCGAAGATACCGATTTTTTCCGTTCGGCGCTCCATAGGAGCAGGGTTGCGAAGATGAAAAGTCCGTAAACGATCCAGCATTGGGTCGTCGTGAGCCGGATGTCGAGGGCGGCTGCCGGAAGTGCCGCTGCAGCTCGGATCAGTTCGTTCTGTGCCCGGGCTGCGAATCCTGCGACGTCCGAGAAGAGCGGTGCGAGCACTGTTCCCGGGATCACGAGCCAGAGCGTGCAGCTCCCGACCACGACGTAGGAGAGCAGGATGACGACGGGGTTGAGTGCCAGCCCGACGACCGAGATCTGGCCGAAGGTATGGGAGATAAGAGGTGCAGTCGCAGCGGACGCTGAAAATCCGATGGCGAGGGTTGCGGTCAGCATATCGATGCTTTTGCGGCGTGTTCGCAGGAGGCGGCAGAGGGGGAGTCCCCAGGCGATGATGCCGGCGACGGCGATGAAGGAGAGCTGGAAGCTGATGTCGAACAGGTAATCGGGATGGAAGAGCAGCATGACGAAGGCTACGCCGGCGAGTGTGTTCATCCCGACGTATTCCGACGACGAGGCCAGGGCGAATTGCAGGACGGAGAACATCAGCGCGGCCCGGACGACGCTGGGCGGGAATCCCGTCGTGGCGGCATAGAGCCAGATGAGCAGGATGACCGCGATATTGCGCAGGATGTGTCCGTGCCGGAAGAGCGGCAGCCACCAGAGCAGCAGGTTGGCGAGCAGAAAGACGATGCCCACGTGCAATCCCGAGACGGCGAGCAGGTGCGAGGTCCCGCTGCGCGAGTAGGCCGCACGGAGTGCCGGGGAGAGCGAGCGTCGATCCCCGGCCGTCATAGCGTTGCAGAGGGCCTGTTCGTCGGGTGCCAGGGCCAGACGGTCGAGCCGTGCGACGGCCCGTTCGTGCAGGAACAGGGAGAGGTGCTTCGGGGAAAGCTCCCGGTGCAGGGTGTCGCGCAGCAGCAGGCTTGAGCGGTTCAGGTAGAGGGTGCCGACGTATCCCCGGCGGGTCATCAGCCGTCCGTAGCCGCCGTGACGGGCGGTGAAAGGGTAGATTTTGCCGCGTACGACGGCTCGGTCGCCGGGATTCAGTGCGGTCGAAGAGTCGCATCGCACCACGAGGTTTCCGGCGGCGGGGAGCCATTCTCCGGTTGCGGAGTTCCGCCGGGCGCGGATCGTTGTGCCGGAGGCCGTTTTGCCTTCCCGTTCGGAGAGGCGTTCCCGGACGATGATTTCGTATTCGCCCGGAGTGCCGGTCGGCGGAGCGGGAGTGTGTCTCAGTTCGGTGACGGTCATGCCGAAAAGCAGAATGGCTCCCAGGGTGGCGAGGTTTGCGCCCCGGTCGTCGGCGAGCAGTGCCAGGATACCGCAGACGAGGAATCCGCCTACTAACAACTACAGCGGCAGTACGTAGTGGTCGGCCAGCAGGATGCCGGCCGCGAGCGGCGGCAATGCGCGGAGCAGGGGCATGCGCCGGAGTTTCGACCGGAGGTTTTCGGACTTGAGTCGTAGCATAACGGAGCCGGATCGCGGGAAATGGACGGAGAACCGGGCTTTGACTTTGTGTTTTTTTCGTTTTCTGCGTTCGGCGGGACCTCGCGGGCAGTCGCGGGCCTCGTCGATCGGATATTTGCGGTTTGCCTCCTTTGGAGGCGGCGGAATATTCCCGCCTCTTCGTTACATCCGCTTCGAGTGTCGGTTTTCGGATTCGGCGATTTCCCAATTCGTAAAGATAATTATTTTTCGGAAGAATAAGCCGTTCGGATGTATGGATAATACAAAACGACACGCATCAAATAGAATGATGCGTGTCGTTTTGTCGTGTCGGAGATCTTTTCGCCCGTTTAGAACGATGCGAATGTGTTCCAGTTCGAATTTTGCTCCGCTGCGGCCTGAATGTCGGCAGGCAGGTTGGCGAAGAAATCGAAGCCGGTGAGCCGTTCGATCTCGGCGACGGAAGTCGCATAGTTCGTGTAGTTATCGTTCGAGTACTCCCTGTGTTCCATCCAGAAACCGATCGTCATGGCCGACGTCACTTTGTTCGACGCGTCGCGCCGGACTTTCAACAACGCTTTGTAGTAATAGTTCGGTACGGGGCATCGTTTGCTGTCCGACTTCGGTGTGATCCAGGTGATCGCTTCGTGGTTGCCTGCGGTCTGGAGAATAGCGCCCGTCACCACATATACCGTGTCCGTAGTCGCAGCGATATTTCGGACGCCGCTTTCGAGCTGCTGCCAAATACCGCCGTTGAATTTGTTCTGAATCTGCGGCGTGGAATTGGTTGCGTAATAGGTCTGTACGACCAATTCGTCCGAACCGTTGCGGTCGGCGTTGGGTATCTGGTGCCCCCGGGCGTAGAACTCTTTCGAACTGTCATATCCGTCCGATGTGGTAGCTCCGAGATTGACCCCGTAGCTGCTCGACCAGACGTTGATCTGTTCGGATTCGGCCAGTCCGGGATTGCGCTGCCATTTGTCGGAACGTCCGTTTCCCATGTGTCCTTTTGCGAGCGGATAGGCTACCCAGTAAGCCGTGTAGGTCGATTTGTCGTAGTACATCGTGTAGTTGCGCTGCGATCCGGAGGCGGGATAAACCGTCTGCGTGATCGTCGCGTCGGCTGTCGTGCGGGCCGGAAGCTCGTACCAGGCGGCATGATCCGTCCGTGCTCCTTCGGTGGTAAAGGTTGTCGAAGAACTCTGCGGCGTGGAGCCGTTGGTCGCCGTTACGACGCCGTAAACCGTGTACGTCGTTGCGGGCAGAAGATCGGAGAGGTTGGCGGTCGCTTCGTTTCCGACAACAGCGGCAACGACACTTCCCGTGTCGCTGCCGTTCGTTGCGGAATAGAAGAACTGCACCTCGGTTGCGTAAGCGGTGTCGGTCAGACTACTGGAAACCTTCGCTGTACTCGAAGTTATGTCGCTTACGCTCGGTGTAGCAATTCCCGGGGTAGGGTCTGGGGAAGGATTATCGCCTCCCCCTTCTCCCGAGTTTCAGTTGATCGTGATGGTTTTAATCATCAACGACTTGCCGCCCGATTCGGTGTTTAACGTAAGGACGATCTCGCCGGACAGCGGAGTTTCCGATTCGACGACATACTCCTGGTTATTCTTTTTTGCCAAGGAGATCGTTTCGCCGAGTGCTTGTCCACCGACGGTTGCATTCACGGTACTTAAGTTTGCCGTATTTGCCGACATAACCAATGTGATTTTTTTGATTCCTCCGGTATAATCGGACGTTTTTATGGTGACACCGCTGGGGTTCGACCAGGAAAGACCACGATTGTTTTGATCAAATGCAGTGGGCGCTTTGCTTGCAGTCCATGTCAGTCCGTTCACCGTTAAGCCGGCAGCGATCTTGTCTTTATCCGCGCTTTTGAAGGTGTAGGTCCAAGTTTCTCCGACACCGCCTTCCGGTTTGCTGTTCTGGGTAATGAGCAATGTCGCGTTGGCTGTACCCAGTGAAGTAGTGGCGGTAAGAACGATGCGTGCTGTACGAGGTGTTGCGACCGTATTCTCTGTGGCTGCGACTTCGAGGCGATTTTCGCTGCCGTTGTAATCACCTGTGGTGATCCAGTCCGGCTGTTCGGTTCCTTCAGTGCCGTCGTAAATAGCGACGGAAACGTCTTGCGTTTCGGCGTTCTTCAACGTAACGGGGATATAGTGAGTTTCCGTATCGTTATAAGACAGTGTCAGGGTGGATGGATCCAACGTGATTTGAGGCAACTTGACGTATTCGGCAGGGATCAGGGTCAGATCTTTTGTCTGACTGCCGGTATAGAATCCGAAACCGAGGTTTGCTGTATTATTTTTCGCCAAAATACGGGAAGGGGTCGCTGCCGATGCGATTTGGTAAGTGCCTTTGTCCTTGTCCTTGGTAATTATCAAGTCGTAAGCCTCCGTAGAGATCGTAGCGCTGTTGTCACTTTCCCAGGAGAGGTAGTTTTTGCCTTGACTGATCGTGTAGTTGTCACCCGATTTGGTAATTGTCCAAATGAGGGTTTCATCACCCGTTTTGTAGGGATTTGACGGTGTAATCACTACGGGGGCCAAACGAGAACCGTCAGCCAGAGAACTCATTGCATAGGTTATTTCGGATTGGGTCGCCGTAATGACGTAGTCGCCGCTCAATGTTTCGGTCGCCTCTTCCGCAGCGCCGGTCATATCGACCGCGAAAGTCGAGCTGTCGCCTGCTGCGAAAGCCAGGGCCCGGCCCTCCTGAACGGTTACCGTCTTGGTGAAGATCTTCGATGCGGTGGTCACAGTAACGGTGAATGTTTCACCGGCTGCCACCTCGAACGGGAAGCAGGTGAAATAGGCGATCATGCCCGTTGCGCCGTTGGCCGTAAGGTTCATCTCCGAAGAGTAGCTCAGCGTCACGTTGTCCGAGAAATTACCGGGATAACCGTACTCCTTGACGGTACCTGCCGTCATATCGACATAGCTACGGCCCGTGACCTTCTTATCAGGAGCCGTGAATTCGACGCCAAGGACAGGCTCCTCCGATGCGAGGTTTTTGACCGTCATCTTACCGATGGCAACGGCACGGCCGAAACTCATTTGCAGTTCGGTCGGCTGACTCTCCAGCGAGATCGATTTGGCGATCAGCAGGTCCGCGTTCGAATCGAAGCTCGTAGCGGTCGGCTGTTGAGATGTGCGTGTGACGACTTTCATGTTGGTAATATCCGTATTGTTGGACGTAACCCATGCCGAGGCGGGATAAACCGCGTTATAAACGAGCGGAGTGTTCGCATTCTCCGGGAACGATACGGCGAATTTCGCCGTGCCGTCGCTTACTGTACCTTCCTGCGAGTTGGCGTATGTGGTTTTGGAGGCGGCCGTTTCGAACACCTGAAGGTATTCGCCGGTTTCGTTCCACGAGATTTTCCCCGTCAGGGGATCATATGTAGTACGGGAACCGGATGCTGATTCGAGTTCAGACGATGCGGTGACCGTCATCGTTACTTTACGACCGTTCGACGGGTCGGAAACCGTGTCGTCTTTGGAACAGGCTGCGAACAGAGATGCACACACTGCGACAGCCAAAATGGATTTGAAAAAAGTTTTCATAGTCGTAGGATGTGTTTGTTAGTATTCTCCGTAATCGGTGTCATTAACGCTGCCGCCTGCTTCGCCGGCTCCGCCATAGTCCAGGACAGTGCTGTTGGCAAAACCTTTCTCGATCGAGATGCTGAGGATCTCAACCGAAGGAGCGGAGTACGAAGTTCCCTCCCCCTTAACCGTAGATTCGTAGTGTTTTTTCATAATCATAGAGGTATTATGTTTGAGAGTTTTTACATCGTGTCCTGGTTATGGGCTACCACAAATATAGACAATATTCAATTAAGGAACAAGAAAGAATCCAAAATTCATCGAATCTTCATATTTCGATGCGGATTATGCGTGAAAGCGTCCGAAATTTAGTATAAATTGTCGAACATGCTCTGGCTTTTGTCGTATTTCAGGTCGGCGAGGGAAGCCGCTTTGACGCCGATGTTGAAACTCCAGCTCTGATAGTGGCCGAAGGGGACCCACGCGAACGACATTTGCCAGCAATGCAGGTCGCGTGTAATGGTGATGGAGGCCGGAGTCAGCTCTTTGGCCTGGAAGTCGTAACCGCCCTGGATTGTTACACCCATTTTTGGCAGAATCGTAACGCTGCCGTTGATGCCGAGCGTTTGGGTGATGTTTTTCTGGTATCCTGTCGTGCCGTTGTTGGTCGGCGAAGAGGAGTAACTGATCGTATAGTTGAATCCCAGGTTCCAGGGTAGCGAGAAGTCGTAGTAGGCCTGGGTCATGTATTGCCGTCGCAGGGCCGGGTTCATTTGCCCGTAAGGGTCGTAGAAAGGATTGGCGTAGGCCGGATCGACCGGGGCGCTGTTGATGTCGTTGATCGCCGGGGTGGAGTTGTCCTGGCGGGATTGGAACGTATAGCCGAACGAAGTGCTGGCCGATACCACACGGCCCGGGAAAAAGAGTTTGTTGATACGCTGGCCCTGCGGGGTGACCCGGTAAGGGTCGAGCGTAGCGTTGATATTGATGCCGAAATTTTGGAAAACGGTCGTGCGCAGCGAAATGGGGATGTTCGAAAGTCCCATGGAGTCGGCCAGGAAGTTATAGGATACCTGTCCGATGCGGAGTTCGTCGATCAGTTTGATCTTCTTCATACCCGAGGTATCGCGTTTGCTGAGCACCTTCATTTCGAGCGTCTGCGAGAGCGAGGCGTTGATGGCCATGGACTGACCGGAGCTGGGCACGCCGAAGATGCTCCCTTCGAAAGGCGAGTAGGTCTTGAAATTACCCAGCGTATCGCTCTGCACGGTCTTTACGTAGCCGTATTTCTGCTTGGAGAAGTCGGGGGCGTAGGAGAAGCTCACCGTCGGGGTGATCGTGTGGCGGATCGCCTGTACCTTGCGCGTTTTCTTCTTGGCCTCGTAGCGGCCATAGATGATCGTCGAGGCCTGCAGGCTGAAGTTGTAGTTGTACAGACGGTAGAATCCGTACTCCGGGTCGAGTTTGTCGATGCGGTTCAGCACCGGGTTCCAAACCTGCTCCTGTTTTTTGAAATACCACTTTTCGGTGTAGTTGATCGTAGGTCCGAAGTTGATGTAGTTGAAGATGTTGTACGTCGCCGAGATAGGAATGCTATGCTCGAAGCCGTACTGCATGTTCTGGAGTGTTTCCTTGGTGAAGATTTCGGACTCTTTGGCGTTGGCCTTGTTGTTGAATTTGCCGGTATAGCGGAGCGAGATCTTCTCGTACCAGCGCTCCTTGCCCATCGCCTCCTTGCGTTTGAAGGGATAGAAGGTCGAGACGTTGAAAACTACGTTCGGCAGGGCGATCGAGAGCGTTCCGCTCTGCGAGTTCTGCGAAACGGACATATTGGCCGAAAGGGAGAACGGAGTGCCGAGCCAGCTTTTCGAGTAGGAGATCGTCGAACTGGTCTGCGTCTGGAGCGCCTGGTTCAGGTTGGTGGCCGAATAGCGGTTATAGCCGCTGGTACGGAAATCGACCGAGGCGGAGAAGGTCGAGCCCGGGTTGGCCTTGGGGTCCTGCGTATGCTGCCAGTAGAGCTGGAAGTTGTTCTGCTGGAGAAAGTCGGGTTCGCCCTTGTCGCCGACACGGACGTTCGAGTAGTTGAAATTCAGGGTGCCGTTGTACTTGTAACGCTTCATATAGCGCGACATCGCGGATGCCTCCCACGATCCGAGGGTGTAGATACCGCCCCGGATGGCCAGGTCCATGTGCTCTCCGAGCGTGAAGTAGTAGCCCAGGTCACGGATGTAGAATCCCTTGGTCGATTCCTCGCCGAAAGTCGGCATCAGCAGACCCGACTTGGGGCCGGAACTGAGCGGGAAGAAACCCTCGGGCAGCAGCGGAAAGTAGATGGGAACGTCTTCCAGGACCAGGTAGGCGGGACCCGTGACCACTTTCTTGCCGGGAATCACCTTCGCCTTGGTCATCGCCAGGTAGAAGTGGGGGTGGTCCGTCTGGTCGCAGGTGGTGTATTTGCCGTCCTGGATGTGGATGGTGTTGTCGTCCATCTTTTTGACGTTGTTGCCGATCAGCCAGCCGTCGCCCTCCTGAGTCGCCACGCCTTTGATTTTCGCCTTTTTGCTGCCGATGTTGTAGGTGATCGTGTCCATCGTGTAAGGATTGGCGGCTCCTTCGGTGAAAGTGGGGTTGGTAACTGTCGGTTTGCCGTCTATCGTGTCGCGCTTGCCGTGGGCGTAGATGATCTTTTCGTCCATATTGACCCGCATGAAATCTCCCTTGAGATTCATGTTCTGGTAGTTGATATCACCCTGGTTGTAGATATAGACCGTGCGGTTGCGTACGTCGTAGTAGAGCGAGTCCTGGTTTTTGCCGCTGATGATGTCGTCCAGGAAAGATTTTTTCCGGGTCGTATCGCGCTGGGTCGTGTCCTGACGCAACGAATCGCGCAGCAGCGAGTCGTTGCCGGTGGGAGCCGTACTGTCGGCGGGGGCGATCGGCGAGAGGGGAGGCGCTCCGAAGATCGAGTCGATCCTGGTGTCGAAAAGCGAATCCTGCTCCTCTTCCGTACGTGTTTCGGCGGTCGGGGGGCGGTCGGCTTCCCGTTGAAGGCGCCGAATCTCCCGGCGGGTTTCGCGGCGGGATTTTTGTACGGCTTGCGTCGGAGTGCTGTCGGGCGGTGTTTGGCGTTCGGGTGTCGCGGGATGCTGCACTCCGCCCGGCAGCGCCATGCCGAGCACCGGAAGCAGGAAGAGCAGCAGGAGTGCTCCCGAGAAGATATATTTTGCCTTTAGCCTGTCCAAAATTCCAAAAAAAATCATACCTTTGCCGACGAGTCGGCAAAACCGCCCGAAAATGGCTCCGAAGGCCTCAGTGCGGGGGTTTTAACATCCGGCAAATATAGGTAAAAAATTCAGAACCGTTAAATTTTCAGCCACTTTTGCTATGCGGAAATCGCTTTTTCTTGTTGCCCTGTTTTTGATTGCGACACTCTCTTTCAACGGAGTTGCCGCGCAGAATATTGCACAGGGCGTGCGGGTCGTCGTAATCGATGCCGGGCACGGGGGGCCGAAGTTTCCGGGAGCTCATTACAGAGGCGTTTATGAGAAAGATCTCAACCTTCAGATCGCTCTGAAGCTCGGGGCCTTGATCGAGAAGGAGATCCCCCAGTTGAAAGTGGTTTACACGCGTAAGACGGACAAGCAGTTTTCCGAAAGTCTGACCCAGGATTTGCAGGCTCGGGCCGATATCGCCAACAAGGCGGGCGGCGACCTGTTCATTTCGATCCATACCAATGCTGCGGCATCGGCGTCGGCACGGGGAGTCGAGACCCTGATTATGGGTGAGAGTCCGCTGGAGAAGAACGCCAACGAGCGGGCCCTCTATTATAACAACCAGGAGGAGCTGCTCGATATGTCGAACGAGAAGACGGCGGCGATCGTTCGGGCTTATATCCAGAACCTGCAGTTCACCTATGGTGAATACAGCGAAGCGATGGCCCGTCTGGTGCAGAAACATTACGTCAAGTCCGGGCGGCACAATCGCGGTGTGAAGCGACAGCCGCTCAAAGTGCTCTACGCTACCGATATGCCCGGTATCCTGACCGAGATAGGTTTCCTTTCCAATTCGGAGGAGTACGCTTATATGAATTCGGCGAAGGGGCAGGCTCAAATCGCACGTGCGCTGTGCGATGCGGTGAAGGATTACGTCGCTTTCGTTCGGGGTGCGCTGCTTGTCGATGACGATGCCATTTACGAACAGGCCGATGCCGATGTCGCAGAGCCGGCTTCGGCTGCCGCTTCGGACAAAGCGGATAAGGGTAGTGTCAAAACCGGGAAAGCCGAACAGGAGAAGACGTTTTATGCCGTGCAGTTGATCGCCAGCGCCAAGCGCGTGCCGCCCAAGGACCGGCAGTTCAAAAGTTACCGGGGAAAAGTCACGGAGTTCGTTACCGGCGGCCGGTTCAGGTATAAGTATTGTGTGGGGCGTTTCGATACCCGCAAGCAGGCCGAAGCCAAGTTGGCCGAGGTGCGCAGGGAGTTCCGCGATGCGTTCGTGGTGAGTTGTCGGGGCGACCGGATCGTACAGTAAATAAAACGAAAAAAACAGGTATATGAGAAGAGAAGTTAAGATCGGCATTTTCGCCGTGCTGATGATCGGCGCCCTCTGGGCGGGTATCCGCTTTCTGAAGGGGTTCGACATCTTCAGTCGCAACGCGGTCTATTATGCCGCTTACGACCAGGTCGATGGCGTGCAGAACGCTTCGCCGATTCTGATCCGGGGCGTGAAGGTGGGAGCCGTGACGGATATTTCGTTCGATCCTTCGATCGGTAACGAGGTCGTACTTCAACTGACGATCCAGCGGAAATACCGGATTCCGTCCAATTCCGAAGCCCGGATCTACAGCAACAGCATCATGGGCGCCAAAGCGATCGAAATCGCTCTGGGCGATGCCGGGACCTACCTGCAATCCGGGGACACCTGTCTCTTATACACATCTCCGAGC
>ENA-OXVP01000896-OXVP01000896.1-human-gut-metagenome-genome-assembly--contig:-NODE-896-length-11989-cov-13.4099_pt1 | contig 11989 bp, 10 predicted proteins | sample MGYA00249576_ERZ652695 | MGnify/ENA primary metagenome ERZ652695 (study PRJEB26925, sample SAMN05826972) | human gut metagenome | biome: ENVO:2100002; feature: ENVO:00000062; material: ENVO:00002003...
TGGCTGTTATTTCTTACAACTACTTCACTAACAAAATTGACAAATTGACTTACGGGCTCGACGAAGTCGGATTCTCTATTGTGCAGACTTTTGCAGCTACTCATTAATTCTGCGGACCCTTTAAAATCTATTAATCATGGGTAGAGCGCAAATTAAAAAGAAAAGTACGTTCATAGATATGACTGCTATGAGTGACGTGACCGTATTGTTGCTGACTTTCTTTATGTTGACTTCAACATTTGTGAAGAAAGAACCGGTACAGGTCAACACTCCGGCTTCCGTATCGGAAATTAAGATTCCGGAGACAAATGTGCTTCAGATTCTGGTAGATCCGGATGGGAAAATATTTATGAGCCTCGACAAACAGCAGGATATGCAGGCTGTTTTGGAGAGCATGGGTGATGAGTATGGTATTAAGTTTACTCCTGAGCAGGAGAAGCGGTTTGTTCTGTCTTCTACTTTCGGAGTACCTATTAGAAGTATGCAGAAATTCCTGGATCTTCCCGAAGAACAACGAGACAAGATTCTGAAGAATGAGGGAATTCCATGCGATAGCGTCGATAACCAGTTCAAGTCATGGGTACGTAACGCACGTGCTGCCAACGCTGACCTGCGAATTGCTATCAAAGCTGATGCTTCAACTCCATACTCGGTGATAAAGAACGTTATGAACTCACTTCAGGACTTGAGGGAGAATCGGTATAATCTGATTACTTCGCTCAAAGTGGAATCTGAAGATTAAAAGGGAGGAAAAACAATGAGTGCTGAAGTACAAGAGAGCGGCGGAAAAAATGGAAAGAGCAAGCAGAAGAAATTTGCTGTACGGGTAGACTTTACTCCGATGGTGGACATGAATATGTTGCTGATTACTTTCTTTATGCTTTGTACCACGTTGAGCAAACCTCAGACGATGGAGATAAGCATGCCGAGTAACGATAAGAATATAACTGAAGAACAGAAGAGTATGGTAAAGGCTTCGCAGGCAATCACATTGCTGCTGGGGCCGGACAATAAGCTCTATTATTATGAGGGAGAACCTAACTATAAGGATTATACCTCATTGAAGGAGACTACTTATGGCCCGGATGGGTTGCGTAGCATACTTCTTCAAAAGAATGCAACTGCTGTCAATAAAGTGAGAGCTTTGAAACAGCAGAAACTTGATCTTAAGATATCGGATGAAGAATATAAGAAACAGGTTTCCGAAATAAAGAGTGGAAAAGATACGCCGACTGTGATTATCAAGGCGACGGACGATGCTTCTTATATGAATCTGATTGATGCACTGGACGAAATGCAGATATGTAATATTGGTAAATATGTGATAACGGACATTGCCGAAGCGGATCGATTCTTGATTAAGAATTTTGATTCTAAGGGAGAGCTGTCACAGAATATAGCCGATAAATGATGTAACACCTAAAAAAGAAAAGTAAAATGGCAAAAATAGATTTAACTTCTCAGGAATGGTGTCAACTGATTTTTGAAGGCAAGAATCAAGCGTACGGTGCATACAAGATGCGTGCTAACTCGACTAAGCGCCATAATCTCGCGATGTTGGCAGTGTTGGTCATAGCATTAATCGGATTTACGATTCCTACGCTGGTGAAGTTGGCAACCCCGAAGCAGAAGGAAGTGATGACGGAGGTCACTACTCTGTCGAAATTGGCAGAACCGGAAATCAAACAGGAAGAGATGAAACGGGTGGAACCCGTTGCGCCTCCACCTCCTGCATTGAAAAGCTCCATCAAGTTTACTGCTCCCGTCATCAAGAAAGATGAGGAAGTGCACGAGGATAATGAAATCAAGAGTCAGGAAGAGTTGACTTCTACCAAGGTGGCTATTTCCATTGCCGATGTAAAAGGTAATGACGAAGCCAACGGCAAGGATATCGCCGACTTGAAACAAGTGGTGACACAGGCTGAGCCGGAACCCGAAAAGGTGTTTGATATGGTAGAGCAAATGCCGACTTTCCCGGGTGGACAACAGGAACTGATGTCTTATTTGGGTAAGAATATCAAGTATCCGACTATTGCACAGGAGAATGGAACACAGGGACGCGTGATTATACAGTTTGTAGTAGAACGCGACGGTTCGATCACGGATGTGCGTGTGGCTCGTGGGGTAGACCCTTATCTGGATAAAGAAGCGGTACGTGTGGTAAAAAGTATGCCGAAGTGGATCCCGGGTAAGCAGAATGGAAAAGCGGTGCGCGTAAAATTTACTGTTCCGGTAATGTTCAGGTTACAATAATATGATGATGAAGAGACAATTTTGGCTGATAGGAATCGTTTTGTTGGCGGTATTAAGTGCTTGCCGCTCTAAATCGAAGGAGGGACCGACGGATACTTATTCGTCTGGAGTGATAGCTATTGCGGCGGATGAAAGTTTCGAACCCATAATACAGGAAGAGATTGATGTATTTGAAAGCCTGTATCCATTGGCCGGAATTGTCCCTCGTTACACGACTGAGGTCGAGGCGATTAATTTACTTCTGAAAGACAGTGTCCGGTTGGCTATTACAACCCGGACACTGACCGAGGAAGAAATGAATTCGTTTCACAGCCGGAAGTTCTATCCTCGGGAGATGAAGCTGGCTACGGACGGGCTGGCATTGATTGTGAACCGTGCGAATCCGGATTCTTTGATAAGTGTGTGTAATTTTCGCCGTATCCTGACAGGAGAAGTGAAAGAGTGGAAAGCGGTGAACCCTAATTCCCGTTTGAAGGATATTCAGGTGGTGTTTGATAATAAAAACTCTAGCACCGTGCGTTTTGCAATAGATTCTGTTTGTGGCGGGAAACCTTTGTCTACGGGCAATGTAAGTGCGTTGAAGACAAATCAACAGGTGATAAATTATGTGGCGGAAAATCCCGGAGCAATGGGAGTGATCGGAGTAAACTGGTTGGGAGACCGCAGTGATACGACTAATCTTTCTTTCCGGCAGGAGATCAGGGTTATGGCGGTGAGTGCCGAGGATGTGGCGACTCCTGTCAACAGCTACAAACCTTATCAGGCTTATCTGTATTATGGTAACTACCCGTTGGCAAGATCGATTTATGCATTACTGAATGATCCTCGTAGTGGGCTGCCTTGGGGATTCACTTCTTTTATGACATCCGATAAAGGGCAGCGGATTATATTAAAATCTGGACTTGTTCCGGCTACTCAGCCGGTGCGTATTGTCCATGTGAAAGACGAATAATAACTAAAATTAAGACTATCATGAAACGAGTACAAATGTTTTTAGCTGGAGCGTTTATAGCAGTTGGGTCGCTCTACGCACAGTCGTCCGATGCCGAATGGCAGATGGAAGTTGCAAAGTTGAAAGAAACTATTCAGTCGGATCCGGCGCAAGCTGCCGAGCAAGCTGAACAACTGATAAAAGGAAAAAATAAAAAGAATGTGGAACTTTTGATAGCTATCGGCGAAGCTTATTTGCAGGCCGACAAGTTGTCCGAAGCACAAATGTACGCTGCTCTTGCTAAAAAAGCGAATGGCAAGTCTGCTTTGGCTTCCGTGCTGGAAGGGGATATTGCGGCCAAGCAGAAAAATGCAGGTCTTGCTTCACAGAAGTATGAGGAAGCTATTTATTTTGATTCGCGTTGCACGCCTGCGTATCTGAAATATGCTGATATTTATAAGTCAGCAAATGCCGGTCTGGCCATAGAAAAGCTGAATCAATTAAAGACCCTTGAACCGTCCAACACAGCCATAGACAAGAAATTAGCAGAGATTTATTATTTGAAGAACGATTTCAGTAAGGCGGCCGATGCCTATTCCCGTTTTGCAATGGGACCGACGGCTAACGAAGAGGATCTGGTGAAATATGCATTCGCCTTGTTCTTGAATCATGATTTTGCGAAGTCACTTGAAGTGGCTAATATGGGATTGAAAAAGAACCCGCGTCATGCGGCATTCAACCGTTTGGCGATGTATAATAATACGGACTTGAAACGCTTTGAAGAAGCATTGAAGGCGGCGGACGTTTTCTTTAATGAATGTGATAAGGCGGATTATTCTTATCTGGACTATATGTATTACGGACATTTGCTGGAAGAACTGAAGAAATATGATGAAGCTGTCGGCCAATATGAGAAGGCTGTGGAACTGGATCCGACAAAGACGGATTTGTATAAGAATATTTCCTCTGCTTACGAGCAGAAAAATGATTATAAAAAAGCGATCGGTGCATATCATAAATATTACTCGTCTCTCGAAAAGGAAAAGCAGACTCCTGATTTGCAGTTCCAGTTGGGCAGACTTTATTATGGTGCAGGTACACAACCCGATTCGTTGACTATCAATGCTGAAGAACGTAAGCAGGCACTGATGTCTGCCGATTCTGTTTTCCAAGTGATTTCAGAGGCCGCTCCGGATAGCTATTTAGGCAATTTTTGGAGAGCACGTGCAAATTCTGCACTCGACCCCGAAACAACGCAGGGATTGGCGAAACCTTTCTATGAAGAAGTAGCCGCATTGTTGGAAAGCAAGAACGACCCTCATTACAATTCGGCGTTGGTAGAGTGTTACAGTTATCTCGGATATTATTATTTGTTGGCTATTGAAAACCCCACATTGAAAGCGGAAGCAAAAGCCAATAAGGAGAAATCCAAGGAGTACTGGAGTAAAATTCTGGCTATAGACCCCGCTAATGCTACTGCTAAAAGGGCATTGGACGGCATCAAATAGTGAATAATTTTAGTTGTTTGTCGTGACAGGAGGAGTGGAGAGTGATCTTAGCTCCTCCTTTTTTTACACTTTTTTTTGCTTTTCTATTGGAATATTGAAAAGATTGCCTACATTTGTGGTGTACTATTATACTAATACACTAAAATGCAATTGATAATCAAAAGAAAATGCTATGATTACAGTAGAAAACCTCTCATTTACTTATCGTAAATCGAAGCGTGTTGTACTGCACGACTTCTCTCTCTCGTTCGAATCGGGCAGGGTATATGGACTGCTGGGGAAGAATGGTGCCGGAAAGTCCACTCTCCTTTATCTGATGTCCGGTCTGCTGACTCCTAAAGGTGGCAAGGTAATGTTTCACGATACGGATGTACGCCGCCGGTTGCCGGTAACTTTGCAGGATATGTTTCTAGTGCCTGAAGAATTTGAACTGCCTCCTGTATCTTTAGTCAGCTATATTGAGTTGAACAGTTCTTTTTATCCCCGTTTTAGCAAGGAGGATATGATTAAGTATCTTCATTACTTTGAAATGGATATGGATATCAACCTCGGTTCGCTTTCCATGGGCCAGAAGAAAAAAGTATTTATGAGCTTTGCACTGGCAACGAATACTTCGCTTTTGCTCATGGACGAACCGACGAACGGATTGGATATTCCCGGAAAAAGCCAGTTCCGTAAGTTTATCGCATCGGGGATGTCGGATGATAAGACGATTGTGATTTCCACACATCAGGTTCGTGATATTGACAAGGTGCTCGATCATGTACTGATTATGGATGAAAGCCGTGTACTGCTGGACGAATCGACAAGTAGTATCTGCGAAAAGCTTTTCTTTGTAGAAAGTGATGATCGCGAACTGGCGCAGACAGCTCTTTTTGCCATTCCTACTATTCAGGGTAATTACCTGATCCTTCCTAATAAAGAGAAGGAAGAATCGGACATAAATCTGGAACTTCTTTTTAATGCTACACTGGCTGCTCCCGAGGAGATGGCCCGATTGTTTCAAACTCAAAAATAAAAGACGATGATAAAAGATACTTTTTTTAGTTTGCCTCGTTTTATGAATCTTTGCCGCAAGGAAATGGTGGAGAGTTGGAAGTCGAATGTACTTCGTATTGTATTGCTTTATGGGGTGATGACTGTTGTGTTGGTCTGGAACGGATATTTTGCATATCGTACTCACGATTCGGTTCGTTTTCTCGAACGTCATATGGAGGCCGATCCTGCCTGGGGATTTATATTAATAGCTTTTCTTTGGTTTCTATTCGGATTTGGTTGTTTAAGCGGGTCGCTGACAATGGAGAAGATGAAAAGCAAGACAAACAGGCTGTCTGCATTAATGACACCGGCTACTCCTTTTGAGAAATTCTTTTCTCGTTGGTTGGTATCAACTGTTGTCCTGTTGGTTGTTTTTTTCATTACCTTTGAACTGGCTGATTATACACGGGTATTGGTTTATTCGCTTATCTATCCGGACGTAAAAGAAGTGATACTTCCTGTCAATCTGGGAGATTTGGTAGGTAGCGGGAAACGGTGGTACTTGTTCCACAAAACGTATGAGTTGACACTGGTGCTTTCTATCTATTGCTTTGTACAGTCATTGTTTGTATTGGGCAGTTCTGTATGGCCGAAAAATTCGTTTCTTAAAACATTTGTTTCTGTTACGATAATTGTTTTAATTTACGTATTGGTCGGAATGTTGGTGGGGGATATGTTATTTAGCGGAAGCAGTAAAGATTATGGTTATATTTTTTCTTCAATAACGAAGGAACAGGTTACTGTCATGGTAACTGTGGGCTTTATGCTTTTTGCATTCGTAAATTGGACGCTCGCTTATTTCCGTTTCAAGGAGTCTGAGATCATTCAACGTATGTAATACTTTAGACTATGAATTTTAAAGAAAGTAAAGCTATTTATTTACAGATTGCAGATAGAATCTGTGATGAGATACTTCTAGGACAGTTTGCTGAGGAGGAACGCATTCCCTCTGTCAGAGAATATGCTACTGTTGTGGAAGTAAACGCCAATACGGTGATGCGCTCATTCGATTATCTCCAGTCACAGAATATTATTTATAATAAACGCGGTATTGGTTATTTTGTCGCCACCGGTGCGAGAGAATTGATTCATTCACTGAGGAAGAATACTTTTTTGAAGGAAGAACTGGATTACTTCTTCCGCCAAATCAAGACACTGGATATTCCTATAAAGGAGATCACGGATATGTACCGGGAATTTTGTAAAAAAGAACAGTAAAATAAATATTATGAAACGTACAACTTATATATTAATAGGACTTTTTGTAGCCGGACTTTGTGTGCTGGTAGGCGGAATGTTTATGATTTTTTGTTTAGGAAGGCCATACATTTCCAATCAACTGAATTTGCAAGGAGAGCAGATAACTAAAGAAGTGCCGGCTTGCCGGGTGGTCTGGCTGACTCAAACAAGGCTGTATACGCCAGAACGTAACGTCTGGCTGGCGAATTCTCTTCTGGAAGTGCAGCCTTCAAAAGAAGGGAAGAATCTGTTTTCTTGCTCGAAGAAGGTAAATGACTATCTGAAAATGACCGTTATGGGGGACACGTTGAAAATCCTTTTGGACTATTCGCTGGATCAACTTCCGCAGGAGTTTAAGAAATCCAAATTTATGGGAATGAATATAGGAGACATGCGATTGGATATGACGCAAGATGTGGAGTGTATTATAAATGATATTAATTCGCAGAAAATAGGATTCAAACATTTGGAAAAGGATTCTTTGTCCATTGATACGTCTAATTCTATTGTGGTCGATTCTTGTGATTTTGCAGCTTTGCAAGTCATCAGGAGTGGCGGGAATGTGGATTTTCAGAGTGGGACTATTAATAATCTGTATTTGAATCTGGGTATGATGGGTAATTGGTCTGTAAATGTTGAAAAATGCCATATCGGTACGGAATATTTAACCGCACATTATGCAAATGTACAACTTCAAAAAGGAGAGTGTGAGCGTATGATCTGGATTCCTGAGAAAAATGATTCCAAGTTAAATGTATCTTTAACCGGAAAAGCTTGTGTGACGGTAATGGAGTGATTATATGTCTGAAATAAAAAAGAGCAAAAGTGAACTTGTCTCATCTTTGCTCTTTTTTATATACTGTATTATAATACTTTGGTTAATGTGAAGCAGTCGATATCCGGTGCCCAGTTATAACTATTGCCCATTCGGATCGTATTGTAACCGGCCTTCAATTCAACGGGAATTGTGATTTGACTATGTTTCTCATCTTCCCCCAATGCGGCAATCTTAGTGATGACGCCATTGATATCAACTTCCAGCTGTCGTCCTTTGCCGTGTGAATATTGGATAGTCATCTGGTAGCGTCCGCCGTCTGTGCTATATACTTCCCGCCATTCTGCATAGTTTTCCGGTTTTCCGCCGAGGAATCCAATTTTCATCTTACCGGAAGCATCCTTGTCATGAGCATAAATAATGCCTTTAGGATTTTTACCCAAATCATTGAATAGAGGTAAGTATGCCCATTCGGCTTCATATAATGTAGGCTCCAGACGCGTTTCTCCTTCCATGCGGAGGAACATAGCGCTGTGAGGAGGCAGTGTTCGTTCAAATACATCGGAGAAATTTCCCAAGTCATTTTGTCTTGCTAAATCGCGTACTTTCACGTTTCCACCAAATTCGAGTGAGGTAAACGGTACAGAGAAGCTGCATAACGTATCCGAAGGATTGTAAAGTGCAACGGCACGTACATTGCCGCGTTTTTGCTCAATATCTTTCACCAGTACATAACCTTCATTTTCATGCTGCGCCACATATGCCTGCAATCCTAACGGGTCTTGGTTGAGTGCGATCAATTCCTTGTTTGTAAGTAATTGGAGTGAAGAATCCGGCAGGTTTTCCAGGTTGCAGCCGATTAGGAGAGGCGAACTCATGATACACCATAAACCGAAATGAGCTTCTTCTTCTGTCGGAGTAAGTCCTTTTCCGCCTACTTTGCTATTGTCACGGAATCCGATCACCATCATATCCATATCGTTGTAATGTCCGTTTCCGGCATAGGCAGATAGATAAAGATTCTTTCCGACTACATATTTCAGTGATCCCCAATGTGCATTGATATCTCCACTGATGCGCCAGGAAGTTGCCACATCTTTTGCCCAGGTACCGGGGAAAGCCCAGCGGCAGATGTTGACGGAAACGTTTTTGTTTACTTTGTCAATGCTGTTGCGGATAGAAGTATAACGTTCTTCCTCGTCCAGTCCGAGGACATCGCCTCCACAATAGTCTATTTTGATAAAGTCGAAGCCCCAGTCGCCAAAGTATAGCTGGGCGTCTTGAGGTTCGTGCCCATAGATACCTGCGCCTACTCCTGCAAGGTCGTTGTCCCAGATAGAACCACAAGTGTTATTGCCTGCATCCGTATAGATTCCCGCTTTCATGCCGAGACTGTGTATGTGGTCGGCAACCGGTTTCATTCCGTTCGGGAAACGTTTCTCGTTGGTGAACATGATTCCGTTGTCGTCACGTTTGCCGAAGAAGCCATCGTCTACGTTGATATAGTGGTAGCCCGCATCCTTCAAACCTTTTTCTACCATAAGGTCGGCCTGATGTTTAATAATGTCTTCACTAATATCTACTCGGAAAGCATTCCAGGAACTCCAACCCATGATAGGCGGAGTGATTGTCTTCTCATTCTCAGAATGAGCCACTTGAGTCTTTGTGCAACTGAAACACAGCAAAGAGAGTGCTGTTGCCGTCAAAATGTAGAATCTGTTCTTCATGATATAATAGGTTGATAGATTTCAGTCCGGCTGTTCCGGTTACGTCCCGACAGCCTAAAAATAATAAAGGGTAACTTGCTGTATTCCAGAAAGCTACCCTTTACCTTGTCGGAATGAGGCGACTCGAACGCCCGACCCCTACGTCCCGAACGTAGTGCGCTACCAACTGCGCTACATTCCGCTCTTGAAATGTGGTGCCACCAGGAATCGAACCGGGGACACAAGGATTTTCAGTCCTTTGCTCTACCAACTGAGCTATGGCACCTTTCTCGTTTGCGGGTGCAAAGATAAGTATATTTTTTAATACCGCAATAACTTGAAGGGAATTTTTTACTAAATAATAATACTATGAAAACCTGGATTTCTTTTTAGGGGATAAATATGTACTCAAATGCAAGACCGTATATTTTATAATTTTACACACTAAAACATTCAAACAAATATAAAATGTGTAACTATGGGACTGCTTTTGTTGTAATTGCTATTTTACTGGCTTTTCTTATTTTTTTGCAGGTAAATGCTGTTTGGTCAAGATGGTCTTCCCATACCTGCGGAGAGCGTGATACGAAGAATCGGAGACCTGCTGCACTGCGGTGTATTTGCCATGAAGCTGGCGAATAATTCTGTGGTAGCTTTGGTCTGTGAGTCGCGATTGCAACTGATAATGATGCCCTCCGAGCATCAGCGTATTATTTGGGTATTAACAAATCTACTTCATAAAGTTGGATCGTGAGGTGCAGGGGGCAGGATTAGGATTGACACTTTCACAAACGATTGTCTGCAGTCTGGGTGGGAGAGTCGGTCTGGAATCTGAAATGAACGAAGGTTCTACTTTCTGGTTCGTGTTGCCGTTGAAGGCAACATCGGAAGAAATTAATGAAAATAAGTAAAGAGTGCCAAAAAGCAGTCGTAATCTTTATTCCCCTTCTTAAAGAAGGAGAAGTGAAGTTATTATTAGTTTTTGGCACTCTTTACTTTTTTTAGGTAGAATGAACACTTAGTCTTTATGACTTAGGCGTATCCTTATCTTTGTCTCCGCTTCCCAGAGACGTGCTGGTTGATGCAGAACTTCCGCTCGAAGGAGCAGAGCTGTTTGATGAACTCGGACCGGAAGCGGTTGTGCTTGGCTTGGTAACACTCGGACTTGCAGTAGCAGGTTGAGCCTGTACTTCCCAGTGGAAAGGTTCGAAATTGGAATTCGGATCTACCCAAGACGGTTTCTTGGACGCATAGATGATGAACGGGGCAACAACTACGATGATTGCACCGATAATCAATACAGAGAACCAAACGGTATTGCTACCGGTTGAAATCTGGCTAGGCGGGATAAAGCTGAGGATGAAGGCAAGTAACGAACCACAGAAACCAAGACCACCGACGAACCACATCAAACCGTTACCGGACTTACCGATACGGAACGGACGGTTCAGTTTCTTCATCTTATACCGCAATGCGATAGCTCCAGAGAACATCAATAGGTACATAATAAGGTAAAGAATAACTGTCAGCTGTGACAAAATCTGATAAAAACTCTGTACAGAAGGCATAACGACGAACAGTAAGCTCAGTACTGTTACAGCAAGACCTTGCACGAACAGGATATTTTTTTGTACACCCAGTTTGTTTGTCTTCTGGAAGAACGGAGGCATATAACCGGCCTTACCTACAGCAAATATACCTTTTGATGGACCGGCAACCCATGTCAATACACCGGCTAATACTCCGAATGCCAGAGCAATAGCAATGATCGGTGATAACCAGGAAGCGTGGATGTATTTAAAGTAGTTGTCAAAGCCAACAAGCAAACTTTGGGTAAGGTTGATGTCTTTGGCAGGAATGATAACACCTAGTGCAAACGTACCCAAAACGAAGATGAGAACTGTGATAAGTGCACCGATAAATACGGCTTTCGGATAGTTTTTGGAAGGATTTTCCACGTCTTTTACGTGGATACCACCCATTTCCATACCGGCATAAAACAAGAAGATACTAGCAGCGAGAACGACATTGTCGAAGTTTGTGAAGTCGGGGAAGAAGCTACTATGGAAATCCATATTGGACTGTCCTCCGGTTGCCAGGTAAATGATTCCTAGGATAATCAGCAGAGCAGCCGGGATAATTGTACCTACCATACCACCGATTTTGGCAACCTTACCGACCCAGCTCATACCTTTCAATGAAATGAAAGTAGCCAGCCAGTAAATGACAAGCACTACGATAAGCGTATAATACTTGTTGTTTGCCAGTGACATATCGTGTACGTCATTCATTCCGATGAAGGCAATGGATACGGCGCCGAATGTCAATACTGTCGGATACCAGATTGTACTTTCAATCCATTGCACCCAGATAGCGAGGAATCCCAACTTTTTGCCGTAGGCTTCGCCTACCCACCGGAATACACCACCCTGTTTATCCTGAAACATTGCCGCCAGTTCGGCTGCAACGAGCGATGTCGGGATCAGGAAGACAATCGCTGCGAAAAGATAGTAGAAGGCCGAACTCATTCCGTATACGG
>ENA-OXVP01000931-OXVP01000931.1-human-gut-metagenome-genome-assembly--contig:-NODE-931-length-11601-cov-6.59328_pt1 | contig 11601 bp, 6 predicted proteins | sample MGYA00249576_ERZ652695 | MGnify/ENA primary metagenome ERZ652695 (study PRJEB26925, sample SAMN05826972) | human gut metagenome | biome: ENVO:2100002; feature: ENVO:00000062; material: ENVO:00002003...
GAGATCTGCGCATGTCTCGTGGGCTCGGAGATGTGTATAAGAGACAGCATTAGGGGTAACACCCACTTTCTGCTTGAATAAACGACTGAAATGTTGTGGATACTTGAACCCCAAGCTATAAGCAATTTCACTGACCGAAAGACTGGTATCGAAAATACGGTCTTTCGCTACTCCGATCAACTTAGCTTGTATATACTCCTGTGCAGAATTTCCGGTCTCTTTTTTAATCAAGTCGCCAAAATAATTAGGCGACAAATGCAAGGAATCGGCACAATATTGAACCGACGGAAGCCCTATGATTTGAGGTTTCTCCGATTGAAAATAATCGTTCAACAAATTCTCGAAGCGAGTCAAAATATCTTTATTCACATGGCTGCGAGTAATAAATTGCCGGTCATAAAACCGAACGCAATAATTCAAGAACAATTCTATATTATTTACAATCAATGTCTTGCTATGCTTATCGATAGCATGTTGCAATTCCGACTCTATATTATGAAAACAATCGAGAATTACTTTTCGTTCCTGTTCCGACAAATGAAGCGCCTCATTCGATTCATAAGAAAAGAAAGTATAGTTCTTCATCTCGCGTACAAGCGAAGTACCCCGTATCAAATCAGGGTGGAACAAAAGAGCCCAGCCCTTAGGCTGGAAATATTCTCCATTATTGACAATCCCTACGACTTGTCCCGGAGCCAGAAAAACAAGCGTTCCTTCTTGATAATCATAATAATTCCGACCATAACGAATATCCCCGCATTTCACATCTTTCAAAAAAACGGCATAAAAACCAAACCGTTGAAGAGAATGCAGCATAGGCTTGCATTTCGAAAAATCGACAACGCTGACTAACGGGTGCAAGGTTTCTTGTCCCATCATATCGTTATATTGGAATATATTGTCAAGTTTCAAAATCTCGTTCATAATCGTTTGTCTTTCAAAATTCCACAAAAAAAAGAATACACTCTCAAAAATATTTAGTCATACGAAACGCAGTCATTCTCTGTTTTACGAAAACAAAGTTAATACTTTTCCAAATAGGTCTCATACCTCAACTTCCGAATCCGTAAAAATGGTATATCTATCTGTAATCTATATACAAAGCCCTTACGATTCCCCTTCTAATTTTGTCTCACGAATCTAATGGTAAAGAAACATGAACAAAAATGTACTGATACTTTCTTCAAGCCCGCGGCGAGGCGGCAACTCCGACCGCCTATGCGATCCTTTCCTACAAGGCTGTAAAGATGCCGGGCACACGGTCGAAAAAATATTTCTAAAAGACAAACACATAAACTACTGCACAGGTTGCGGTATATGTAGCATGTACGGCAAGCCTTGTCCGCAAAAAGACGATGCCGCCGAAGTGATCGAAAAAATGATTGCCGCCGATGTCATAGTCATGGCAACGCCCGTCTATTTCTATACGATGAGTGCACAGATGAAAACCCTCATCGACCGTTGTTGCGCCCGTTACACAGAAATCACAAACAAAAATTTTTATTTCATCGTAACGGCCGCCGAACCGAGTACCCCGGCTATGGAACGCACGATTGACGGATTCCGAGGATTTCTCGACTGCCTCGAAGGAGCTCGTGAAAAAGGGATTATCTATGGAACCGGGGTATGGAAAGTCGGAGAAATAGAAGGAAAACCCGTTTTGAAAGAAGCCTATGAAATCGGGGAAAAAATTTAGAAGCTGTTTTAAATTTATTCCGAGACAGATTGAGCCTATGTTGAAGCAGATTGGAGTTCGAGATATGCAGTCAATAGCGGGCTATTGACAAAAATCAAGGGATTCAAGATGCGAGACGGGGCTCAATATGGCCGGAACGTACCTGCCTGAAATGATAATATTATTTCTCAATAAATTTAAAACAGCTTCTAATAAACAGACGATTTATTGCCCCATGTGTTTTTGCAATATGAGATATAAAAACTCGGCATAACGCATAAAAACAAGAAAAATGTGTGTTTTCATATTCATATTTTACTATGTATAAAATTAGTAAATATCTCAAATATGATATGAAAACATAAGCCGAAATTCAAATGTGTCGGACAGGACATCGGGGAAATATTTATAATGTGATTTTCGCCGACACCAAGCTGTTTCGGCAGAGATACCCACCTTTGGACTAATAGCAAACGAACCACGTAGATTCATCATCTGCAAACGAGCGTCTCCGACAGCGCCTTGTGCATCGAGATAATGAGGATTCATATTTTCATAGTCCTTATGCTCATACCCCTTCCACGTGAAAATATGGTAATTCTCAAATCCCAAATAAATGCCGAACCGGCGCTGCAAAGTAAATAAGCCGTTGAGGCGGATACTATATCCGCTTCCCATATTGTAATCACGGTCGTGAAATTGATAATAATCGCACAAAGCACCGCCAAGAGCCACTCCCGACACAAATCCGTTCAAGGCCAAAGTGTTATTTTCATGCAATTTCATACGATATAAAACACCGGGGCCATAGGATACAGTCTCGGAAATACGAAACGGCACTTCGTTCGACTCATTATCCATTCTTCCGCTATTGTAATAGCTATAATTCTGGAATATACCGGCAAACAATTCATTCCCATTTTTATAATCATGTTCCCGGCCCCATATAGAAGCGCAAATATTTACGTCTCCGATAATGGGTTGATGGGCGAACATATTGAACAACATTCGAGCCGTAAAATGTTCGAACGGAACATTCCCTTCAATTTCGAACGGGTCATTATAAATCAACGAGAAATTCATACACCCGACATGTATACTTTTGTTCTTGCCTTCCCTAATGTTATCGAGCATACGATACCCGGCCTCAAATCGAAAATGAAACGGGATAGTCGCTTCTTTATCCACATACCGAGGACCTATACGCCACGCTTCCCCTGTCATCAAACGATTGACTGCCCGTACCGGATTTAAAAACGCGGCGACTAACTCATGGGATGCCCTCTCCCACCCCCTAGCCTGTCCGTTCAAGACCAACGAAGACAGACGATAGGTTGTTTCCCCTAAGGCCATTCCGCCAAAGGTTGTAGACATTATATCGTTGATCGAGGCCGGTTGTGTCTCCATAAACCATTCCCAAATAGAACTTCCCAAGAGAGCATAAGGTGCAGATTCCCAAAAATTCAATCCGTTGGAACGGGCACTGCTGTAATAAAGATTACCTTGATATGGGTGTGAAAAAAGATTAGTCTCGAACTTGTCGTTATCCCACAACAAGCCGGTCTTAAAATTGTTTTTTATCGATGACCATGAAATTTGAGCATAGTCCTCTTTAATAAGATATCGGGTAAGCACATGAAACAAAAGATCTTCCGCCACTACCTCTGCACCAGCCAACCACGGACGTTTTTTTGCCGGTGCAGCCACATTTAAATGCGTCGGGACATTGCTACCTAACTGGAACAAAGAATTGATTTCAGGTTCTCCATTGCTCTCTACCACCAAAGTATCCATTTGTTCAACACCCGGCTCCGCTACCGAATCGGGCACAGTCACATTTGCGTTCAATGATAGCGCATCAGCACTAAGAATCGCCAATACGCAACAAAAATTTATACCTATTTTCACCTTCTTTTCTTTTATCGGCGACCAAGATAATCAATAAACTTGTAAGAGCATATCTGATGGGAGTTATCGGATAATGTTCCCGCACTTTGGAACAATATTTCGAGTTTACAAAAGGCTTCTCCTCTTCTTTCCACAAAAAGGGGAGACGAAATCGAATCTCGTCTCCCTTTTTCTTTCAATCGGAATTTTCTTATTCCGACCCACCATATTGTTTCTCTATCAATTTCTCGGCCTCGTTCTTTAACTTCTGAGCTTGTTTCTCTGCTTCTTCCACCAATTTCTTACCGGCTGCCTGAGCTGCGACTTTCGCCAAAGGATTCGATGCTTTGGAAATGAGCTTCTCGCTCTCCGATTTCGCCGTAGCGATCAATTTATTTCCCGCCTCTTCGGCCTGCTTACGAATAGCGGCTTTTTGAGCTTCTATATCTTCGGCATCCACTCCCAAAACTTCCGAAGCAATCACATTCGTCACGGCATTCTTAACAACCTCATCGGTATTCAACTTAATAGATGGCTTGGAGAACGTTCCTCCTATCGTCGCCGAAACATTACTTAAAGCCCCGGCCCCCGGAATATTGATTTTAGCTCGATAATCAATCGTCTGATCAAGGCCTGTAACACCAGAAAGATTCATTGTAATATTACCCAGCTTCATATCAAAAGGCGAAGTCTTTACTTTACCGTCCTTAATGGTAAAAGAGATTTTCAAATCTTTCGCTTCGATATTCTTCAATTTATCATTTTTCAACAGCGTTGCCAACTGGCTGAATACTTCGATATTTTGTAATTGAATATCGTTGGATTGAATGACACCATCGGCTGTCAAAGAACTTAAATCGGGCGACATCTGACTATCCAGAGCAGATTTCAGGTCGACCTTAACGGAGTATGTTCCACCGGTTTTAGCAAAAATGGGGACAATCTTCTGAATCATGTCCAATTGCTCGAACGTTTTTTCAAAAGAGGCTTTTTGTATATCGAGGTCAAAATTAACCATAGGACGAACAACGCTCTCGGCCGTACTATAAATACCATTCGCCACCATTGCTCCACCGAATGCGTTCAAGCTCAACGGAGTCATTCGTACAGCACCGATAAGTTTACCCGTCACATTATCGAGTTCCATCTTTTGGAAAAGGATTTTCTTGAAGTCGGCACTTAAAGTCATATCGATATTCTTAGGAACTTCTATCACAGAAAGAGTCGTTGTATCGGCTTCGACGGTCTCTTCCCCCGAAGTTTCCGAGTCACTCATCAATTCGTTCAGGTCAAGCAGCGACGAAGTCACCGTCAAAGAGCCTTTTATAGTCTCATTTTTCAAAACGTACGCCAGATAATTGGATAAAGAACCATGGGCTTGAATATCGCTCTTTCCGACCTTAACATCGAGCTGAGACAACGACATGGCTTTGGCCGAAACCGAAGCCTGCGCCTTTTTCACTGCGACGGCAGGCAAACCTTTCATCGTTAAATCCATGTCGGCGACAGTCAGTGTTCCCTCTCCTCTTATATTCTGATAATTTTCTTTTTCAATATCGGACATACGGCCTGCAAATTGCAAATCGGCGGTAACGATACCACTCAGGGTTATAGAATCGCCCAAAGGATAAATATCCTTGATTTTCCCCAAATGAACCGTACCGTCGGCAGTAGCCTTGAAATTCAAATCCGATATAGGTGTAGAGGCATACAGCGCGGCCTTGAAAGGATTGCCTGCCATAGAGAGACGAAATTCCGATAAATCGATAATTGTTTTATCCAGACTTCCGCCCGGATTGCTCACCGAAGCACCTATATTGATTCCATCGACCGAAGCCGGCATTCCTTCATAGTTAAGTGTAGCATCTTTCACACCGAGCGTTAGCCCGAACTGGGGCATATTCTCACCGGCCATTCGCCCTTTTGCAAAAGCCGTAAGCGACATATTGCCTGTCGTGCGCAATTTATCGAAATTATTCTGATATATAGCCGGTATCAAAGAAAGTATCTCTTTAAAGTTTATCTCAGAAGTGTTTATCTTTAAGTCCATATCCATAGCCCCATCGTCGAGGAGCGCTACCCAACCATCGAGATTCAGGACAATGGCATTCAAGCTCAACGTGTTTTCTTTCAAAATAAATTTATTATTCTTCAAGTCGGCCGATACCGTTAACTTCGCTCCGGCCTCAGCCTGTTTCAAATAAGAAATACCCCCCATCGCGAAGTAAATATCTTTACAGGACAATTTACTGTCTATATCGGTCATATCGGCACTCATATCGCCCGATAGCTTCAAATTCAGTTTATCGGTATAGAATTGCATATGCGTGGAATCGTCCACATAAACGATCGTAGCATCGGCTATCTTAAAATTTTTCAATTTCAGACGGAAAGAAGATTCGCCCTCTACTTCGACCGTTTTTTCTTCTTCCACATCGGCCGTATCCGGTTTCATAATATCCCAATTCACCCGTCCATCGGCCAACTTCACCGCTTTTATCGACGGCTTGTCCAAAACGACGTAATTCACATCGAAACCTTTGTCACTAAACAGGCTCATCACATTTACAGCCACATCGATGGATTCAGCAGAAACCAACGTGTCGTTTTCAAAATCATCTATACCCGAAAGTGTCAAACCATTCAATTCGATAGACGCACTCGGGAAATGCGAAAAGAGACTGATATCGAGCGATTCAAAATCGAGCTTGGCATTCAACATCTCATTGGCCTCTTTTTTCACAATAGTTATCACTTTGTCTTTAAACATAAATGGCAAGACAAGCATGAATACCAAGATAACCGCCACGGTTACTCCGGTAATCTTCAATCCTTTTTTCAGACCTTTGTTCATCATAGTTATTATTTATTTGTTGTTCTGTTGTTTTTTCTCCCTCAACTCTTCTGCAATAGCCCAATGACGATCGGCCATATCGGGCATTTCCAGCTTGATAAAAGTATCTCCGAGTCGATCGTGCGCCGTAGCATGTAACGGTTTTTGTTTAACGGCTTTTGCAAAATCGGATAATGCCGTTTCATAATCGCCTTGTTTATAGCGTAATTTACCCCGATTATATAGAGCTTTAAAATTCAACGGGCTCAACCTTACAGCTTCATTGTAACACGCCATAGCTCCATGTTCATCGCCTTGATCTTCGAGCGTAATTCCTTTCCTTACCCATGCATCGATCAACGTAGGATCGAGAGACAATGCTTTGTCAAAATTAGCCAAAGCCGCCCGCACATCCTTTGCCTTAGTTATACACTCGTTCCCTAATAGGTAATATTCATGTGCATATTTACGCAATACGGTATTCTTATCGGACAACGCCTGTTGAAGCTCCCGATTTTTAACACGCAACTGATTGATAACGTTCAATTTTTTACGAATATACCTCTGAATTACGGGTTTCTCAATATCATATCTCGTATGGATAGCCTTGAAAAAACTTTGTAACATCTTGTCAAAATCGCCTTCGTCGAAAGCATTCACAGCCTCGACATACAGACGATCGGCTTGTGCGAGCTTCAATGACTGTTCTATCAAAACAGAATCGTTGAAACCTTTGCTGAACCGTGCGATATCGGGATTTACGAATATATCCCGATGCGTGATCTGCCGTTTCAACACAATACCTTCCAAAGAGCGGCATCGACTCAAAGCCACATACGTCTGTCCCCCGGCAAAAGCCCCTCCCGTAAAATCGACAATCACGCGATTAAACGTCAATCCCTGACTCTTATGCACGGTAATAGCCCAAGCCAAACGAATGGGAAATTGTAAAAAAGTGCCCAATACACTTTCCTCGATAGTCTTTTCTTTTTCATTGTAGGTATATTTGATATTCTCCCAAACACAACGCTCCAACTCATACATCTCACCCGATTCAAGCACCACCTCGATTTTCTCATCGGGCGTTATATCCGAAATCATTCCTATCGTCCCGTTCACCCACCTGCGTTCCGGGTCATTCTTTATAAAAATCACTTGGGCTCCGGTCTTTACGACCAGTTCCAACGAAGTAGGCAAACTCCCCTCAGGGAAATCACCTTTTATCGTCCCCGTAAATGTATATTCTTTCCCCGGCAATCCAGATAGTCGGTTTTCATTGATATAGTCCACCTGATCCCTACGAGTCGCCAATGTAATCGAGAAATTATCTTTCTCAGGTTCATATTGCGGGAGATAACGGCTATTCAACAAATCGAGTTCTTCTCTCGTCGCAGTATTGTTTCTTATTTTATCCAATACTTCTACGAAACGCTCATCTTGCTGTCGGTACACTTTTTGCAACTCGATAGGGACCAACGACATTTCTCTAAAAACCCGTGCCGAAAAAAAATAGAAATTAGAATAAAACCGACTAAGAATATCTCGCATATCGGAAGTCACAACCGGCTCCAATTGATATACATCGCCTACTAACAATAACTGCTTGCCACCGAAAGGAAACCTCATATTACCCGAATAAACCCGTAACACACGATCGATAAAATCAATCATATCGGCCCGTACCATCGATATTTCATCGATAATAATCAATTCCACTTCACGCAGCAACTGTCGCTGCTTCTTATTGTATTTTAATAATTCATATATTCTTCCTCCCGCCAAACTCAAATCGGGATCGTCGGGCAACATGGGCCGAAACGGCATCTTAAAAAACGAATGAATCGTACTACCGCCCACATTAATCGCCGACACTCCTGTCGGGGCCAGAACTACATATTTCTTTTTGGTATGCTCGCACACATATTTCAAAAAAGTAGATTTGCCCGTACCCGCTTTCCCCGTCAAAAAAACTGACTGAGATGTATATTGAATCAAGCTCAAAGCGTCTTGAAATTCTTTATTCCCTGTATCTATCACAAAATTTTCTTCCATCTTGTCATGGAATTTTTCCATATCTTTTCAAAGATATACATTTCTTTTCATAAAAAACAAAAGAGCAACTTAGATTTTAAGTCGCTCTTTCAAAATATATTTCCGTTCTGTCTTAGAACTTTACACCCAAAGTCAAAACAAAAGAATTATTATGGTCCGTCAACGAAGATATCTGAGGCGAAATGGCCAACAACGGCTCTGTCTGATCTGGATTATAAGGATTATCCACAGCAGCCGGCAACGGAGAGAACGGGAAAAGTTCGCTACGACGGTAGCGATGCATATAAGCCATATCTACATAAACATTCGAAAAGCGGTATCCCAACCCTACCGTAAAATAATTGGTCTCTCTATCTAAGGTAAACATCGTAAGCGTTCCGGCCGTAGGAATTTCGCGTCCCGACCTGTATTCCGATTTCACAGGGGAAGTCTGATAAGCATATCCTAAACGGGCACTGATTTGGGGTGTAATACGAAATTCGCCTCCGATTTTAAATGTATGCATAGGAGAAACCATCTCCGTAATTTCCTGATTAGTTTTATAAAAAGCATCGACCGAATAGGGATCGTCGAACGACATATTGTTACTCGATGTATACTCATAATCAAAACTTAAAATTCCACTTTGTCCAAAAACATAAGCAGCACTGGCTATCATACGCCACGGAGATTGAAATTCATAATCATAACTTCCACTCGGTGTTTCTTTCAACCCTTCATGAGGTGTCCCCGATTCATTAAAATCATATTTCACCGATGCCACATACGAATCGGTCATTTTATAATAATTAGGAGTATGGAAAGCAAAGCCCAAACGGAAATTATCGGTGGCTCTCATAATGACACCCAAATTGACTTTTATCCCCGATCCGTTCGTATGTAATGCATTTCTCATCAAGTACCAGCCGTCCACATTCGGGCTACCCGGTGAGATATATCCTCCCGTAAAGTTTTCACCATACCCGCTTTGAATATCATAAGAAAAGTCGGTAACGGCAATTCCTAACCCCCAATAAAATACGTTATAGATATTTCCTCCGACATTAAAGTTGTATTCATCGATCGAACCTTTCTCCCGAACATAGAGATCTCCCGCTGTATTCGTACCGTTTCCTACTATACTATTCCATGAATCTCCTGTCGGACTTTTTGGATTTATCAAATAGGACTCAGCTCCCAAGACATTCAACCACGGATTACTAAGATTGTCGTATGGGTTATAATTATTACTACCACGTAAATCTGCAACATAATAACCTTCGGATAAATGGGCAATATACCCCGAAAGCGAACTGGCTCCGGTTATCCCCGAATAGCCGGCTTTATAGGAGCGGTCAAACGATTTTTGCTTATTATAGGCAAAACCGAAATTCAAATTTTTCAAGGCTTCCTGATTAAAACGGACAGTCCATACAAAGCCAAAATTATTACATGAAACATTAAACTTGCTATCGGACATTCTATTTCCAGCCGTATTCACCGAACTTACTTGATTGGAAAGGTCTATCGTTGCAGCTATATCGGAATTGCGATAAACTCCTATACCTGCCGGATTCTGGCTCAATGTCGTGATATCCCCCCCTAATGCGCCAAAAGCGCCCGCCATACCCATATAACGAGCCGTTCCCCGTATGTCTTGTTGAGAATATTTCAAAGCATCAACAACTCCCTGACTGAAAAGCATTGAGCTGCTACATAGAGCAGCTAATGCCAAACCATATCTTACATTCTTCATATGTCTCATTTTGAAAATTCAACCCTATTTATCTGCGTCCACCACGTCCGCTACTGCTACTTCCCCGGGAAGACGTTCCACTTCCTCTCGACGAAGAAGAGTGAGACGGCGCAGAATAACTACCGGAGGAACGACGACTCGACGAAGAACTATTCGAGTAACCCGAATTTCGATTGGAAGAAGGTGTACTGCGATTATACGAGGAACTACCTCGTCCACCATTTCCTATACTATTATAATTTCTTCTCGAAGAGTTTGTATTATTATTGATGGTCGTCTGTCTTCTACTTTGACTACTCGATGGGTTAGAAACCGTTCCTGAAAATGAGGAATTCCCCCTTCTGGAAGAATTTGCCTCCCCGAAACTATACCCTCGGTTGCCATTCGAATTGGAACTATTGCTTATTACAGTGCCTCGATTTGTACGTACTCCATTTACCGATTGCGAACCGCGTCCGCCCGATGTAGAAGTTACATTTCCAACCGTACGACGACCGGTCGTATTTCCCGAAGTCCCTGTGCCGACAGTCGCACGCCGCCTGCTCGATGCAGCAGAGTTCCCGGAAGATATCGCACTACCGCCATAGCGGTTAGGAGTGCGGCCGTTGGGAGTGTACTGAGGACGGTACGGTCTGTTCCAACCATAGTAAGGACGATCGTAATAATGATGATGGTGATGGTGGTAGAAAGGAGGACGATACCATGAATTCCAGCCCCAATAACCGCCCCAACTGTAAAAAGGATCATATCCGAACGAGAATCCCCACGGACCCAAACTCCAACGCCAAGACCAGCTGGTATAGGAATATGGCGCCCATGTATAATTCCAATACCACGGATTTGTCCATGTCGGGGTTACCCACGCATAATTATCCGAGATATAAACATTCCAATCGTTATTATCCAAAAAATAAATATCGGAATAGAATGGGTCGCTTACCGAAACGACAAACTTTGGATTGTGGAAACGGCGAATGCGCAAAGCGTATTCATAATCCGAATCGGAGCCGTTAAAACCATTCAAATAATATCCGTCGTCACCATTTTCATCGACCACATTATATTCTACATGGTCTTCTTTCTGATTGGCCGCAATATCTTCAAGCGTCATATCGGAAGATTCTCCACGACGATTATATTCATCGACATCTCGAAAGTGATTATCCGACGTTGCCATCAATGTTTTTTTAACCGCAGCCTTCTCTTGGAGTTCTTTCTGGGCCTCTTTTTCTTTCTTTTCTACAACAGGATTTTTATCGTTCGGATTATAATAAATATCATCTTCGACTATATACGAGCCTGCCCCGGCAAAACCCGTCACCAACATCGACAATATAATCAACAGGGCAAATTTTTTTGTTTTCATAATCATCTCTCCTTAATCTTAAATTACTCCTGTCTCTTATACACATCTGACGC
>ENA-OXVP01000950-OXVP01000950.1-human-gut-metagenome-genome-assembly--contig:-NODE-950-length-11404-cov-8.68905_pt1 | contig 11404 bp, 6 predicted proteins | sample MGYA00249576_ERZ652695 | MGnify/ENA primary metagenome ERZ652695 (study PRJEB26925, sample SAMN05826972) | human gut metagenome | biome: ENVO:2100002; feature: ENVO:00000062; material: ENVO:00002003...
CGTCAGATGTGTATAAGAGACAGGTATCATTGTCGTCGACTTCATCGATATGAATGAAGCCGAAAACCGTCAAAAGCTTTATGAACGAATGTGTGCCAATATGCAGAAAGACAGGGCACGGCATAATATTCTGCCGCTTAGCAAATTCGGGCTAATGCAGATTACACGCCAACGTGTGCGTCCGGCAATGGACGTCAACACGACCGAAACCTGCCCTACTTGCTTCGGCAAAGGCACTATCAAGTCGTCCATTCTTTTTACGGACACTTTGGAGAGTAAAATTGATTACCTGGTCAATAAACTGAAGGTTAAGAAATTCTCGTTACACGTCCATCCGTATGTTGCCGCTTATATCAATCAGGGACTCGTTTCTCTGAAACGGAAGTGGCAAATGAAATACGGATTCGGTATCAAGATTATTCCAAGTCAAAAACTCGCATTTCTGCAATATGTGTTCTATGATACACATGGAGAAGAAATCGATATGAAGGAAGAAATCGAAATCAAATAGACAGAAAAGGCGGCCCGGTCAAAACGAGTCGCCTTTTTGTTTTATCTATTTTCTTCAACTATCCATTTTTCAATATTACGGGTTTCCGCACTGAAATTTACTCCTATTTTAAAGAGTTTCCGTTCATCCATCTCGAAAGGAAGAGCGTAATGCTTGTCATTTATCTGCTGCAATGCTTCTTCTGCCGTACCGTTCAGTTTAAATTCCATGATATAGATGAATTTGTCTGTCTGCAAGACAAGGTCGATGCGCCCTTCGCTTGTATGATATTCCACTTTGGTATAGAAGCCGACTAGTTTAAAAACAATGAAAAGCACGTTCTCGTAATGCAATTCCTGATCGCGAATCACTTCGTAGGTGGTATCAGCAAAGAAACTTTGTAAACGACGGAAGAAAGAGCTGTAATCGCCGGAACGTACTTCACGAACAAATTTCTGAATTTCAAACGGAGATTCTACCTTATTTACATTCGCATAATAAGGAAGCAGGAAACGGACAAATCCTTCTTCTACTTCACGATTCGGGAAACCTAACCGATACATTCCAAATTCTTCATCATACCCTTTAATAGTAAGATAACCACTCTGATAAATCACCGGAATGGGATTAGTAGATTCAGAGTCTATGCTATTCAATACTTGGGCGTCGGTTTCTTCATGCGTCATCCGCTCCAAGTCATAATGATGTTTTTGCAGCAATTTCACCAGATAAGTAGGCGTACCTGTTTCAAACCAATAACTGCCGAAATCCTTACGTTTGAAAGCATTAAGCAGACTGAACGGATTGTACATACCAATAGAATTGTGCGTAAAATGGTACCCGTCATAGCACTCTCTCAACTCTTCACAAAGTTTATCATACGTTATTCCGCGCGCAGCAGCAAATTCATGAAGCTCTGTTTCCAAATTGTTGTGGATTTCACGCTCGCTAATGCCACAGATTTCGACATACTCATTCCACATGGATATATCGTCCAAGTTGTTCAAGTCACTAAACACACTGACTTTGCCAAACTTTGTCACACCGGTAAGGAATGCAAACTTGATGCAACCGTCCATTGTTTTAAGCGCTCCATAAAAAGGCTTTAATGTATTCCGAAATTGCTTTTGCAATTCTTCATTACCGATGGCTTGCAACATGGGTTTGTCATATTCATCGACAAGAATAACCACACGTTGCCCCGCCAACTTACAGGCACGCTCTATGATACCGGCAAAACGCAAAGAAAACGAACGTTCGGACGGCTCGGCACCATATAGTTTTTCCCATGCTGTCAGCGATTTATCAAGTATATTATCCAGACTTTCGGATGTATCATATTTCTCGATATTAAGGTCCAGATGCAGTATAGGATATTTTATCCAGTCCTTTTCCAATTTTTCCACTGCCAGCCCTTCAAACAGTTCTTTCTTTCCTTGAAAGTAGGCCTCTAAGGTGGAGACGAGCAGACTCTTTCCGAAACGGCGCGGACGACTCAAGAAGTAATAACTTCCAGTCTTTACCATTTGATACATCAGTGCTGTCTTATCAATATAGAAATAACCGTCATTACGAATTTTTTCGAAATTCTGAATGCCGATCGGATAAATTTTATGGCTCATATTCTCTTCTTTTATTAATCAATGCCTTTCTTGCAAAGATATATATTTTTAATAGAACTCTTTGTCATAGCAGGTTAAAAGATTCTTTTCAATCATTCATTCTGCACATTTCCTCGGAAACTTAGGGACGATAAAATAAGGGGATGATGACTGCACAAAATTACGAAAAGCCCGGACTTTCGCAAGCTCGGGCTTTCTGTATCTTGGGGACGTCTCCTTTACCTATAGGGAAATGGGCGACTAGCAATTTGATTCTAGTACAACAAAAAAGACGTTCCAAGAGTAAAGATAAAAGGGATGCCAGTGGGAAATGTGGGGAGGCATCCCTTTTCTAATAGAAGAACAAAGATGGAAGGATGGACTTTCACAAGCTGTGTCTCTTCGCTTTGTCACTTCTCAACATATAATCTTCACACTTCGGTGAAGAAGGGTTTCATATTTATGGAGAGAGCGCACTTCAACAAGCACGGGCTCTCCTATTATGTTATATCATTCTAGAAATAGCTCGCACCTCTGCCAGAGGCAAATATAGAGGAACTATCTAATAGAACATTGAATGATTTCAAATTAATCTGCAAAGAGAGCAGTAGGGAATGTTACTGTCTTCACTACAGCTGCAGGAGATGTCGCGCTCCAGCTGATTGAAGGAGTAATAGTAACCGTCACTACCAAATCTTGCACAAGACCCTTCAAGGCCTTACCATCTGCTGTTAATTTCAGTTTCTTATTAGCATCAAACTTGAAGTAAACTTTATCACTTAGTTCTACCTTAATAGAATATCCATAAAGAGCAAGAACATCGTCAGCAGTAGTCAAAACACTAGTGTCATAAGTTTCACCATTTGCAGTCGGCCACATATTCTTACCTTTTCTGTCTTTCCATACAATGTCACCCAGTACATCAATCTCTGCATCTATGGTTTCAGCTGTATACGCTGTTGTGATACCTTTTTTAGCGTCCGTTGCACCAAATGTTGATGTAAGCAGTTTTGATAATGAGATAAATTTCACCTTTTGGTTAGCAATTGAAGCAGGTTCAGCAGCATCGTTAGGTTGACAATTTACATTTACGGTCAATGCCATATTGTCTTTAGCGTGATCCATGTCTACTGTGAATTTACCGTCAGATTCACTTCCTACAGGATCTTCACCATTCTTGTCTATAGCATACGTAATGCTGTTGTATATACCTGAAGTAACTCCGCCAGTAATAGCGCTCCATGTAGTAAAGATTGAGCCCATTTCTCTTTCGAGGCTGATGCTCTGAATCTTATCACCATTCTTAGTTTCATTAATCAGAAGAGATACCTCGTCATCTTCAGTCCACATACCTGAAGTTTTTGTAAATACAGGCATCTTATAGTCAACAGTTACCGGCATTTTGAATATAATTTGCTTCGTTGCGTCGACGTCAACTGTCAATACGACTTCCATAGTACCCTTGTATGCAGCGGCTACTGTCAGTTTCAGGTCATCATATTTAGTATCACCAGAAACACCAATACCACTGAACTTCACTTTGTCTCCATCGTTAACCGTAGCAGTTGAGCTAGCAAGTTTAGCAGCAGTAATAGCGTCTTTGATTGCTTTAATATTAGCTGCTGACACAACAATGTCGGATTTTTCTGATTTATTCCAAACTACCGTCTGTGCTGCCAAAGATTTTGTTTCTATTTGCTTGAAGGTGACAGTCAGTTTAGCCGGAGCAGAGGAGCCACCGACGCTAGAATAATCAATGCCCTCATGAGCTTCTCCATCAAAAGGAATGCCATTTGTAGTTATATAGCAGACTTCAACCTTTGCTTCTTGCCCTTTGGTAGAAGTGATGGTTTGTTTGCCGGCTTCGTTCGTTCCCAATGTTACACCTTCAGGAGCATCGGCTGCCAACTTATAATAATATGCATAGACTGTACTCAAATCCATAGGAGTGGTGGTAGCTGCAGCTGCCAAGTCATCCAAAACCTGTACCTCACCAACTTTTGCGGACACTGCTGCATCTGCCAGTTTAGTAGCATTTGTAACTGCTTCCGGTTTGATTTTAACATCATAAGCAGAGATTATTTCATTGTTCCATGCGTCTTTTGTACAGAATGCGTATGCTTCATCTGCAGGAAGGGCATTCTCCAAATTCAAGCCATCTTTTAGTGTAACAGTAAGGTCGTAAACACCACGATTCACTTTAGCTTCGGTAGCACGTGTCAATGGTTTTGCAGTTTTATTTTGTTCGATCTTAGAGATAACAAAATTAGCTTCATTTTGAGAATTCATCAAATAGATTTGATATTTGCTATCAGTAAAGTCAGGACCTACCGGATTAATCAACGCATTCAACACGCCGGAATTAGTTATTAACAGGTCATTTTTCTTAAATTCTTTTTTCTCATCACCCATACCAAAAGTGAAATCAGCTTTGCATTGAGCATAACTTAATTTAAGTTCCTTTGTTCCGCCTGCAGTGATTTTACCATTCTCAATAGTCACTCCTTCAATGCTACTAATCAAAGCTGCGGTAGGCAGAATAGTTGTTAATTCTGTTCCGGTAGTTTTATCTTTTACATGTAGAGTAAAGCTAGGTAATCCCTCATTCTGTACTGCATAAACAGTGGCTGACGAATAATCACCTTTCACCCATTTATCTGTAGCGTCATCATAGAAATACCAATAATCTTTTTCAAATTCACCTGTTCCATCACCAATAAAAGGAGATTTTCCGGCAGGACCTGTAAGACCTTGGGGACCTTGAGGACCTGTTGCGCCAGTCTCACCTTGAGGACCTTGGGGACCTGTTGCACCAGTCTCACCCTTTTCACCTCGTGCCGGTTTTCCAGTATCAACATTGTCTATAAACCAGTTCCCATTTGCTCCAATTTTAACGACAGATCCATCTTTACCATTCACAATAGAATATTTATTTCCATTGTTAAAAGTAATTTCAAATCCACCAGTGATAGTTTTAACGTCTGTTACCCAGTTACCTGCATTCACTTTTGCCTGCAGTTCTGCAAGACCTGCTGCATTTGCATCAATCTGGGTTTGCAGATTGTCGATGTCATCATCATAGTCTTTACAGCCTACATAAGTGACAGTAGCAAGCGCCAATGCCCCAAAAAGCATTACCCTAACAAATTTTTTCTTCATAACTACTTAAAAATTACATTAATAATATATTATTAAACACTAAGTTTCAATAATAGACCGCCCGTTACTCTGTAGGTAACGGATAAACCTTTGTGCCTGCTCTTTTGGAGTAGTCAATACTGAAAAATGATATGATAAGCAATGAAACATTTTTACCCCTGCTTCTGAAAGGCAGTAGAGGGAAGGAGATCTTTTGCAAAAAATTAGAAGTTAACAAAGCCCTAATACAAAGAATCCGCGTGTTTTATTTGGTTAATTCCTATTTTGAGTAGTTTATTAGAAAAAATGTATGATTTCGTTTGGTTGTTTTAAGAAATATGCTCATATTTGCACCGATATTCATTCCCGTTACCTACAGAGTAACAGGATAATTTTCAAGCGTTTACACCTATCACAGAGCGTTTTACAAAGTCAAGAACTTGTTTATTTGCTTCATCAATTTTCTTACTCCGAAAAGGTTTCAGGTAAGTCTCGGTCACAGTGATAGACGAATGTCCCATCGCTTCGGAGATAATGCCCGGATGAATTTCACAATAATAAGCCGTCGTAGCCCAGGTATGGCGGGCGGTGTACGAACTCAATTTATCGGATAATCCCAATAATTCACCTAACAACATCAACTGTTGGTTAAAGCTGCGCAATGCCAACTGATATTCGCGATACGCCTCTTTAGTTCCTTCACGGCTTTTCAACAACGGAAATAAATAAGGGGAAGTAGGATCACGATTGATGTACTTCTTTACCAGGATCATCGCTTCCGCAGTCAACGTCACAGATAGAGGACGACCTGTCTTACGTCTGCGATACGTTATTACGTTATCACGCAAATCGCTCTTACGCAAATAAGCAAGATCGACAAATGGCATACCACGTAACAAGAACATCAAAATAAACAACTCTTGTGCCTGATATACAGCCAATGAAACACCCGATGTACGGGACAATTTAACAAACACCTTTTTCATATCTTCATCGCCCAACGCACGTTTATGATCGGCGCGAGTACCGGTATAAACAGAACGGAACAAGTGAGGAACATAAGGTGCCTTACGAAGATCGACGGCACGATTGTAAACTGCACGAAACGTACGCAAATAAGTGGAAACGGTGTTCCAACTACAACCACGACTACGAAGATGTATTTCAAATCCTTTTAACCACTCCGGACTCACTTCTTCAAAGGTGAAGTCCGCTTTCCCACAATAAGCAATGATGGCATTCAGACTGCTACGATAAACGTGCGCAGTACCGAAGTTTCCCTCCACCTGTAGCCCCGTGGCTACTTGCTTCATAAATGTTACTACTTTCAACATTTTCTCAATTTATTAATTTATTCGACAATAAAGATACAAGTATTCTTTCATCTAAAAACTCATCATACGAACAAAACTGAAAACAAAGATGTTTTATAGAGAAAGCTATCAAAGTCGATTTATAACAAAAGCCCGGACTTTCGCAAGCTCGAGCTTTCTATATCTTGGGGACGTCTCCTTTACCTATAGGGAAATGGGTGACTAGCAATTGATTCTAGTACAACAAAAAAGACGCTCCAAGAATAAAGATAAAAGGGATGCCAGTGGGAAATTAGGGTGGCATCCCTTTTCTAAATAGAAGAACAAAGATAGAAGGATGGACTTTCACAAGCTGTGTCCTTCGCTTTGTTCTGGGGTAAAAATATCTTTTTCACACATAGGTGAAGAAGGGTTTTATCTTTATGGAGATAAATATCTCCTGCTCCCGACAGGAAGACCCCATACGTCACAGGAGATATATCATCATCTAATTAATTAGTAGCATCGTCTACCCAAGTTGAAACTTTGACTGTAATAGTCTTAGCCTGACCAACCATGCTACCCCAAGGAGAAGTAGGAGTAGCTTTCACAGTAACTACCAAGTTAGCATTGTTCATACTCAATTTAGCCATTGCATCAGTCAATTTGAGTTTATTATCAGAAATAGTAGGCTTCACAAAAGAAGACGCATCATTTCCTGAAAGAGAATACTCGATAGAGAAACCGTAGATAGTCATAGCATCACTTGCATAGGTGTCAGTAGCAAAAGTAGGCCATACTTCTTTGCTATTTTTATCTTTCCAGATAAATGCTGTTGTCAAATCAAAACCGGCTTTTCTTGCATTCTCATCTGTCACATCATAGTCAAATTCAGTCGTTTCTGCATCTTTATAGCTAAATGTTCCGTTCAAGTTAGCGGCAGGAATGATTACCGGAATAGTTTCGGTGAATATTACGTTCTCATCACATTTTCCCTGCAGCGTAACATTGATTGGTTCGCCATCGTATTGGTTAGTCACTGTTACAGTACCGTCATTTTCATTAACAGTTACACCACGACTCGCCGGAGCAGCTTTTTGAGTATTAGCAACAAGAGCAAACTTCATAGTACCGCCCATATCCGTAACTAATTTGCCATACACGGCATCATAATTAGAATAAAGTTCTTTCAAGCTTCTGGATGCTGTTACTGCTGTTATCTTGCTGCTGCTAGGATCTTTAGCAAAGTTAGTTAGCAAAGTTCCGTCCGTTTGAGTAATAGCTTCCAGTTTAAATGCCGCATCAGTTTCTTTAGGAAGAGTTACGGTTACGCCCTTCACTGTTACATCAACAGTGTAATCACCCTTCGTAATCTTCGTAGTAATATCAGTAGCCTCACAAGTTGTATTTGCAGGAACGACCAAGGCTAGTTGATCGCTGCCGTTCAAACCTAACTTAATAGTCTGATCTTGTGGAACACCTTCAAAGGTACAACCGGAGAAATCACTCATACTAGCATTTCCCAATGCAGTTTTTATTGCAGTTATAACAGCAGCAGCGTCACCAGTAGTAGCGATGTTATACATCTTTTCTGCAGCATTCCACAAAATAGGATCTGTTGAAGCCAGTGTAGCCGTTTGTGCCTGTCCTTCGCTGACAATTTTAACTTCCGTATATTCCTTGGCATCATAAACTTTTGTCGTAGGATGTTCCTCTCCGGCTGTTGCAGGATCTGTCACTGTTACAATAGATTGTACAGTAGCTTGGCTTCCTGCATCTCCTTTAGCTTTCAATACACCAGTCTCTGCATTCAAATCAAAGTTAGCAGCAACATTTGCTGTCGTTGAAAATGCTACACTGAAATACTTATCAGAGATACCGAGTTCGCTCAATGTCTTTGTATCAGGAGTACCGTCTACATCTCCATTAGCTTTTATTGCTGTATTCACAGTTACGTTATAATCAGATACCTTGGCATCTCCATCATTTTCCTTATAGTCAATACTAGCACCTTTCTTCACTGTTGCTACTCCTGCATTTGCAGATGCCCATTCCACCTTACTGATATACAGATTACTCTTCACAGCGGCAAAATAGTTGGAGGAGACATCATTCAAAGTCTTCTTATCGGCAGCAACTTTGTCTGTTACAGTCAGAGCCACAGCATAACTATTTTTCACTGCGCTAGCATCCAATGTTACTTCAATCAAGTTAGGTTCAGCATCTACCACTTTGATTCCTTTTATCTTGAACGGATCGTTTAGAGAACGCGTCTTCACTTTCTGGCAATCTACAGAAATAACATATTTCGCATTCTCACTTACTTCACCATTCTCACCATAACAAGCAACCAAATCTTTTATTACATCAGCCGGAGATACACGGAATCTCACTGCCACTTCGTTGACATTGACTACCGATTTCCAGTCGTGACCACCACCCGTAGCAAAGTCCACATAGTATGTATTGAACTGAACCTGTCCGTCTGCATAAGTCGGCACATACACGATACTCTGAATCATGCCTTTGATAGCGTCGATTTCTTTCTGAAGATGATCGGTCAAATCTTTGATCGCTTTATTGACAGCTGATTTCTCATCAGCAATCAGCGCTTTTACACCTTCATCCAATGTGGCAGTCCCTTCCGGCATATTGAGAGCAGCAACAGCTTTCTGTGCGTCAACAATCTGTTTGATAAGAGCTGCATAGTTTTCATAATCTGCGCCTTCTGTTTTTGCTACATAAGTATTGATGGCAGTCAGCAATTCATTTAATTGTGCCTGCTGTGCTTTAGCATCATCACTGAAAAGTTTATCGTACACACTTCCTACAAAAGTAGCCAGCGTTGTAGACACTCCATATTTTTCAGTAAGTACAGCATTGATGTTACCGAGTTCTGTTGTGATTCCGCTTTGAACAGCTCCTGTTACATACTTAGCAATCTCTCCCCACTTATCCTGATCGGTTCCATCATGCTTAAGAGCATCGATGATAGCTTGATTTACATAAGCACCGAAGCTGGTACTTTCGTAAGCACTTACATTTTTTTTGCCGGATGTGATGTATGCCTGTTCTGCTACAATCAGTTCAGATAATACGGTTTTGGCATCTTCAAGTTCTGTAATCTTCTTTTCCAAGCCACTGACTCCATCCTCACCTTTGAGAATCTTTTGCAAAGAGGTCAGTTGATTTTGAAGGTCTGCCAATCTTGCTGCCAAATCTTTAGCTTTATCACCTGTAGCATCTGCCAAAGCTTGTTCCAATGCAGCGATTTTTTCTTTCAAAGTTTTCTCACCATCCGGATTTTCCACAAGTGCGCTCAAGTCATTCAGTTGTGTCTGCAAATCCTGTTTTGCCTTTTCAACTGCGCTCTTCATGTCTTCTGTACTTACCGGACTGGTCGATGTGATCTTATCAACCTGCTCCTGCAAGCCTTTAATATCATCATCATAGTCCTTACAGCTTGTCACCACTGTACTGACTGTAAGCGTCAATGCTCCGAAAAGCATTACCCTAACAAATTTTTTCTTCATAACTACTTAAAAATTACATTAATAATATATTATTAAACACTAAGTTTCAATAATAGCCGCCCGTTACTTCGTAGGTAACGGATAAACCTTTGTGCCTGCTCTTCGGGAGTAGTCAATACGGAAAAATGAGACAATATGCGATTACATTCTTTACCCCTGCTTCTTAGAAGCGGCAGAGGGGCGGGAGACCTTTTGCAAAATTTAGAAGTTAACAAAGCCCTAATACAAAGAATCCGCTTGTTTTATTTGTTTAATTCCTGTTTTGAGTAGTTTATTAGAAAAAATGTATGATTTCGTTTGGTTGTTTTAAGAAATATGCTCATATTTGCACCGATATTTCAACCCGTTACCTACGAAGTAACAGGATAAAAATCAAGCACTTAGACCTACCACAGATCGTTTTACAAAATCAAGTACTTGTATATTTGCTTCATCAATTTTCTTATTTCGGAAAGGCTTCAAATAAGTTTCCGTCACAGTGATAGACGAATGTCCCATCGCTTCGGAGATAATACCCGGATGAATTTCGCAATAATACGCAGTTGTAGCCCAGGTATGGCGGGCGGTGTACGAGCTCAACCGGTCTTTGAGTCCCAATGCCTTTCCTAATAATTCCAACTGATAATTAAAATTGCGCAATGCCAGTTGATATTCCCTATACGCCTTTGGCGAACCTTCGTCACTATGAAGAATCGGGAACAAATAAGGCGACTGTTCCTCCCAATTCATATACTTTTGCAAAAGAAACATCGCTTCCGTCGTCAACGTCACAGACAACGGACGCCCCGTTTTACGACGACGATAACTAATCACATTTCCCCGCAGATCACTCTTACGCAAATAAGCCAGGTCGACAAAAGGCAATCCCCGAAGCAGGAACATAAGAATGAACAACTCCTGCGCACCCTTCATGGCAGGAGTGATAGCGTCCGACTGCAACAGACGGGCAAACACCTTCTTCATATCCTCCATATCCAGTGCCCGGCGGCGGTCTGCCCGCGTACCTGTATATACGGATCGAAAAAGATGCGGCACGTATGATGCCTTCCGAAGATCGACAGCGCGATTGTAAACCGCACGCAACGTGCGAAGATACGTAGACACCGTATTCCAACTACACCCACGTGCACGAAGACTACCCTCAAAATGCTTCAGCCACTCCGGAGTGATTTCCCAAAACGACAAACGATCGGAACCCTGAAAAGTAAGAATCGCATTCAACGTACTTCTGTATACATGAGCAGTCCCTAAATTTCCACTCTGCTGCAAATCAACAGCCACTTGTTTCATAAACGAAGTAAAACTTTCCTTTTTCATTAAAAATCTGTCTCTTATACACATCTCCGAGCC
>ENA-OXVP01000981-OXVP01000981.1-human-gut-metagenome-genome-assembly--contig:-NODE-981-length-11104-cov-6.45561_pt1 | contig 11104 bp, 8 predicted proteins | sample MGYA00249576_ERZ652695 | MGnify/ENA primary metagenome ERZ652695 (study PRJEB26925, sample SAMN05826972) | human gut metagenome | biome: ENVO:2100002; feature: ENVO:00000062; material: ENVO:00002003...
GCTTCGTCGGCAGCGTCAGATGTGTATAAGAGACAGCGCCATGGAATTTTTCAATCGCATCATCACTCATTACGGCTGGGAAGGCACGGCCCTCGCGGGCGTCCTTCTGGTCATGTTCGGGATCCAGTTATATTACTACCTGTTCGTTTACGGGCGCATACCCAAATACAAGGACACCCGGCGTCCGGAGATCCTCTCCGAAACCCCTCCGGTATCGGTGGTGATTCCCCTCTTCTCGGAAGATTACGCCTTCGTGGAGGAGATCCTGCCGCTCATCGTCGCCCAGGAGTACCCCGACTTCGAAGTGGTGATCGTCTATGTAGGCCGGGACACCGACTTCTACGACGACCTGGTCCGCATCAAACAGTCGTTCCCACAGATCACGGCCACCAAGATCGAACTGAATCCCCGCTTCCCGATCTCGCCCAAAATGGCGCTCAACGTCGGGATTAAATCGGCCCATTACGAGCACCTTCTCTTCACCACACCGGACGTGTACCCCACCTCGGACCGCTGGCTCTCGCTCATGGCGAACGGCTTCCGACGCGGCGAAATCGTGCTCGGCTACTGCGGCATGGAGCGCGGGAAAGGGTTTGCGAACTACCTGATCCGCACCTGGCGGATGATGCACTCGGTGGACTGGATCTCAAGCGCCGTATGCGGCAGACCCTACCGGGGCATGCGCCAGAACTACGGATTCACCAAGCGGCTCTATTTCGGCGCCAACGGCTTCAGCCACCTCAATATGAATATCGGCGAAGACGATTTGTTCATGTCGCGGATCATCGCCCCCGGCAATGTCAGCGTGGTCCTCTCTCCCCGCGCCACCCTGCGTGAAAAGAGCTGGGGAGGGCTCAAGTGGTGGATCGGCACCCAGCGTTTCTTCGGGGGAGCCATTCCTTTTTATCCCTTGTGGGTCAAGAACTTCATCCAGTGGGAACTGGGCAGCCGCATTCTCTTCTGGCTGGCGGCGATCGTCGCCCTGGCGGTGATGCCCTGGGAATTCAAGATCGCCGCAGGGGTACTGCTGCTCGCGCGTTTTGCGATCGTACTCGTCGAGGCGCGGCGCATCAGCCGCCGCCTGGGTGAAGAGAAAATCTGCGGACGTTACTTCCTGTACGACCTGCTGAGTCCGTTTTTCGCCCTGCTGCTGGGGCTGTTGCTGCTGCGCAAAGACGAGCGGGTATGGAGATAGCCGACTATATCATAGCCGACGACCGGGTGCTCGTGGAGCTGGTATTGCAGGGCGACAACATCGCCTTCGAATACCTTTTCGAGCGTTACAAGGAGGCTATACACCGGCTTTTCATACAGCGCACCAACAACCCCCTGGACGCCGACGACCTGCTGCAGGAAACCTTCATCAAAGTCTATATCAACATCCACCGCTACAACCCGGCCTACACCTTCGGACAGTGGGTTTACACCATCGCCCGGAACACCTTCGTCGATTTCATCCGGCGGCGCCAGGAGGACCTGCCCATCGACGACAAATTCACGGCACCGCCCTCCAACAACCCCACGCCCGAAGAGAACATCATCCGCAAACAGCAGCGCACGCAGATCGAACGCTACCTCCAGGCCATGCCGCCACGCTACCGACAACTGATCGTCATGCGTTTCTTCGAAGAGTACTCCTACGAAGAGATCGCCATGAAGCTCGAACTCCCGCTGGGCACCGTCAAGACCCAGATCCACCGCGCCCGGGAGCAGATGTGCCGCCTGATCGCCGCAGATGAAAAATCCTGACGTTTCCGACCGGCGAACGCCGCAGAACGAACCACTCCGACCTGCCTAAAAAAAACTTCAACGCCCACAAACCTTATGATTGCCCTGATCGACAAATACTTCCCCGACCTGACCCGCCCGCAGCGCGGGCAATTCGAAGCGCTGTACGCACTGTACGCCGACTGGAACACCAAGATCAACGTGATCTCGCGCAAGGATTTCGACCAACTTTACCTGCGGCACGTGCTGCACTCGCTCTCCATCGCCAAGGTCTGCCCCTTCGCCCCGGGAGCGCGGGTGCTCGACGTGGGGTGCGGCGGCGGCTTCCCGTCCGTTCCGCTGGCGATCCTCTTCCCCGAGGCGCATTTCACGGCCGTGGACTCGATCGGCAAGAAAATCAAGGTCGTACAGGGCGTTGCGGAGGGACTCGGCCTCGCCAACCTCACCCCCCTCTGCGCCCGGGCCGAAACGCTTCCCGAACGGTACGACTATGTGGTTTCCCGCGCCGTGACGGAGATGCCGACCTTCGTCGGCTGGGTCTGGGATAAGATCGACCGGGGGCAAAAGGGCGCCCTGCCCAACGGCATCCTCTACCTCAAGGGCGGCGACCTCGCGGACGAGTTGAGCCGTACCGGTATGAAGTGGACGGAGTACCCGATCCCCGCATTCTTCGACGAAGCGTTCTTCGAAACCAAAAAGGTGGTGTACGCCGCCAAATAAACGGGGATTCACCCGACGACCGTTCCGACTGCCTGGCCATGCAGGAACTGTAAAAGGCCCCGCAGACGAAAGACAGGCCCGATTATGAAATCGTACCGTCCCGATTTTTCGGAATCGCAACTCAAGGCCTCTACCACCGGGAAGGGGCGAGAAGCCGGAACAAACGACCCGAATGCCGCGAAACGGCAGTAGCCGACAGCGGAAAACCATCCGGCAACAGGGAAGGCAGGAAGAACAATGCTAAAAATTCAGAAATTCAAACGACATAGCCTTATGAAAGAAACAGTACTGGTAACGGGCGGCGCCGGATACATCGGATCGCACACGGCCGTCGAGCTGATCCAGGCCGGATTCGATGTGGTGATCGCCGACAACCTCTCGAACTCCGACCTTCAGGCCGTGGAGGGCGTCCGCCGCATCACGAGCGCCGAAGTGCCCTTCGAGCAGATCGACTGCTGCGACCTGCAGGCGATGCGACGGCTGTTCGAACGCCACGAATTCCGTTCGGTCATCCACTTCGCCGCGTCGAAAGCGGTCGGGGAGTCGGTCGCCGAACCGCTCAAATACTACCGCAACAACCTGCTTTCGTTCCTGAACGTCGTGGAGCTGATGTGCGATTTCGGACGGCCCAACATCCTCTTTTCCTCCTCCTGCACCGTATATGGCGAACCCGACGCCCAGCCCGTCACCGAACAGACGCCCCGCAAGCCCGCCACGTCGCCTTACGGCAACACCAAACAGATCTCCGAAGACATCCTGCGCGACGCCGTCGCCGCCCATCCCGGTCTGCGGGGCATCGCCCTGCGCTACTTCAACCCGATCGGCTCGCATCCCTCGGCCCTGATCGGCGAGCTTCCGAGAGGCGTCCCCCAGAACCTGGTCCCCTATGTGACGCAGACCGCCGCCGGGATCCGCGAATGCCTGAGCATCTTCGGCAACGACTATCCGACGCCCGACGGCACCTGCATCCGCGACTACATCGACATCGTCGATCTGGCCCGCGCCCACGTAGCTGCCCTGCACCGCCTGATCGAAGAGCGCGGCGCCACCCCTTACGAGGTCTTCAACGTCGGCACCGGACGGGGCGTTTCGGTGCTGGAGCTGGTCCGCGGATTCGAACGGGCCAACGGACTGAAACTCAACTACCGCTTTGCGCCGCGCCGCGCCGGAGACATCACGGCGATCTGGGCCGATCCCACGCTGGCGAACACCCTCCTGGGCTGGCGTGCCGAGCGGCCGCTCGAAGAAACGCTCCGCACGGCCTGGCAATGGCAGCTGCACCTCGGACAGAGATAACCTTCCCGCCGACAGAACATATTGCGGAGAGCGCATCCGGAGCCGTTCCGGATGCGCTCTCCGCATACTCCTCCCTCCCGTTCCGACATCCGGCCCCGACTGGTCCTTCGCACCGGACCGACCGCCTCCCCTGCACCTGCAAAGGCTTTTTTCATCTTTTTCGCAACAGAAAGGAGAAGCGATTGATATTTTTTGTATTTTTGCATCAATTGGGAAAATAATGAACTTAAAATGCCGAAATTGCATGAAGAGAAGGTAAACGTCCTGAAAAAACCGGAATGGCTGAAAATCCGGCTTCACCGCACCGCAGAATACGCGGACGTGCAACGCATCGTCAGGGACCACTCCCTGCACACGATCTGCAGCAGCGGTCTATGCCCGAACAAAGCCGAATGCTGGAGCCGCAGGACAGCGACCTTCATGATATTGGGTGAAATCTGTACGCGCAACTGTCGATTCTGCGCCACCCTTTCGGGCCGGCCTCTGCCGCCCGATCCTTCAGAACCCGCCAAACTCGCCGAAAGCGTCCGTTTGATGGGATTGCGGCATGTGGTGGTAACCTCCGTTACACGCGATGACCTGCCCGACGGCGGCGCGGCCCACTGGGCCGAATGCGTCCGCGCGATCCGGGCGGAAAATCCCGACGTCACAATTGAGCTCCTTATTCCCGATCTGGATGCGAAACCCGACCTGCTGGACACGGTGATCGCCTCCGGGCCCGATATCATCGGGCACAACATCGAAACCACCGAACGACTGACCCCCCTGGTACGTTCGCGGGCCCGTTACCGTACGAGCCTCGACGTGCTGCGCTATTTAAGCGAAAAGGGCGCCGTCGCCAAGAGCGGCCTGATGGTCGGACTCGGTGAGAGCGATGAAGAAGTTTTACAGACCTTGCGCGACCTGCACGCCGCCGGCGTGGAGATCGTTACCCTCGGCCAGTACCTTCGTCCCACTCTGGAGCATCACCCGTTGCGGCGTACATTACTCCCGAAAAATTCGACTGGTACCGGCAGCAGGCGCTCGACATGGGCTTCAGCTACTGCGCGAGCGGTCCGATGGTGCGTTCGTCGTACCTGGCGGACGAAGCGCTCGGCTCGGTGCGTCTGAAGCGACAGGTTTCCGCGAAAGCCTGAGTCTTCCCGCCGCGCGGGAAAAGGTCTGCGACAAAGAAAGTGTTGAACCGACGCTTTCCGGATTTACGGTATCCGTACGGAGCCGGACGGAGAGGTGTCGTAACGTAATTTACGATGTTTGTCGAATACCGGGACCTCGGACAAATGGACTACAAAGCCTGCTGGGAGTACCAGCAGAGGCTTTTCGACACCCTCCTGCGGGCCAAGGGAACCCCGGCGGAGGGCGCGGGCTATTTGCTCCTGGTGGAGCATCCGGCGGTCTATACCCTCGGCAAGAGCGGCCATGCGGAGAACCTGCTGGTCGGCGAAGAGTATCTGCGCAGCATCGGCGCCGAATTTTACCACATCGACCGGGGCGGCGACATCACCTTCCACGGGCCGGGACAGATCGTGGGCTACCCGATCCTCGACCTGGAGCGCATCGGACTTTCGCTGCGCGACTACATCGACGCGCTCGAGGGCGCAGTCATCCGGACGGTAGCCCGTTACGGCATCCGGGCCGGACGCATCGCCGGCGCCTCGGGCGTCTGGATCGAAGGAGCGCAGCCGGCGCGTAAGATCTGCGCGATCGGTGTGCGGGCGTCGCGTTACGTGACCATGCACGGCTTCGCACTCAATGTGGCAACCGATTTGCGTTATTTCACCCATATCAACCCCTGCGGGTTTACGGACCGGGGTGCCACGTCGATCGAAAAGGAGATCGGTCGCCCGGTTCCGATGGAGGAGGTCAAACGACGCCTCGTCGAAGATTTATGCGAGAATTTGAATGTTAAAATATATAAATAATAACAAATATGCCCATAGAAAAACGATGGGTAGTGAAGCCTCAGGGGAATCCGGAGGCGGTTGCCGCGATGGCTGCCGCGACGGGCATCTCCCCGGTCCTGGCCAATCTACTCGTACAGAGAGGCATAGACACGTTAGAGAAGGCTAAGAAATTTTTCAACCCCCAGCTTTCGGACCTGCACGACCCGTTCCTGATGAAGGATATGGACAAGGCGGTCGAACGGGTGGAGCGGGCCGTCCGCAACCGTGAGAAGATCATGGTGTACGGCGACTACGACGTCGATGGCACGACCGCCGTCGCGCTGGTTTATAAATTTCTGCGCCAGATAGGTCATAAGGACCTGTTGTTCTACATCCCGGATCGTTATACCGAAGGTTACGGTATCTCGACCAAGGGCATCGACCACGCCGCACGCAAGGGTGCGACGCTGATCATCGCCCTGGACTGTGGCATCAAAGCCATAGAGAAAGTGGACTATGCCAAACGCAAGGGCGTGGATTTCATCATCTGCGACCATCACCTCCCGGCCGAGGAAATTCCCCGCGCCGTAGCCGTTCTCGACCCCAAACGCGCCGACTGTTCCTATCCGTTCGACGAACTGTCGGGGTGCGGCGTGGGATTCAAGCTAGTGCAGGCCTACTGCCAGAAAAACGGAATTCCGTTCCAGCAAATCGAGCCGTTGCTCGACCTGCTGGCCGTCAGCATCGCCTCGGACATCGTTCCTCTGGTGGATGAAAACCGGATTTTAGCCCACTACGGGCTTCTGCGGCTCAACGCCTCCCCCTCGAAGGGGCTGCTTTCGATCATCAAGATCTGCGGCCTGGATCGACACAACATCACCATCGACGACATCGTCTTCAAAATCGGCCCCCGCATCAACGCCGCAGGCCGTATGCGGATGGATGAAAACGACGAAAACGCCGCTCCTTCGGGCGGCTATGCGGCGGTCAATCTGCTGATCGAAGGCAACGAAAGCCTGGCCGAAGAGTTCGGCTCGGTGATCGACGGCTTCAACCAGGACCGCAAGTGTATCGACCGCAGCGTCACGCAGGAAGCCCACGACTTCATCGAGGCCCACGCGGAGCTGAAGGCCGCCAAGAGTACGGTGATCTACAACCCCCGCTGGATGAAGGGCATCGTGGGCATCGTGGCCTCCCGCCTGATCGAAACCTACTACCGCCCGACGGTGGTGCTCACGATGAGCAATGGGTTCGTCACGGGTTCAGCCCGCTCGGTGCCCGGCTTCGACCTCTATCAGGCGATCGAATCCTGTTCCGACCTGCTGGAGAACTTCGGCGGGCACATGTACGCAGCAGGACTCACGATGCGTCCCGAACGGGTCGAGGAGTTCACCCGCCGCTTCAACGCCTACGTCGAAGAGAACATCGACCCGATAACGCTGCAACCCCAGGTGGAGATCGACAGCGAACTCTTCTTCTCGAACATCACCCCGGCGTTCCGCCGCGACCTGAACCGTTTCCAGCCGTTCGGCCCCGGCAACCCCGCACCGGTATTCGTCACGCGGGGCGTGGTCAGCCACGGCGAGACGAAGCTCGTCGGCGCCGACTGCGAGCACCTGCGCATGGACCTGATGCAGCGCCAGAAACCCAACACGACGATTCAGACGATCGCCTTCCAGCAGCCGACCCACTACGAGTGGATCCGCGCGGGACATCCGATCGACGTCTGCTATCAGATCGTAGAGAACCACTACCGGGGCTCGGTTTCGGTACAGCTCCGCATCAAGGACATCAAACCCCTGCGGGGCAAGCAATAATACGGCCGGCGACGTCCGTAAAAACCGGAGCTTTCAGGCTCCGGTTTTTTACGTGTCCCGCCCGACGACACCGGCGGCGGCATTCCGTCCGAACCGCTCCTTCCCGCTCCCGAAACGAAAAATCCGATACAACAAAGTCGGGTTTTAGTTTCTAATTATTAGAAAAATCACTACATTTGACACAAAATAGTAATTGTTAGACCTTTTCTACCCAATATGAGTAAACCCTTCAAGCGTTATCTCGTCACCTCGGCACTGCCCTACGCCAACGGCCCGGTACACATCGGCCACCTGGCGGGCGTCTATATCCCGTCGGATATCTACACGCGCTACCTGCGCCTGAAAGGATACGACGTGATCTCGGTCTGCGGCAGCGACGAGCACGGCGTGCCCATCACCATCAAGGCCCGCAAAGAGGGCGTCACGCCCCAGCAGATCGTCGATCGCTATCACCAGTTGATTAAATCGTCGTTCGAAGGGCTCGGCATGTCGTTCGACATCTACTCGCGCACCTCGTCGAAGACCCACGCCGCGACAGCGTCGGAGTTCTTCCGCAAGCTCTACGACGAAGGCAAATTCATCGAGCGGACCTCGGAGCAATACTACGACGAGGAGACCCAGACGTTCCTCGCCGACCGCTATATCGTGGGCACCTGCCCCCGCTGCGGCAACGACCGCGCCTACGGCGACCAATGCGAAAAGTGCGGATCGACCCTTTCGCCGGACGAACTGATCAACCCGCACAGCGCCGTATCGGGTTCCGTACCCGTGAAACGCGCCACCAAGCACTGGTATCTGCCGTTGGACCAGTACGAGGGTTTCCTGCGCGAATGGATCCTCGAAGGGCACAAAGAGTGGAAAACCAACGTCTATGGGCAATGCAAGAGCTGGCTCGACGGCGGTCTGCAACCGCGTGCGGTGAGCCGTGACCTGGACTGGGGCATTCCCGTACCGGTCGAAGGGGCCGAAGGCAAGGTGCTCTACGTCTGGTTCGACGCGCCGATCGGCTACATCTCGGCGACCAAGGACCTGACGCCCGACTGGGAGAAATACTGGAAGGACGAAGAGACCAAAATGGTGCACTTCATCGGCAAGGACAACATCGTCTTCCACTGCATCGTCTTCCCGGCCATGCTCAAGGCGCACGGCGGCTACATCCTGCCTGAAAACGTCCCTGCCAACGAATTTCTGAACCTCGAGGGCGAAAAGATCTCGACCTCGCGCAACTGGGCCGTCTGGCTGCACGAATACCTGGCCGACTTCCCCGGCAAGGAGGACGTGCTGCGCTACGTGCTCTGCGCGAACGCCCCCGAAACCAAGGACAACGACTTCACCTGGAAGGACTTCCAGGCCCGTAACAACAACGAGCTGGTAGCCGTGCTGGGCAACTTCGTAAACCGGGCTTTAGTCCTGACACACAAATACTTCGACGGCGCAGTGCCCGCCTGCGGCGCACTGACGGACTACGACCGCGAAACGCTTCGGGAACTCTCCGGCGCGAAGGAAGCCCTCGAAAACAACATCGAAAACTACCGGTTCCGCGAAGCCTTGAAGGAGGCGATGAACATCGCCCGCCTGGGCAATAAATACCTGGCCGACACCGAACCGTGGAAACTCATCAAAACCGATCCCGAACGGGTCAAGACGATCCTGAACATCGCTTTGCAGATCACCGCAAACCTCTCGATCGCCATCGAACCGTTCATGCCCTTCTCGGCGAAGAAGATCGTCGGGATGTTGCAGGCAGGACCCTTCGGCTGGGAGAAACTGGGCAGCACCGACCTGCTCGCTGCCGGACATCGGATCGGCGAAGCCGTGCTTCTCTTCGAAAAGATCGAGGACGACGTAATCCAACGCCAGCTCGACAAGTTGGCGGCGACCAAAGCGGCGAATGCTTCGGCCGAAGCAGCACAACACGTTGAAGATCAAAAGGAAACGACGACTTTCGACGATTTTCAAAAGATGGATATCCGTGTTTCGACGATCCTCGCCGCTGAAAAAGTCGCCAAGACGAAAAAGCTGTTGAAACTGACCGTCGATACGGGCATCGACAAGCGCGAAATCGTTTCGGGCATTGCCGAATACTACACACCCGAAGAACTCGTCGGGAAACAGGTACTCGTACTGGTGAATCTGGAACCGCGCGAACTGAAGGGCATCCTCTCCCGTGGCATGATTCTGATGGCCCAGGACGCTTCGGGCAAATTAAGGCTGTTACAACCTGACGATCAGACAAATCCGGGTGCGACAGTCGGATAATAAAGATATTTCTTGAACAAAAGATACAACCTTTAATATTAAAAAACAATGGAGAACATCGATTGGGGCTCTCTCGGCTTCAACTACATGAAGACCGATTTCAATGCCCGCTATACTTGCACGGACGGCAAGTGGAGCGAAATGGAAATTACAAGCGACGAGTACATCAACATGCACATGTCGGCATCCTGCCTTCACTACGGCACGGCTCTTTTCGAGGGCTTGAAAGCCTTCCGGGGCGCTGACGGCAAAGTACGTCTGTTCCGCGTCGAAGAGAATGCAAAACGCTTGCAGTCGTCGGCAAAACGCCTCTGCCTGCCCGTACCGACGATCGATATGATCGTCAAAGCCTGCGTAGAAGTGGTTAAGCGCAACGAGCGTTTCATCCCGCCCTACGGCACCGGCGCATCGTTCTACCTGCGTCCCGTTATGTTCGGAACGACGGCAGGACTGGGTGTAAAACCCTCCAAGGATGCTTTGCTGGTGGTTTACGGCTCGCCCGTAGGCGCTTACTTCAAAGGCGGCATCAAGCCGATGAAGGTCGCAATCGACCGCGAACAGGACCGTGCTGCTCCACGTGGAACAGGCGACGTGAAGGTGGGCGGTAACTATGCAGCCAGCCTTATGTCGGGCGAGCACGGACACGAGCTCGGCTATGCGAGCATCATGTACCTCGACGCAACCGAACACAAATACATCGAAGAGTGCGGTGCAGCCAACTTCTTCGGCATCAAGAACAACACGTATATCACGCCGAAGTCGAACTCCGTACTTCCGTCGATCACTAACAAGAGCCTCCGTCAATTGGCTCAAGACCTGGGTCTGAAGGTCGAGGAGCGTCATATTCCGGTGGACGAACTCCCGACTTTCGAGGAGTGCGGCGCTTGCGGTACGGCAGCTGTCATCTCGCCGATCGGCAGCATTTACGACATGGACACGAAGCAAACCTACACCTACGGCGACGAAGTAGGCAAGGTTTCTCTGCAACTCTATACGCTTTTGCAGGACATCCAGTACGGCCGCACCGAAGACAAACACAACTGGTGCACGATCGTCATGTAATCGACGCCTGCAAAACTCAAGAAAAAAGGATGTTCCACGTGGAACATCCTTTTTTCTTACTGCATATTTTCTTTGCCACCACTTACAAACAGCCGTAAAAAAATCGGGAATAGCCGCAGCTACTCCCGATATAAAAGATAGAAAAATACAATCGCACAATTTATCGACCGATCTTAATCCGCATTGATAAACGACAAATACATCCAAAAACGATTGTCAAATTTGGGAACATAGCGGTTAAACTGCATTACCCGATACTTTACCGACCGAATTTCACCAGCAACACATTCACACTGTCTCTTATACACATCTCCGAGCCCACGAGACATGCGCAGATCT
>ENA-OXVP01001082-OXVP01001082.1-human-gut-metagenome-genome-assembly--contig:-NODE-1082-length-10171-cov-23.0066_pt1 | contig 10171 bp, 6 predicted proteins | sample MGYA00249576_ERZ652695 | MGnify/ENA primary metagenome ERZ652695 (study PRJEB26925, sample SAMN05826972) | human gut metagenome | biome: ENVO:2100002; feature: ENVO:00000062; material: ENVO:00002003...
ACGGGAACTTGGGGAACTGTCAGGCCAATAACCTTGAATGGAAAGAGGTCAGGAAGTATGACCCATTAGCTACCAGACGTAAGATTGGTAATGGTCTGACTGTAACCGTTGAGGGAAAAATATTCGATAAAGGCAAAGAACTGCCGATTGAGAAGGAGACAGGTGATAGAGATACAGATCGAATGGTGGCTATAAGTCCTAAAGTAAGGTATCGCAGGAAAAACAACCGATGGGGAAACTATGATAATAAAAGTGCGAATATTGATGACCTGATGGCTAAAGCTGATTTTGTGGACGGGGATAAATCCAAAATGAAAAGACCGAGAGTGCTTCATAAGAACATGAATTATCTTGATTTTCATGCTGACAATCTTGAATGGGTGGAAGAAAGCAGTCCTGAATATCAAGAGTATATGAAAAAGAAGAAGGAGGATATGGATAAGCTGGAGAAAGAACTTAACCGCAACAATCCCAATTTCAAGTTACCAGACAATCAATAAATGAATAATCAGGGTTGGTCGGAGATGATGGTATGGAACGAAGTGGAATGTAATACATAACTGCAAGACAAGGTGTTATAAAAAAGTCTGCAAATTAGGTACAAATGCTTAAAGAATAGTGTTTTTGTAAGTTTTTTATAACATCCCTTCGGGTTATGTACCATAACTCATACTTCGTATTAGGCTTCTGTCTTCGACTAATCCCATATAAACTAATGACTAATGAACAAGATAACATTAAATGTACCTGCCGGAATAAAGTATCTGTCAGAATGGAAGGAGTTATGGAACCTTCTGCCTATGAACCAACACTATATCCTGAATAAAAGGATTTGTGGTTGTGGAGCTACTGAAGCCTATATCGGTTCAGACAGGAAAGTGATATTGGCCAGTCCCAGAAAACAGCTCCTCTATAACAAGTATTCACAGCATCTCTCCGACAACCTCCATCTCTACCGTTATCAGGGAAACCGTGAGAAGTATTTTGAGAGCAAGTCTTATTCGGAAAAGGATGTCTTTGCTTTCAACGATGAACTAAGTAAATATATAAAATCAGGTGGGAAAAAGATCCTTACCACTTACGACTCACTCAGGAAGATAAAGGAAGTTCTGGTAGCTGATGGTGAAGACCTGGATGAATGGACTGTGGTAGTGGATGAGTTTCAAGCCATGTTCTATGATTGCCAGTTCAAGCCTACAACGGAATATGAGTTCGGGCAGATCCTGGGAGCTTTCAGTACTGTGGTCTATCTTTCAGCCACACCTTTCCTGGAATCCTACCTTGACATGACCCGACAATTCAAGGATATGACTTTCTATGAACTTTTATGGCCTGAAAGTATGATGCAGATTCCGAAAGTGGAGGTTATAAAATCCAAAAAGTCTGTCTTCAAACTATGTAGTGAGCTGACCGGCAAATACAAGGAAGGAAAAGGAAATAGTACTGTCGTGGATGGTAAGGAATTTGTAGCGAAGGAAGCTGTTTTCTATATCAATGATGTTTCCGTTATAAAGAATATCATAAAGAAAAATGGCTTGAAGGCGGACGAGGTAAACATAATCTGCTCTTCCAAATCAGAAAACATCAAGAAACTGAATGAATTATCCAGGGAGGTGGGAGAAAAGTTTATGATCGGTGATATTCCGGGTAAGGGAGAACCGCATAAGATGTTCACCTTCTGTACTTCCACCGTATATATAGGTGCTGATTTCTATTCCACCAACGCCTATTCCTATATCTTTGCCAATCCGCTGGTGAAAAGCATGACCGTAGATGTTTCAGTGGATTTACAACAGATAATAGGTAGACAGAGGCTTGATACAAATCCGTTCCGTAATACAGCCACTCTTTACTTTAATACCCGAAAATCAAAGGTTACGGAAGAGGAACTGGAGAACTCAATCAAGGAGAAGAAGGATAAGACAAAGAAGCAGATTGATAATTTTAATGCGGTTCCGAACAAGGATGAACAATTGCAGATGATGGAAAATACAATCAGGCAACAGGGACATAAGGAACACTATTGCTGTATTATCAAGGATGCGGATAATAATGTCAGAATTGTTGAGAATGAAATCCTTGAAATATCTGAAAGAAGAGCATGGGAAGTTACAAACCGGATCTATAACAATGATTTTTCCATGTACCGTGCTTTAAGGGTTGGTGCTGTCGTTACAAAATCCTCAGGAAGTGATGATCCTGAAGTACAGCGGATTTTCAAGGAGTGGAATCTGGATAATCAGTTCCCTAGAAAAGCCAGACTGTATTGTGACCTATATGATAATTTCCCTGAACTCTTGGAGGACTGTACTTTCATAGAGGGCAAATATAAGAAATATCATGACGCTCTTGGAAAAGAAGGATTTGAAGCGTTATGTTGGAGGGAAGACTATATCAGACAAGCTATCGAACCTACTCCTTTTGACAAGCTACCCAAGGATCAGATAGCAGTGAAACTAATAGATGCTTTGAAGACAGACAAGACTTATACCAAATCAGAAGTCAAAGATATGCTTGTGAATATCTACAAGGAACTGGGCATAACAGGAAAACCAAGTGCTTCCGATATATCCGAATACCTGACCTGCGAGGATAAGACTGTCAGGATGAAAGGTAAACTGACAGCGACTTTCAAGGTAACATCACACTTCAGAACAAAAATATCACTTTTCGGCAGGATTACAGACATCAATCACCCTGAAGAATATGATATAGACAAGGTGCTGGATATAATCAAGACCGGCAGCTATTATCATGTAGCCGGGAAAGTTGATGCAGTAAGAAAAGCCAAGACCAAGGAAGAAAAAGAGAAAGCCAAGATGAAACTTCCGGCTGTAACATGGAACGGAACTTTCAAGACGAAGAACAGAAGCGATTTGATTCACTATTCTTCATTCACCGCTCTGGATTTCGACCATATTCAGCCGGAGAAGATGGATGAGTTCGGAAAATGGTTACAAGGATTTCCATGTATCTATGCCTATTATATTACTCCAAGCGGTAAGGGTTATAAAGCGATTATCCTCCATGATAACTATGAGCCGCTTTACCACTATGACCTGTATAATCAGCTTTTGGAACTCTTTGATTGTCCTGAGAAAGATACGAGTACGGTGGATTTGGCCAGAGGTAATTTTTTGAGTTATGATCCGAACCTATGGAAAAATCCTAATCCTGAGCCGTTTCACTTTGTCCCATCCATCCCTAAGCCTATTATACTTGATACTGTAACAGAAACCATTATAAGGGATGAAACAGGAACTGAAATAATGACGGAGGATGATTCTTATGTAGCCAATTTCCTAAACACTCTGAGCAGACAAGTTGTTTCAGATGACAGTATAATCCGTATCCTTGGGAAAATCTGGACTGGAAAATCAATAGCCAACGGGAGGAATAATACTACGATGTCTTATGCTGGAGTTCTATGTAAGGCAGGAGTAGAGAAAAACAGAGCCAAATCATTCATCGAAGAGCTTATTCCGGATTATGATATTACTGAAATAATTGAATATGCCTACTCTCATAATACTTTCGGATGTGAACGTAGGAGATATAAATCAAGAAAGAAATAGTCGATAAAAAGAAAAAGACACAAAATATTTTATAGTGCCCTCTTATTTTTAAGGAACATATGAAAAAATAGCTTTGTAATAGTCTATTTAATTGATTATTATAAAATGACCTTTTTCCTTTTCCAAAACAGAGATATGTTTGTATGTAAACTTTCGTTTACCTTTGTGCAAGAGGACGTAATTTTTATCTAGCGAATTATTAAACAAACTCCTCTTTGAGAGTTCAAAAAATAGTCCATCTTTATCCGTAAAAAGATATTGCCCTTTTAACATATTTATAGTTTCTATAAGCCCTGCAATTGCTTTAGTGTTTTCAAGGGCAGGTATAATCGGAATTATGTTCGCGTTTAGTAACAAGGGATTAAAATTACATTTTGAACCATGATGAGGAATTTGAACCATGCCTATATTGTCCCAACATCTATTATAGCTCCTATAAAATCCTTGTAAATCTTCAAATTTGTCTTTCGCATTGTAATCTCCTGTATACAAACAACCTAATCTGATTTCTTCGTCTTGATTATTTATCGGTCCAGAGTAAAGTGTCATGGAAGAGTCATTTATACTGCATTTTCTTTCTTTTAGGAGGGCGGTCGTAACATTTTTGATTATATTCTGTATTTCAGGCGACTCTTTCCATTTTTCTTTTATTGTATTTTTATCCAATCCTGTTATCCCAGTTTCAAAACTGAGTTTCTTAAAAAATTTCTTCTCCTCATCCACATTGAACGGATAGGGATTAAAAGGAATATAGTACCAATCGTTTTCCTCTTTATATTCAAACAAATTGGATCTGACTTCTTCGTCAAGATATGGAAAATTGTCATTCCGAGAATCTATAACATATTTTATTTGAGGAAATTTGACTTTCCATGTGTTTAGCGCCCATTTAGGATCTATAATAAAGTCCCAAAAGATATGGTTGTTCTTTGACATTGCGTGCGCATGATTGCATAAAGAATAGAATTTATATTGATATGATAAAAGTGGCAACACGATAGTCTCCACATCAGCCAGTTGTAATAAAGTTCTGAGGCAACAGATATGATCTATGTCATAATGTGAGATAAACAGAAAATCGATCCTTTCTTTCACTCCCTTCCCATTTCCCAAAACTTTTTTCACAATCGGTCTGACTGATTTGAGACTGTATGTACCACAATCATAAATAATAGTTTTTTGTATGCTATTTTTTATTACTATTTCTTTGCAAAATAATGCATTATGAACACCATAAAAATTACGCATTATTTTATAATTACATCTATCTTTTTCCATGGTTTGTATTAATAAGTATAATCCCCGACTTTCACAAGCCAGGGATTATCATTTATAAATTTAAAGTTTTTATTATATCTAAGTATTTCTCTCGCTTGAGAAACGACTTATTCTTGATTAATGATTACTGTTTCTTAACAGTGAATCCAACTTCAGCTGTCTGAACGTGACCGTACATGTCTACATAAACTACTGTCAATGTAGAAGCCACATCAGCTGTCGGATTGGTAGAAGCAGAGTTCTTATGGAACTTGATAGTCTGATTACCCCAATCTTGGCTATTTTGACTATGATCACGAACAAAGTAATCTTCATCCTTAGAACCGTTGCTTGTAATCTTGGCGTCAACTACACGAATTTCTTGCAAATTCAGTTTAGTCATGTCAACACCGTACTTAGTACTGTTGTAAGTATTTACACCAAAGATATCGGCACAATTTACTTCAAAGTTTTCTTCTGCATAAACCGCACTGGTCTTAGGTAAGTTTCTAGAAACTTCGCCTTCGTCTTTCTTACCATTCTTATTAGTATCAATAACCCATTTACCATCAATCAGTGTATAATTACCGTCTTTAGCTTCAATCCATCTCCAAGTATGAACCGGTTTGTGCATATAACAATTGTATACAGTATTGAATGAATCGTATGCTTTAACTGCATGATTTTGATTTGTCAATACTTTGTTATTGTCTACATAAGCACTTACAGCTGCATAAACGTATTCTACATCAGTAGCATGTTTGGTTGTACTGTTGATTAATACATTAGGAATAGCAACATTCTTAGTGAATTCTGCCTCATCTGTATAATCTTTAGTACCATTATTATACTTAGTATTAGCAAGAACAATACGGTATCCGGATATAGCATTACTTTCATCAAAGTCATTTTTCCATCCGTTGAATACATTTTCCATATTCATTGTACCTTCAGAAGCTGTACCAGTTACACCCCATCCTTTCTGAGCATCCCAAGTAATAGCACCTTCCATATCATACTGACTTGGTATCAAGAAACAGTTATAAACACCGTTTACAATCTGGTTGTCCTTAGCTGTGAATTTATGTTCGGCAGGTTCTGCTGTAGGCAATACTTTTTCTGCGGAAACTTTTATTGTAGCCAATACAAATCCATCAGCATTCTTCAAAGTCAATGTACCGTTCAGTTTAGTATCATTCAATACCAGACCTAAGTTTTCATTGAACTTGGTTACAATTGTAGCCTTGTTAATGTTTGTAGGAATTGTTACCTCCTGCTTTTCTTCTAAAATACCATCTACTACTTTGCTATCTGTAGCAATTACACCTGTACCAGCAGTCAATGTTACTTGGAAACCATTAGCTTTTATATGAGTTACCTCATTAACTTTATCTCCCAAACCATCAGCAGCCCATTCGTATGAAGCAATCTTCAGACCTTTCAGTTTAGCTACATCTTCTTTGCTCAATTCTACAGCACCGGATTTTGCATCAACTGTAGTTGCGATAACTTTTGTTTCGATAGAAGGAATTTCAACACCGGCCTCACCTAATTTCACATAGAACGCACGACCGTCCGGATCAACCAAGGTTCCGTCCAAGTTAACAGCATATACACGGAAACCAATGAAGTCATTGATGATTTCCTGATCTTCGTTAGGAGAAATTTTAATTGTTGCGGTTGTACCTTCAACAACTGTGTTCAGGCCTTCATATTTATATGAATTCCAAGCATTCCATTCTGAAGGTGCAGACTCAACGGCGTTAGCTTTCTTATCGAAAGTTACATACATAGCCTTAACTTTTTCTGCTGCTACCCACTTACCTTCGTTATTTTTTTCTTTCAAAGATATGGTGATAGCCTTATTTTGAACAGCCGGATAAGCCTGCATATTTGAACGGTTATCCCCTGTTTCCGGATTTTGACTTTCTTCTTCTTTAGCAACGAAGTTTCCGTCCTTATCTTTCAATACATTTCCATTTTTATCAAAAGCTTCAGTCAAAGCATTACCAGTCCACTTATATTCTTTAGCCGGTGTAGACCCACTCTCAACTTCACCTGTGATAGACTTGCTTTCAAAAGTATAACGGTTGTTGATGTCATTAACATTAGTGTCATCAACAAAGAAATTTAATTTTTCTGAAGGATCAAAATTACCGTGTTCCAAAGTCAAATCGTAAGTAGAAATGATATTTCTCTTACCCATGGCAGTTTCATCCTCTTTCGTATTGTCTACTGCTACAGCATACAGAACTTTCTTTCCATCTTTATCAGCGGCTGCATTGAAAGAGTCCTCATCATAGTTTTTCAAAGCGACTTCAACCACCCACAAACCGCCTTTAGAAATACCTCTTGTACCTGTCAGCAATTCATCGTACGGAGTGATGTTCTTCACTTCAACAATATCCAGTTTTTCACCTTTGCTGTCCTGCAAGCTGATCATGCTTGCGTCCAGATTAGCATTGGTAGGAGATACACGAATCAAGAATTTTGCGCTCTTCTGGTCCTGTGTTCCACCTTTGAACTCAAGCTTGTTTGAAATAGTTTTGTCCAAAGTCCATTCGTCACCGAAGATGTTCTTCTGAATTAAGACACTTTCAAAATCAAGATTCCAGTTATCTTTTCCTTGATTATGATCTACGCTGTTAACCAATGAAACATGAGTAACACCTGTATAGATGGCAGAAGATAATACATCCAAGTTAGTGTTTATCTTGGTTATTTCTTCAGCAATTTTTTTATAGTCATTTTTCAGCTGTTCGATTGCTGCTTTTGTTTCTGCAACATCAAATCCCTGAAGGGCTTTTACAGCTTCTTCACATGCACCCAGTCTGGTATTGATATTACCAAGTTCCTTGCCTGTAGCTTCTTTGTATGCATCCAACGCATCCTGTTGCAATTTCAACGCGCCCTGCAATTTTCCGATTTCTTCTTTGTTGGTCTTAACATCGGCTTCCAGGTTGCTAATTCTTTCACCCAAAGTACTTTCTACCTTAGATAATTTGTCCAAAATTTCTGCGTCTGCACCTTTATAGGCAGCGGTAAGAGCTGCGATATCACCCTTGATAGTGGCGATTTCAGATTCGATGGCCTTGATGTCTTCTTCAGATGCTCCTTGATTGTCTTGAATCATCTTAACCAGTTCTTCCTTCACTTTGGCGATTTCAGCTTTGGCAGCTTCAATAGCATTCTTTTCAGCCTGTAAAGCAGCAGCTTTAGCATCAGCGGCATCGGCAGCAGCCTGATCAGCAGCAGCTTTGGCATCAGCAGCCTCTTTCTTGACAGCAGCAATTTCTGCTTCTAATTTTGTTTGTGCACCTTGTAAGTCAGACACTGAAGTTTCAAGAGCTGATACCTTCTTGGAAAGTTCTTCCTTTCCACCGTCCACAGCACCCCAAAGTTCATCGATGTCGTCATCGTAGTCCTTACAAGATACAAATGTCCCTGTTGACGAAACCATTAAAGCTCCGAACAGGATTGCACTTAAAAATTTTTTGTTCATAATGAATTTAAATTTATAAATTTAAAAAAAATAAAAATTGGTTGTTCATATTTGGTTTTAAAGGACTTAATTATCTTGCATTTCATTTTTCCATTTGTATGTCATATAACGTTTCGGCGTATATCCCGACTGTCTGCCAAAAGCGGCATAGAAAGCACTTTTGGATGTAAAGCCGCTCCGTTGGGGAAGTTCCTTCAACGGACAGTTTCCTGCACGTAAGAGTTCCTTGGCATATTCCACTCTGTATGTATTAACCAGTTCCTTCATGTTACAGTCAAAATACCTATTTATCACATTCGACAGATAGGTCTGGTTTGTCTCGATCATCATACTCAATTTCTTCAGGGACAGTTTCGGGTCAAGAAAAACCTGTTTTATCTCCAAGAAGTAAAGAAGGGACTTGTAAATATCCAAATCCACCTTTCTTGTCTCAATTCCGCCTGCAACAAAGTCTTTCCGCCACTGTTTTTCAGCAGCATCAAAAAGCAAGTCCTTCTGCCTTTGAGAAACAAAAGAGGCTTTTTTACGTTTCAGAAATAGATATTCCATAATATTTCCCCTGTTCCAACTTTATTCAAGTACGGTTAAACTCTTAATTTTGCTGCAAATATACATACTTTATTGAAAACTCATCTATTTTTCTCATAAAAAAATTTAGTTTCTCGTAAAAAAATAGCTTTTTCAGTATTTTTCAGGCAATTATATAAAGTATGGATGGGGGGGGGAATATACATTAATTATATGAAGCTGATGAATACTGTTTATAAGTTTCATTCCTATTTGCCATGGAACATAAAACAGCATGGGTATGGTATTATTATGGTTAAGGAAATATTTTGTGAGTGTGTTTTATTGATATTTATTGGCTATGTACAGTTTAACCTTTATCTTTGCTGGTAATTCACCCTAAAAGGTTGGTTCGGATTGTTTGGCTTATGACTTATCTTCTCGATTTGTGATAAATATAGTTTCAAGACCGGTCGGATTCTTTTAATTTTTCCAACATGTTTTGTTATTATCCCAGAAAACACAGTATATCATTCAGGGTATTATCGTCCAGCTCTTCCAGGGCAACCAGAGCAGTACCGTTTGTTGCATATAAAACTCCGCTTCCGCCAAGAAATACATGGGTTATCGGATATGTATTGCCTTTTCTGTCTGCTATATACATATCTATACTCCTGTCATTCTCCTTCAGGCAGAGCCTCATGATACTATCCAAAACCATTCTTTTATCCATAACCTTCCAATATTTCATTCAAAAATACAAACTTATTATTTGAATAATCAATATTTAACATATATATTTGCCCTGTAAACAACACTAAGAAAATATCAAATGTCCTTTTTTGTTTTTTAATGTCTAACCATCAAAATGTAACTGTGAAGTTATATTTGATAAGTCCTTTCAGGTGATCGGAGGGTCACCTTTTTTATTGTAACCTCTCAGACACGGAATTGTTTTGAAAGAAATGAAGTCATTCTCCAAATCGTTAAAACACTATTCCTGCCGGTTCAAATCCTAATATCTGAATTAAAACCAAACATATTTTTATGTTTACAGATTTTATCAACAGAATATTAGGTGCCGAACCAAGACCTTCGGTCTCTAATCGCTTGGAAAACGCTGAGCCAAGTGTTATCGTAAAAAAAGACAGTAGCCCAAAACAACCTATCCCTGAGAAATACAGAAAAGACGTAGCATTACTCCGGAGCAAATATGGGGATGCTTTTAAAACCGGATTCTGCATTATCCTCACGCTTCAGGAGGCTTTATCACTTATGCCGAGAGATCGTAAGAGAGTAGATTCTTATGCAGGACTTATATCTTATCTAA
>ENA-OXVP01001096-OXVP01001096.1-human-gut-metagenome-genome-assembly--contig:-NODE-1096-length-10028-cov-7.38895_pt1 | contig 10028 bp, 7 predicted proteins | sample MGYA00249576_ERZ652695 | MGnify/ENA primary metagenome ERZ652695 (study PRJEB26925, sample SAMN05826972) | human gut metagenome | biome: ENVO:2100002; feature: ENVO:00000062; material: ENVO:00002003...
GATCTGCGCATGTCTCGTGGGCTCGGAGATGTGTATAAGAGACAGGTATAGATGTATTGAAGGACTTGTCCCCCGCAGAACCGACTTCTGCGGGGGATTTGCCTCCGTTCGGCCTGTTTGCCGCCGGAGTCTATCCCTTTCTGGAGTTCCGGTGGTTTCACGAGGCCTACTACCGCGTACTGGAGGCATTCGCTGCCGGGCGCGTCCGCCGGCTGATCGTCACCATGCCGCCCCAGCACGGCAAGAGCGTCGGGGCTTCGACCCTGCTGCCCGCCTACCTGTTGGGGCGCAATCCCGACCTGCGGATCGCCATCGCCTCCTATTCGGCTTCGCTGGCTTCGAAGTTCAACCGGCGCGTGCAGCGTATCATCGATTCGCCCGAATATGCGGCCTTTTTCCCGGAAACGACCATCAAGCGGGGAGCCAAACCTCCCGAGTACCTGCGTACGGCCGACGAGGTGGAGATCATCGGTCACAGGGGCGGCCTGCTCTCTGTCGGCCGCGAGGGGGCGCTCACGGGCAACCGTGTGGACTGCTTCATTCTCGACGACCTTTACAAAGATGCGATGGAGGCCAATTCGCCCGTCGTGCGGGAGAACTGTTGGGAGTGGTACACCTCGGTCGTGAAGACCCGTATGCACAATTTCTCCGGCGAGTTGATCGTCTTCACGCGCTGGCACGAGGAGGATCTGATCGGCACGCTCTGCCGCCGGGAGCCTTTCGTCGAGTTCACCGACTGGGCGCAGCTCGATACGTTGCCGCCCGATACCTGGCTCTATTTGAACTTCGAAGCTCTCAAAACGCGTCCTCCGTCGCCGGTCGATCCCCGTGAACTGGGCGAAGCGCTTTGGGAGGAGCTTCACGGCGCGGAATTGCTGCGTGGTAAGCGGCGGCTCGATCCCGTGCGGTTCGAGTGTATGTATCAGGGGCGTCCTTCGGTGCGCGAAGGGCTGCTCTACGGGGATAATTTCCTGACTTACGAGGTGCTGCCCCGCGACATCGTGCGCCGGGCGAACTATACCGATACGGCCGATACGGGCGACGATTACCTCTGTTCGCTCTGTTATGTCGTCGATCCGGACGGGGTGATCTACGTTACCGATGCGGTTTATTCGCGCGAACCGATGGAGATGACCGAAGGACTGGTGGGAACGATGCTCCGCGAGTCGGGTACGCGTGCGGCACTGATCGAGAGTAACAACGGAGGCCGGGGATTTGCCCGCGCGGTGCAGGCTTTAGCGCCGCAGGTTCGTGTGGAGTGGTTTCACCAGTCCGCTAACAAGGAAGCCCGCATCCTCTCGAACGCAGCGACGGTGGTTCATACGGTACGTTTTCCCTGCGACTGGGCGCTGCGCTGGCCCGAATTGTATGCCCATCTGACCACTTACCGCTGGAAATTCCGTGCTAACCGCTGGCACGATGCCGCAGATGTGGTGACGGGCCTCGTCGAACGTGAAATCGCCGGGCGGGACACCCGTATTAAAAGCGTTAAATTTATGTAGGCGATAGATCGCGGTTCGTGTGTATTCGCGATTGAGGTTTGTGTGGTGCGGGAGAGAGAATCCGTTGGTGTGTCGTGGACGTGTTGATCAGTTCTGGTCTGAAATCTCTTTCGGTCCCGGTAGGGAAGGTGTTTTGGGAAGTTGAAAAACATACGAATTGTGCCGGCGACCGTCGGCCCGTCATTGCCTTTGTCACATAACGCTTTGGGTTAAAAGTCTTTGTAAAAATCGATTTTCATATAAAGGATAAGGAGGAGCAGGGCATAGAGCAGCGACCACCGATGATGATCGAGCATGTTTGCTACGGATGTATTTTGTGGTTATTGTATGCTATGACGAAGTACATCGTTGATAAAGAGATTAGTAGGACGATATTATGGAGCTTGGGGCGTGATTGTCGCTGTAAAAAAATGAGGCGATGACGAACTAAATCCTGATAAATCCTGGGGGATACACTAAATCGTATAATCAATCACCATGGCAAATATTGCCGAATAGGCGCTCTTTGAATAATTTTTTATATATTTATGTCGAATTGTTTTATTGGACGAACTGTTTTTAGGGGGATTTAATGATTTTCAGCTTATGAGAAGATTTTTATTTTGGTCTTTGTGTTTTTGCCTGTTGTTTCCTGTAGGGTTATCTTCTTGCGATGGCAGCGATTCGGCGGCGGTGATTTTTGGGGGAACGACCGGGAAGCTTACATGGACTTTGACGGAGGATGGTGTCCTGACGATTACCGGGGAGGGACCTATGCCCGATTATAGAGATGGAGGTACTTCGGAAACTCCGCCTTGGTATCCGCATGTGAACAGGATTTCCTCCTTGACGATTGGCGAAGGTGTGACCCGCATCGGAGATTATGCATTTATGTTATGCAGCTTTGTGACGAAAGTTGTTATTCCGGAAAGTGTGACAAGTATGGGAGATTGGGCTTTCTGGCATTGTCAGAGTTTGAAGCGTATCACCTTCCCTGACCGTATGGTGAGGTTCGGTGAATGGGCATTCTACGAGAATGAAAGTCTTCAGAGCGTCTGTATTCCCGAGGGGGTAACGACTATTCCGAGCAGCGCTTTTGCTCGATGTCATAATCTAACGTGTGTTATCATGCCGGGGAGTTTGCAAACTATTTGTGGCGGGGCTTTTTCGCAGTGTCATAAATTGACGGATGTAACTATTCCCGATGGCGTGACGGTGATTGAAACAGGAGCTTTTCCAAGTTATCTTGATATGGCTGTCGTTACCTGTCTGGCCGTTATTCCGCCGGAGCTAGGGAAAGATAATTTCGGCCTTCCTGCTAAAATTCTTTATGTACCTGCCGGCAGTGTGGAGGTGTACAGGAAAAATGCTGTCTGGAGAGAGGCTTTTGAAACGATTGCGGCACTACCCTGATATTCCTGCCTGTGGGCGGGCGGTGCCGAGAACGAAATATCCCCGTACCCTTTTGCAGGGTACGGGGATATTTCGTTCTCGGAGTCGGCTGTTTCTCGAAGGATTATTTTTCCTGTGGGTCTTGCACTATTTCTTCGGCACGGCGGAGCGGATTGACAGGGGCTCCGAAGGTGAAGAGGCGACTTAACTGCACGACAAACCAAAGTTCGGAAGAGCGAATCGTTATCGTAACGCTCTTCCGGACTTTGGCTTTTAATGGCTTGCTTTCGGTCTTTTGTGGCGGTTTGCCCGACAGCATAGGGAACGGGTGGTTCGGTATTAAAGTGCTTGGGGCTGCGGCAAGAAATCTCTCAGTCTGTTCCGATCGAAAAGACGGAGCGGCGGAATCCATGCTGCAGACGACATCATCCTATGGAACGACTTGCGGCTCGGTCGTAAACCAACCGTTTTTCCCTGGCCGGATACGAAAATCGCGGGATTAAAACGGAGCGATAAAACGTTCGGGACGTTTATTTACAACAGTCGCATAATTTGACGGTTTACTCGTTTTCGCTCATCGTTTTCCCGAGCTCCGTGCCGCACGTGAAATCTCCTCTGCGGAGGGGAGAGGCCGCAATCGTAAATGTTCCCTTTGGCGGAGAATAACGACCGTTCCGACCGAAAGGTTTCGGAACCCGAAACATATCCGGAGTAAATCGGATGTAGGGTTCTAATTTATTATTCGTTTTCCGGGCTTTGCGGCCGGTCCGGACTGTTTATGCCGGAAGGTTTTGTATTCCGGCGCTCCCGAAGCATACGCTTACCTTTACCGACCGAGGCGACGTTGCCTCGGTTAAAATCATTTGTATTATGATAATAGGTTATTTACGCGTCAGCACGGGAAAACAGCATCTTGCCAACCAGCAGGATGAGATCCGGCGCTTCGCCGAAAGCAGAAAGCTTGTTGTCGATCATTGGGTGACGGAAGTCGTCAGTGGCAAGAAGAGCGAGCGAGACCGCAAGCTCGGCGGCCTGTTGCGCCGTCTTAAAAAGAACGATACGTTGATCGTGACGGAGATTTCGCGCCTGAGCCGAACGCTTACGGACATTATGGCGATTATGGGCAAATGCCTGGAGCGGGGAATCAACCTTTATACGACCAAGGAGGGCTATTCGTTCGACAATACGATCAACAGCAAGGTGCTGTGCTTCGCTTTCGGACTCGTCGCGGAGATTGAGCGCAATCTTATTTCGATGCGGACGCGCGAGGCACTGGCGCTGCGGCGTGCCGAGGGGATGGTCTTGGGACGCCGTTACGGAAGTTATACCAAACTGAACGTATTGATTGAAAATCGGCAAACCGTTATCGCAATGCTCGACCGGGGAAAGTCCATCGGCGATATTTGCAGACATTTCGGCCTTTCGCGGGATACGTTTGCCAAATTCAGGATGAAATACCCGTCGGTCCAGAAAGCTTTGGATAAGAAAGAACGACTTAGAATCAGTCATTTTAAGAGCAGACGGTGCGATGTCTGAACAATATGCGGGAACTCCGGTGATCTGTATTCGGAGTTTCCGCATATTTTGTAAAAGAGCGCGGAGTTGTTTGGCCCTCCTTTCCCGATATTGTCGGTTAATCGTTGGTTAAATCGTTGGTTTATAGCTGTAAATATACATCATCTCTGCAATTTGTACAAGAATAATTTGTAATTATATTACAATTCAGATAATTATAATTATTTCTGTTTGTCGTCCTATGGTTTTATACCATGTATTATCCGTTTGAGGCGTTCAGTGGAACGATTAAATAGGATGGACGTTGGGATAACGTCCCGGTTTATTGTTGGTTAATAGTGTTTAATCGATGATAATTGAATGTCGAATGAAGAAAATCCTATTCTTTTTATTTGCTGCCGTATTAGCCGCAGGAGGCGTGGAGGCGCAGGAAGCGGCGGATTCCATGAAAATTTTTTATCGCCGTGGGTATCGTAATGTCGATCTGTCGTTTCGGGACAATCGGGCGCAGATGGAGCGTTTCCTGAATCTCACGGAGGCGGCACTGAAAAACGACCGGGTCGAAAAGGTCGTTATCCGCTCGTATGCTTCGCCGGACGGAACGGCAGAAGCCAACGAACGGCTGTCGGTCGGACGGGCGGAAGAGTTGAAGGCCTATCTGGTCCGCGAGGGAAACATACCCGCATCTTTGATCGAATATCACGCCGAAGGCATCGCGTGGGGAATGCTGCGGGAACAGGTCGCGGCTTCTGATATGGCGGGACGCGACGAAGTGTTGGATATTCTCGACCATACGCCGCTATGGATTTACGACGACGATAATCGGATTGTCGATGGTCGGAAAAAGCAACTGATGGATTTGCAGGGCGGAAAACCGTATAATTATATGTTGGAGCACTTTTTCCCCGAACTTCGCAACAGCGTCAGCACCGTGCTCTATCTGCATATCGTGGCGCAGGATAGCGAAACGGAGCCGGAGCCGATTGCGGTCGTTCCCTCCGAAGAGGAGCGGGCGCCGCAGCAGGAGCCGGTGCGGGTGCTCGCCGACGCGGCGGCGATGCCTTGTGAAACGACGGTCCCTGCAACGGTTCCTGCAAAGCCGCGTCGCTCGTATCCGGCGAATATGATCGGGGTACATGCGGGATATTGCACTTCGTGGATCACTTCTTACGGCTTGACCTCATCGACGAGGCCGGGTTACGAGGTGGGTGTCAGCGATCGGATTCGGTTGGGTCGGCAATTTCCGTTCTATCTGCGGACGGGATTGACCTTTATAAGCAAAGGGTACGAGGTCCGTGGCTTCGACGATAGCCGTACCACGATGAACTACCTGCAAATTCCTGTGGGTATCGATTATACCGTCGCCCTGGGCGAACGTTTTGCCCTGATTCCGCATGCCGGATTCTATTATGCGGTCGGTGTCGGCGGGAAGCGCAAGGTCGGCGCCGAGGAGATCCCGGTTTTCGGAGAAAAAGGCGGGTTTTCGCGTCACGACATGGGCTTTTCGTGCGGAGCCGATATTACGTTCGGTCGGTTCGGGATCGGGGTCGCTTACCAGATCGGCCTGATCAACATCGACAAAACCGATACGATGTACGGGAACGACAGCCAGATGGTCGGCTACAAGAATGTCAGGAACCGCAGTTTCATCGTGAGGGCAGGTGTCAATTTTTAATCGGAGAATACTATGAGAAAGATAATAACATGCATGATTTTGGGCCTGTTGTCGCTGGTTTCCTGTACGGAGTATGACGAAGTGGCCATGTGGAACAAAAACGAAGATATGGGGTCGCGGCTGGCAGCGCTGGAGGAGCTGTGCAGCCGGCTGAATACCAATATCGTTTCGCTGCAACAGATTGTCGAGGCCCTGCAAGGCAACGACTATGTGACGGGAGTGGTCCCGGTCGTGGAAAACGGTGAAACGGTCGGTTATACGATCTCTTTCAGCAAAAGCGGCCCGGTGACGATCTATCACGGGAAAAAGGGAGAAAATGGACAGAACGGTACGACCCCTGTAATCGGTGTCGAACAGGATACCGACGGACTCTATTACTGGACGCTCGACGGCGAATGGCTCACGGACGACGAAGGGAGCAAGATTCTGGCTCAGGGAATGGCCGGTAAGTCGGCTTACGAACTGGCCGTGGAGAAAGGATACCGGGGAACGCTCGACGAATGGCTGGCCTCGCTCAACGGCAGCAATGGCGACGACGGCAAGTCGGCTTATGAGCTTGCCGTAGAGAACGGTTATCGGGGGACCGAGGAGGAGTGGCTGGCGTCGCTCAAGGGCAATACGGGCAACGACGGTAAATCGGCTTACGAACTGGCCGTCGAAAAAGGCTACCAGGGAACCGAAGAGGAGTGGTTGGCCTCGCTCAATGGCAGCAATGGCAACGATGGCGACGACGGTAAGTCGGCTTATGAGCTTGCCGTAGAGAACGGTTATCAGGGGACCGAGGAGGAGTGGCTGGCCTCGCTCAAGGGCAGTGCCGGCGATCAGGGCGATGACGGCGTCACGCCGAAACTGGAGGTCCGCGACGACGGTTATTGGTATATTTCCTACGACAACGGCCAAACGTGGAATAAATTGGGCCCGGCTACGGGCGATCCCGGTGAGGACGGCGATTCGATGTTCAGCGACATAGATGTTTCCGATCCGGATTATCTCGTTTTGACGCTGGCCGAAACCGGAGCATCGATCAAGCTGCCGTATTACAAGGACAAATTCGACCTTTTGTTTGTTTCGGGTTCTGACCGGGTAAAGGAGATGTCGGTATATTGCGGCCCGGGTGCGACGGCGGAGGTGGAGTACGAATTGACGAATCCTCTGAACGTGCAGGTCGCCATCGAGTGCATTTCGCACAGCGGATACGAGGTTGCCGTGGACAAGTCGGCTAAAAAGATCACGGTTTCCGCACCGGACGATCCGGCTGCGATCACCGATCCCGAGAGCGAAATTCTGGTGTTCGCTTCGGACGACGAAAGGACCGTCATGCGTAAATTGGTCGTCAAACAGGTGAAGTATATCGACTATAGGGCTACCCGGCAACTGGATTGGGAGAAGAGTTCCGTCAATCCGCGTTTCTGGGGCGAAGATTGTAAATTCCTCGACGAACAGAGTACGTATGATTCCGCTACCGGTGAAGGGCGATGGGCTTATACGGGTACCGTGATCTATATTACGGATGCCGCTTTTTCGGGAGAGGCGGGGCTGCAGGAAATCGTTATTCCTGCGAGCGTTGTCGAGGTGGGACGCAATCTGTGGAATGAAACCGGCGGCGGAGGTGCTTTTCAGAATTGCACGGCCCTGACCAGCGTGGTATTCGAGGGGGACAACCTGTCCAAGATCAATCTGAATACTTTCAACGGATGTTCGGCACTGTCTTCCATCGAGCTTCCGGAAAGCCTGGAAAAGATCGAGTATAATGCGTTCGACGATTGCAGCGCCCTGAAAAGTATCGTCATTCCGGACAAGGTAACCTATATCGGCGAAGGGGCCTTCAATTATTGTACGGGTTTGCAGGAGGCTTATATCGGCGATGGAGTTACCGAGATTGCCGCGAAAGCGTTTGCGGAATGCACCGCATTGAAAACGGTCGTTATCGGAAAGAGTATTCAGCGTATCGGCGATCAGGCCTTCAATACGAGGAGTTCCTGGGATCAGATGACCCTGGAGAAGATTACCGTTTTGTTCGACGATATTGCGTCCGGCTCTTTCCCGGTGTTGGAGAGCGGTTCGAGAGGCGTCTTCCCGAAACCCGGCGGTTGGGATCTGGTTTCCTATAAAATATATGTACCGAAAGGGACGAAAGCCGAATATCAGAAGAACTGGTCGGATTATAGTTCGCTGATCGTGGAGATGCAATAGGGTGCGGGCCGTTTCGACTGGTCGTACGGAATGCGGCGACTTTTCGAAGGTTGAATTTTCAATATTTTCGACTTAAGTCCGAAATCGGTCTGTATTGACACTCCTCGGCTCAATAGCCGAGGGGGGTTTTTTGTCGGATGGCATTTCTTCGTTTCCCGCTCCCTTTTTGCGGACGATCGAGGAAGCGGGCGGGATAATTCCGATTGCCGCAACAAGTATGGCGATTATATTGGGTTCGGGTTTCAGACTTGTTTCCCGAGGCTGTTTGTCATCGTTCGCCGGGGGCGTGTTCTGGGCTGTCCCTTTCTTTTGCCTCCTTGTGGAAAGGGGCTTGGGAGGGAAATGCTTGTCGGAAATCGGCCGGTACGGTACGTGATGGCTGCCTGTATTTTGAGCGTGGAGCGGAGGGTTGTGAAGACTGTTTGTCGCCTGTTTTGCCGGGGTTTCGGTAAAATGGCCCGTGTTTATGAGCTTCTTCTTCTGCGGCGGTCGCTTGGACGCTATCGGGGAAAGTCCGGTTATTCGGCGATGACGCCCGATCCGACCAGCTCATCGCCGTCGTACCAGGCTGCGAACTGTCCGGGCGTGACTCCGCGCTGAGGTTCGTCGAAGAGCAGATAGGCGGCGTCCGGACGGATGAAGAGTTCCGCACCTTGCAGCGGCTGGCGGTAGCGGATACGAACATCGAAACGGCGGCTTTCGCCCGTTTTCAATTCCCGGAGCGGGTCGATCCAATGCAGCTCGCCGGGAGCGATCCGTAAAGCCCGGCGGTAAAGTCCCGGATGGTTGTCGCCCTCGCCGACGTAGATCACGTTCTGCTCCACGTCGGTTGCCAGTACGAAAAGCGACTCCTTGCGGCCGCCGATCCCCAGCCCTTTGCGTTGGCCGATGGTATAAAAGTGGGCTCCGTTATGCTGCCCGATTTTTTTGCCGTCGCGCACGGTATAACGGTAGGGAGCAGCGAGTGCAGCCAGTTCGGTATCCGTCGGAGTGGAGGACCGCTTTGCGGCGGTTGCCGTCGGAGCTGTCGCCGGGTTCGGACATTCTGTCGAGTCCGTATTCGCCGGATTTATACCGCGTAGGGTGGCACTTTTATCCGAAGCCGTTCGTTCCGCCGTGCCCATCCCTGCATCCTCCGTTTTGCCGACGAGTGGGACGGCTTGTCCGTATTTGGGCCAATCGGCTTTGATTTCGTGGACGTTGCCGGTTTTTGCTTTGAGCTTTTGTTGAAGAAAGACCGGCAGATCGACCTTGCCGACGAAACAGATGCCTTGCGAATCCTTGCGTTTGGCCGTGGCGAGCTTCATTTGCTCGGCGATGCGTCGCACCTCGGGTTTGAGCAGGTGCCCGACCGGAAACAGCGCCCGGGAAAGCTGTTCCTGCGAAAGTTGGCAGAGAAAATAACTCTGATCCTTGTTAGGATCACTTCCCGCGAGCAATTTGTAGATCGTCCGACCGTCGGGTGCCGTCTCTTCGGCCTTGCGACAGTAGTGTCCCGTAGCCACGAAATCGGCACCCAGCTTGAGGGCTTCCTTCAGAAAAACGTCGAACTTGATTTCGCGGTTGCAGAGCACGTCAGGGTTGGGTGTACGCCCTTTCGCGTATTCGGAGAACATATAGTCCACCACCCGGCGACGGTACTGGTCCGAGAGATCGACCGTATGGAACGAAATGTCGAGCCGCCGCGCGACAAGTTCGGCGAAGAGCCGGTCGTCATGCCAGGGGCAGTCGCCTTCGAGCGTGCCCGTAGCTGTCTCTTATACACATCTCCG
>ENA-OXVP01001206-OXVP01001206.1-human-gut-metagenome-genome-assembly--contig:-NODE-1206-length-9291-cov-8.62321_pt1 | contig 9291 bp, 4 predicted proteins | sample MGYA00249576_ERZ652695 | MGnify/ENA primary metagenome ERZ652695 (study PRJEB26925, sample SAMN05826972) | human gut metagenome | biome: ENVO:2100002; feature: ENVO:00000062; material: ENVO:00002003...
GACAGCCAGATTAACGAATCGACACTGACCGGCGAACCGATCATCAGCAAGACGACAAATGAAGCCGACTTCGACGAAGAAGCGACCTACCCGTCCAATGTTGTCATGCGCGGAACGACCGTCGTTGACGGACACGGTGTAATGGCAGTGGAGAAAGTCGGCGATGAAACCGGATACGGGAAAGTGTATGAAGGCTCGCAGATAGAAAATAATATCGACACACCGTTGCAGATGCAGCTGGCAGGGTTGGCAAAGGTGATCAGTAAAGCCGGCTATGCGATTGCTGCCATCACTTTCATTGCGCTGCTGACAAAAGTCTTGCTGTCCTCATCCGGGATGCCGGTCATGGACTTGATCTCGCACATCCTGAATATCTTTATGGTAGCCGTCACGTTAATCGTCGTTTCCGTACCGGAAGGCTTGCCGATGAGCGTGACACTCAGCCTTGCACTCAGCATGAACCGCATGCTGAAAACAAACAATCTAGTCCGTAAAATGCATGCCTGCGAAACAATGGGGGCTACCACGGTTATCTGTACCGATAAGACCGGGACACTTACGCAAAACCAGATGCAGGTATATCAAACGAACTTTTACAACCTGAAAGACCAGAAATTGGTAGACGATGAACTGAGCGTGCTAATCAAAGAAGGAATATCGGTCAATTCGACTGCCTTCCTCGATTTCTCCGAAGAAAAGATAAAAACATTGGGGAACCCGACGGAAGCAGCCTTGCTGCTATGGTTGAACAGCCAACATCAGAATTATCTGGAAATAAGAGAAAATGATCGGATACTGGACCAACTGACATTCTCCACCGAACGGAAATATATGGCAACAGTCGTACAATCATCCTTATTGGGCAAACGCGTGCTGTATGTCAAAGGTGCCCCGGAAATCGTACTGGCGAACAGCAATCGGGTGGCTATCGACGGGACCTACAAACCGGTAGAAGAATGCAAAGCCGGTATCGAAAAGCAACTGCTGGACTATCAGAACCAAGCTATGCGTACGTTGGGATTCGCCTATCAGATACTGGAAGACGGGCAGGATGCCACATTTTTCGTGAACGGACGACTGCACAAGACGGACCTTACTTATTTAGGTATCGTCGCTATTTCCGACCCTGTCCGTGCTGATGTTCCGGCTGCTGTCCAAAGTTGCCTTGATGCCGGCATCGACATCAAGATCGTGACCGGCGACACTCCGGGAACGGCTAAAGAGATCGGACGGCAGATCGGAACCTGGAAGACCGGAGACACCGAACGCAACATCATCACCGGCCCAGGCTTCGAAGCCTTGACTGACGAAGAAGCGCTGGATCGCGTGCTCGACTTGAAGATCATGTGCCGCGCCCGACCGACTGACAAACAACGCCTGGTACAATTGTTGCAACAAAAAGGAGCCGTAGTGGCCGTCACAGGTGACGGTACCAACGACGCCCCGGCCCTGAAAGCCGCACAGGTCGGACTATCTATGGGAGACGGAACCTCCGTGGCAAAAGAGGCAAGCGACATCACGATCATAGACAACTCGTTCAGTAGCATTACCCGTGCGGTGATGTGGGGACGTTCCCTGTACCGGAACATCCAGAAATTCCTGTTGTTCCAGTTGACAATCAATGTGGCGGCCTGTCTGATCGTCTTATTGGGCTCCCTGTTAGGAACCGAATCTCCGCTCACGATCACCCAGATGCTTTGGGTAAACCTGATTATGGATACATTTGCCGCCGGTGCACTGGCTTCGCTGCCGCCTAACGAACGGGTGATGAAAGACAAACCCCGCCGAAGCGGTAAGGACGGCGACTTTATCATTACCCGCCCGATGGCTTACAATATTTTCGGTGTCGGTCTCGCATTCGTAATCGTTTTGATGGGATTGTTGCTCCACTTCCATGCACAGGATGGACTGACGCCGCACGACCTATCCTGGTTCTTCAGTTTCTTCGTGATGCTTCAATTCTGGAATATGTTCAATGCAAAAGCGTTTATGGAAGACCGCTCGGCATTCGCCAACCTCAAAGAGAGCAAGAGTTTCCTGACGGTGGCCCTGCTTATCATCGCCGGGCAATATCTGATCGTCACGTTCGGCGGCGAAATGTTCAGTGTCGTCCCGTTATCTTGGAAAGACTGGGGAACCATTATCGGCTCGACTTCTCTGGTTCTCTGGATCGGAGAGATAGGCCGGTTAATCGAAAGATGGAGAAAATAAATAAAAAAAGAGGGTTGCGCAAAAAACTGACGCAACCCTCTTCACTTACATCTAAATCATTAACAGAGATTCTTACTTCTTGTAAGTCTTATACCCATAAACAGCCAAGTCACCCAACTCTTCTTCAATACGGAGCAACTGGTTGTATTTCGCCATACGGTCCGAACGGCTCAAAGAACCGGTTTTGATCTGTCCGCTATTGGTAGCAACAGCGATATCGGCGATCGTAGCATCTTCAGTCTCACCCGAACGATGCGAAGTGACGGAAGTATAACCGTTACGGTGTGCCATTTCGATTGCATCCAGTGTTTCGGATAACGTACCGATCTGGTTCACCTTGATCAGAATAGAATTGGCACAGCCTTCCTCAATGCCTTTCTTCAGGAATTCTACGTTTGTCACGAACAGGTCGTCACCGACCAACTGGCATTTGCTTCCCAACGCTTCAGTCAACAGTTTCCAACCGGCCCAGTCGTTTTCGTCCATGCCGTCCTCGATAGAGTCGATCGGGTATTTAGCAACCAATTCGGACAAATAAGCGACCTGCTGCTCGGCAGTACGCTTAGCACCTTTGGCTCCCTCAAATTTCGTATAATCGTATACGCCATCATGATAGAATTCGGAAGAAGCACAGTCCATAGCGATCGTCACATCCTTACCCGGCTCGTATCCGGCAGCTTTAATAGCGGCCATGATGGAGTTCAAAGCGTCTTCCGTTCCATCCAAAGCAGGAGCGAAACCACCTTCGTCACCGACAGCCGTACTCAGGCCGCGATCGTGCAACACCTTCTTCAAAGCATGGAAGACTTCGGCCCCCATACGCAAACCTTCACGGAAACAGCAAGCTCCAACCGGACGGATCATAAATTCCTGGAAAGCGATCGGGGCATCAGAATGCGAACCGCCATTGATAATATTCATCATCGGGACAGGCAATACATATGCATTCGTCCCGCCGATATAACGGTAAAGAGGCAGGTCCAAATAGTTAGCTGCCGCCTTGGCAACAGCCAGAGAAACGCCTAACATGGCGTTGGCGCCTAAATTAGACTTTGTCTTCGTACCGTCGAGTTCAATCAGTTTATGGTCGACCTCACGCTGGTTCAGGGCGCTCATGCCCAGGATAGCGGGAGCAATTACATTATTTACATTATCGACAGCTTTCAGAACGCCTTTGCCACCATAGCGTTTTTTGTCGCCATCACGAAGCTCGATTGCTTCGTTTTCACCGGTAGAGGCACCAGAGGGAACAGCTGCACGGCCAAAAGCGCCGGAAGCCAAATGTACATCTACTTCAACAGTCGGGTTACCACGTGAATCAAGAACTTCTCGTCCTACTACTTTTACAATTTCCATACTTTTACTATTTGAGTTTTATCTTTCGTATAAATATAACAAAAGAGGACGAGGCTTTGTTGGGGAAAGGGGATCAATATTGTCTATCGCCCCATTTACAACGACATCGACAATTCGATCCGACATTCTAAAGCGTTCATAATGCGATAGAATGTTTATACATAACGAATCCCAAAAGGAAATGCCACCTCCCCTACTTTTTCCGAACAAAACTTTCCGGCTTTCAGATAAACGATTATCTTTGTTACACTATCCGGCATTGGATAGCGACCTAAAACCTGTCAAACTATGAAATCAGACATGTTTATTGATCCGAAATCGGATTACGCGTTTAAAAGGTTTTTCGGCACTGTGTCGAACAAGGAGCTTACAATCGGCTTCCTGAACAGCCTGCTTAACAAGGATATCAAAGATATCATATTCCACAACGTGGAAATGCAAGGCAACAATACTGATAGCAGGAAAGCTGTATTCGATTTGTTTTGTGAAGGATCGGATGGAGAGCTTTTCATTGTCGAAATCCAGAAAAAGAGACAAAAGTACTTCTCCGACCGTGTACTTTACTACGCTTCGTTTGTTATACAAATGCAGGCTGATATAGAAAGCGAGAAGTTCCGGTTGGCAAAGGAGGAGGAGAGAAGACGGTGGAACTATCATATCAACAAAGTGTATGTAGTCTGCTTTTTGGACTTCCGGCTCGATACGCGCTACACAGACAAATATCGTTGGGATGTCGTGCGCATGGACCGTGAACTGAAAATTCCGTTCAGCGAAACACTGAATGAGATCTACTTGGAGCTTCCAAAGTTCAACTTGAACTTTGAGGAATGCGATACGTTTTACAAAAAATTTTTATACACGATGAACAACATAGACATTATGGGACAGTTATCAAAAGAAACAATACAAAACGACAAACTCCTGCGAAAACTCAAAAGCGCTATCGAACTACAACGCATGAGCGCTAAAGAACGCTTAGCATACGAACTAAGCATTGCAGCCGAACGCGACCTGGCTGCCTGCATGGCTACAAGTTTTGAGGAGGGGGAGGAAAAAGGAATAGCTAAAGGCATCACCGAAGGAATGCGCAAAATCATCTTGAACATGAAGCAAGCAGGCATGGATCTTGCCACCATCGCCAAAACTGCGGGACTGCCGGAAAAAGAGGTAGAGGCGCTATTGAAATGAATTACAGCCTTGAAGGATCAAGAAGAACTGCAACGTAATCATATAACGAAGCCCTTGCAACCAAACGATTGCAGGGGCTTGTTTTTTGTCTGCCTCCGGTCTTCACAGAAGGAAGGGCAGAAGAACTTCTTATAATTTCATTAACTTTAGTATTAATATTCACCGCTTGTTCCCCCTCGCGGGGTAATTGGTCGCTCCCAAGTAACGGCTGCAAGGCCGGCTGTCCGGGAAATACCGCACGGTGATATTTAGAATTATTTGATTATAAAATGTCATATGTCTGTAAAGGCGGTACGTGAACCGCCCTTACGATAGACAGTATTGTTTTTTAGTATCAACCGTTATTTAACGATAGCCTTTACAGCTTCTTCACCTTCAACAGCTACAACTACGATACCCTGCGGAGCAGCGATTGTAGCGTTGTCAGAAGAAACAACCGTGTTAGCCACTACCTGGCCCAAGATGTTGCTGATGACAACTTTCTTGCCGGCAGCACCGGCAATTGTTACGTTGCCTTCGCCAGATACAACTTTAACTGTTGCAACTTCCACGTCCTCGTTAGCTGTTGCATCGCCTTCGCCCAATGTAACAACCAGAGCTTTTTCCACCTGATTTGTAAAGCCTAACTTACCGTTCAGGTTGTACAAATAATAATTCGGAGCAGAAATCGGTCTGATTACATAGCTGCTTTCAGAAGCTTTCATAATGTAGAACTTGAAGTTATCAACACCACCCAAGCATACATCTTCTTCTTCCTCTTCTGCAACCAAAACAGTCTCGCCGTTTACAGTCGTAGAGATTGTGTCAAGACCAGCCAATGTTGCCGGACGGAAAATAGCTTTCAAATCGCCATCACTTCCATCTACTTCTGTATAAGAACCTTCCAAAGCATAGTTTACATTATATACATAATCAGCCTTGTTAGCATCCCAATGAAGCATAGAATCCGTTGCGAAATACAAGAAGTCTCTTGCTTCTTCTTCACCATTACCTTTAGAGATATAGAAAGAATGGAAATCCTTGTCGATATCAGCTGTATCCAACCAGAATGTCATACCTTCGCCGATAATACCTTCCAAGATACCGTTCTTGTTCTGTTTCACAGCAACAGCACCTTCTTCGCTATTGAATGTAGCGTGACGTGCTACAGCTTCCAATGATTCAGAAAGAGCGTTAAAGTCAACCGTTACAGCTGAATAAGGAGCATTCAGTTCATCCAAAGTTGCAGAAGCAGCGTCAAAAACAGCAGTTGTTGTATTTACAGACCATTTGTTAGCATCATACTTAATCAGACCACTGTAATTTACTTCATCATTTCCAGCTGTAATATCAGTTTTGCCCAACTCAATCATAGCATACGTTCCATCTACATTTTTCTTGAAGAATACACGTTTGGCATCGTCTTTAGCAGTTGCAGCTTTATAATCACTAGTAACACCACCAAAATACTGCTTAGAATTATCGTTCTTCAAATTGTACAGCAAATAAGAAGTCGCAACGTTTACAACAGAGTCTTTCTGTTTTACATCTGTTCCGTCCAGATAAGCATATTTCATCTTATTTTTTACGCTTTCAGCCTTTTCAAACATCCACTGAACGCTATAAGCCGGATTGTTGATAGGAACAAAGTAAGGACTAGTACCTTTGTAAGCCATGTACAGCTTTTCAACCGTTACCGAACCAGTACCGTTGAATACCAATTCAGTCTGCTGGCTCAACTGTGCATCTGTCAATGCCAAGAAACCTTCGCTTTCAGTTGTCGGAGTCAGTTTGACAATCTGATATTTCCAGTTACTAATATCGGTCAAGTTCACAGAACCTGCAACAATACCTGTAACAGCAGTACCTGTGCTCAATGCAGCAGTACTGATTGCATATTCGCCAGCCTTGTCAGTCTTATACATGCTGACAGTGAAAGTCACGTTTGTTTCACGGTTTTTGAATTCGAAGTTACGTCCACTAACAGCAGAAACAACCCACTGAGCCAACGGAGCATTTACATCTACATCTTCCGGAGCTGCTACGGCTGCGCCGAATGCAGTACCATAAGTCGGGATCAAATATTTGCCATACAAAGATTTAGCGGCATCAGCAGTGTTAGCCGGCTTAGTTCCCAAGAAAGAGATGTTGTAGATAGCAGCATCGTCTGCTTTCAATACGTCAGCAGCAGCAGCCCAAGTGTTGCTTGTTGTCATAGCCAAAGACAGTTTGTCGGCGTTACCGGAACCAACAGTCGTGATATAAGTCTTGATACCACCTGTAGTCAAAGAGTAAGCACCTACAAACAAGTTTGAAGCAGCCGTGTTGTCATTACCTTCAACTTTAGCAGAAGCCAATGTAATCGTATATTCACCTTCTGCATTCTGAGGATCATCTTCTGAAACAGCAAAAACACCGTTCACGCTTGCAACTTTACCATCTTTCTTAACGTTGTTATCGGCCAACTTGTTACCTTTTACAGTTGTAAAGTCGTAACCTTCACCATCTGCAGCAACCAAGCCTGTGATACCAAAGTTCTTTTCCGGATTCAATACGATAAATGTGGCAGCTTCAACCTGTGCTTTTGTAAAGCCAGTTGCCAACAGTTTCTTACCGGCAGCGTCAGCTTTAACAAAATACATACCAGATGTTGCAGGAGTAGAAATTACACTTGTAGTCAATGCAGCATCTACAGTAGATGCATCTACAGCAATCATCTGATCTGCAAACGGATTGACATCCGGATCAGAAACTGCATTTGGGAATGCAAACTTGAAGCCTTGACCGGAAAGGTTGGCGTTCAAATCATCGACAGTGAGGTCTGTTTTAGCAACCCATGCTGTAGCTGCTGTTCCCGCAGCATTTACATCATATGTCGTAACGGCAGTTGAATTAACTTCAAATTGACCAGCCAAATTCAAAACTGAAAGTTTTGTAAAATCCAATCCTTTACCTTCTACAGTAAAGATGTTTGTAACAGTTGCAACATCTGTCACATTACCACTTAACGCATTACCATTTACTTTCGTCACATAAAACGGTTTTCCATTAGCTTTCAATGTAAACGTAGAAAAGTCACCAATTGCATTGTAAGCATAATCAGCAATTGCAAACAAAGCAGCATTTTCGATAGCAACATCACCTGTAGCATTATAAGTGGAAACAGACGTTCCATTTACTTTGTAAGTTTGATCTACTTTGATGAAACCATTTGTGTTACCTAAGTAGAACTTTGCACCATTCTGCAGATCACCTTTTGCGGCTTCCGCTGTAGGAGCAGCGTTTGCAGAACCAAACAACGCACCTACCATCAGTAAGCCCGCTGTCAAAAGAGTAGAAATTCTCTTGTTCATAATCTAAACTTTAATATTAATAATACAATAATTGAAATGTTCGTCCTATATATATGTACACGCGTTAATAATGTACACGTGTTAACTTTCGTATTTTGATAGCAAAAACGATCGTTTTTTTCGTCATTTTTTTCGCCTCTTTTTGGAGTTCGTGTTGAAAAGGTGGTTTTTTGTCCTTAAATTGCTATCTGATTGATAAGAAAGGATATAGAGATAAGATTTTTTTCAGGAAAAGGGTTGTGGTTTTAAAAAGTATATGTATTTTTGTGGTGTAAAAATGATGAAAAGAAACGATCGTTTTTTTTCGTCATTTTTACATCCACCAAATAGCTCATCCACAGAGATTTATCTACAAAAACAGCATTCTAAAAATTCATTAATACCACTTTCGTTCAAAAATCGGTGTTTTTTAGAGAAAACCCCGATGCCTACTGTGTTTCGAAAGGGTGCTTGTCCGTCATTGACCCGATGCTTACCGGTCTGTTTTTTGAAGTTTTTCGGATTTTCAGTGAAAAACCTGCCAAAGTCCGCCAAGTCTGCCGGGGCCTTTTTAAATTTCGACGACCTGCTTTCCCCGTTCCGTCTTCCGGTAATAACCATTTCCTTCTGAGATGATTAGGTCATTTTTTTGCAGTTTCCGAAGGAATTTATCGACAGTCGATTCTGAAATTTCACGGACATTCGCTTCCTTGACCACGTCAATGCGTTTGAAAGAATCAAGAAGGGAGACAAACAAGTTGCGCAAATGGTGTGGAAACCGGAAGTGCACTTCCGACGAAGCACTCTGCAACGATGTAGCCACGACATAGGCATGTTGCAGACAAACCTTGCCGAGATGGAAGGCGGTGGCGAAATCATCGTCGCTGATCGTCCAGACACGCTCCGAGCAACCACTCTCGCCCTTGCGCAACGCGGTCAGTTGCATTCCTATGCGAAAAATAGCCAGACGATAGCGCAGGACCGTCGATTCCATGTCTTCGTTACCGAAAGAACGGACATTGTAGTACTCGCGCTCGAAAAAACGATCGAGGCGTTTACGTTGGGCATCACTAAATTTGACCCAGGTCGGAGAGTTGTCGAGAAAAACTCCGATATCGAGCACACGCTGCCCCCAACTTTCAAAATATTCGGATGCTGCCGGGCTATCGTCGGCCGAAGTCAACGGACGATAGGTCCCGCTTCCCGGTATGCGGTACATCAGAAT
>ENA-OXVP01001213-OXVP01001213.1-human-gut-metagenome-genome-assembly--contig:-NODE-1213-length-9242-cov-5.829_pt1 | contig 9242 bp, 7 predicted proteins | sample MGYA00249576_ERZ652695 | MGnify/ENA primary metagenome ERZ652695 (study PRJEB26925, sample SAMN05826972) | human gut metagenome | biome: ENVO:2100002; feature: ENVO:00000062; material: ENVO:00002003 | host...
CAAGAGCCTCTCTGTTAGCTTTATATGCCTGTAATGAAGCCGCTTGCTGTATAAAGAATCCAGTTTAACCGGTAAGTACTTGCTGTAGAAATAATCATTGATGATCGCCGTTGAACCTGTTGCCAAGAAAGCTTTGTACACAATATTTATACATCGAATGATGTCGTCACTTGTATCTTTTGACGTTCTTGTTATCGAAGATTCGTTACCAGAATAATAGAAATAATTTCTCGGCTGATCGAGTATCAGAATCTTCTTTGCATGGGTCGCACACGCTATTGAAAATGCCTGATCCTCTAACATTACCATCTTTTCAGGGAACGAAACCTGATGGTCATCTACAATACCCTTTTTGACGAAAAGGCTGTGAGTATAACCTCCTACACTCTCATTGACAAAATATTCTTCTCTTGTGACTATCTTATAATTAACATTCTTGCTTTCATCAGAATTGACGGCTTGTGGATTATATCTTTGCGGTGTACGACGACTGAACAATCTCACATAGTCGATATGCTCATTTCCGATTGCTTTGAAAATGGATTCATACATAGAAGGTCCGATGTAGTCATCTGCGTCTATGAATGAAATCCATTCTTCATCTTCTATTTTGTTCAAAGCAAAGTTTCTTGCACTTGCCGCTCCTGCATTGGGTGTATGAAAGACTCTGATTCTCGCATCCTTCTTTGCATAGTCATCAAGAATGGATGCTGTATTATCTTTCGATCCATCATTGATGCAATATGCTTTCCAGTATGGATAAGTTTGCGCGAGAATGGAATCCAGGCAATCCGTAATATATTCTTCAGCATTATAGACGGGGAGAACTATCGCCCCCTCATTTCATGCAAATTTCTTATAATCATATATTTGCACTTATCATCAAATGTGGTATATCTTCTCAATCTTATGCAGCATATTGCAACAGTCGAGAATGACCTTGCCTTTCAGGCGCTCTTCGTTGTCGAGAATGTGCTGGTGCTTAATCAATACAATTATCATATCCATATCGTTCAGGAACTCATCGAAGTTGTTGTATTGGTTCTCGGCAATCTTGTGCTCCTCGAGGAACGGATCGTAGCAGCAAAGAGGCCGCGCAAGGTGACGCTCTTGAGCCTCGAGCATCTGGAGAGCTGGTGACTCGCGATAATCGTCGACATTTTCCTTGTAGGTAAGGCCATAGAGACCTACCTTGCGGTTGTCGGTGATGTTGTTCTCCTCCATGATTTCATAGATGCGGTTGAGAACGAAAGCAGGCTGCGAATCGTTGGTCTTCATTGACTCATCGATTACCTTTGCGAGCTGAGGATAGTCGCCTACGAGGAACCAAGGATCAACAGAGATGCAGTGACCACCTACACCTGGACCTGGCTGGAGGATATTGACACGTGGGTGCATATTGCAGATACGGATAATCTCGTATACGTCCATGGCGTCGTGACGGCAGATGCGTGCAAGCTCGTTGGCGAAGGCGATATTGACAGCACGGAAGGTATTTTCAACGACTTTAGTCATCTCAGCTGTACGAATATCGGTAACTACGATATCGCCTTGGCAGAAACTGGCATAGTAAGACTTCACTTTCTTGCCAATCTCACGAGAGTCAGCACCTACGGTACGATTGTTATGGATCAACTCGTAAACCATATTGCCAGGGATGATGCGTTCAGGTGCATGCACAAGGTTGATGTCTTCGCCAATCACGAAGCCATTCTCCTCGATGATAGGACGCACGAATTTGTCGATAGTACCAGGGCTAACGGTTGATTCTATAACTACGGTTGCACCTTTAAGACAAACTTTCATCACTTCCTTAACAGCTGTTACTACATAGCAAGCGTCAACTTTCTTTGAGAACTTGTCGTATGGAGTTGGAACAGAGACAATGTACATACTGTCTTCTGGTACTCGGTGGTGAACTTGATACCTGCTTTGAGGGCATTTTGAAAGAGTTCGTCGAGGCCGTCCTCCTTGAAGGTCGTGTGACCTGCGTTAAGGGTGTCAACAAGCTGCTTATTATAGTCAGTCCCGATAACTTCCACTCCGTGAGAAGCCATCATAAGGGCAGTCGGAAGCCCAATGTACCCCAATCCAATTACATTAATCATATTATTAAGTATTATTTTAATTATCTTGTTGATTATTTCACGCCATAACGATCTGTCTCTTTGTCGGCAAGAACGTCTGCAATTCGGCGGCATGCCTGACCATCACCATAAGGATTTACAGCCTTGCTCATCTTCTCATATGCGGCTGCATCGTCGAGGAGTATACTGACCTCATTCATGATTTTATCATAATCGGTACCTACAAGATGTACAGTACCAGACGCAAGAGCTTCAGGGCGCTCGGTGGTATCGCGCATCACAAGAACTGGCTTGCCAAGACCTGGCGCCTCCTCCTGAATTCCACCAGAGTCGGTAAGGACAATAGTAGCCATGCTCATGAGGTGAACGAACTCGAGATACTGAAGAGGTTCGATAAAGAAGAAGTTTGGACGGGTGAGGTCTTCACCAAACACCTCGTGAATTGGTTTGCGCACATTTGGATTGAGGTGCATTGGGTAAACGAAATCAACCTCAGAATACTTTTCTGAAAGGTCCTTCATGGCGGTCACCATACGAATGAAGCCGTCGCCGAAGTTTTCACGACGATGGCCTGTGATAAGGACAAGTTTCTTTCCGTTTGAAAGTCTTGCAACATCGTAACCAGCTTGTGCAAGTACGTTATCCTGCTCTTTAGCAAGAGTCTCATCGGTCTTGAGCTTGTCAACTACCATATGGAGGGCATCAACAACCGTGTTGCCCGTTACGTAGATATTGCCATGAGCCTTTTCGTCAAGGAGATTCTTCTCGGAGAGTGGTGTCGGTGAGAAATTGTAGGTAGCGATACGACCGGTAATCTGACGGTTCATTTCCTCTGGCCAAGGACTGTATATGTTGTGAGTGCGGAGACCTGCCTCTACGTGACCTACGGGAATCTGGGCATAGAATGCAGCAAGAGCACCTGCGGTTGAAGTAGTGGTATCACCATGTACGAGCACTATATCAGGACGACACTCCTTGAACACATCACGAAGCCCTGTGAGCACGTGTGCTGTCACATCGGTAAGATCCTGGCCCTGTTTCATGATGTTGAGGTCGATGTTTGGAGTAACCTCAAAGATTTTGAGCACCTGATCAAGCATTTCACGATGCTGGCCGGTTACGCATACGATAGTCTCAAACTCCTCTGAACGCTTCTGAAACTCCTTCACCAACGGACACATCTTGATTGCCTCTGGTCTCGTTCCGAAGACTAACATTATTTTTTTCATATATTATCCCTTTCTATTTCTCACGTGCACGATTATATGCCTGCCAATGTAGTTATAACACATCCTTACGCCATACCATCTTATTTACTACACCAACGTAGCTCTGAATGATCTTGACAACCTTGCTGGATACATCATCGACATAGTCAGGTACCGGAATACCATGGTTGCCATTTGCAGTCATTTGGACAGCAAGGTCAATAGACTGAAGAAGTCCCTTGGTATCGATACCGCTCAAAATAAAGCACGCTTTATCGAGAGCTTCCGGGCGCTCTGTTGATGTACGAATACAGACAGCAGAAATTGGCTTACCAATCGAAGCATAGAAAGAACTTTCCTCGGGAAGTGTACCCGAATCGGACACCACGCAGAAAGCATTCATTTGCAAGCAATTATAATCATTAAACCCAAGAGGCTGCTGAATCTGCACGCGTGGATCGAGTTGGAATCCAGATGCAGCCAGACGATTGCGCGACCGTGGATGGCAACTGTAGAGAATTGGCATATCATACTTTTCTGCCATCTTATTAATAGCGGTGAAAAGAGAGGTGAAATTCTTCTCTGTATCAATATTCTCCTCACGATGAGCAGAGAGGAGAATGTATTTGCCTTTCTCCAATCCAAGACGCTGGTGTATATCTGATGCCTCAATTTCTACAAGATTCCCGCGAAGCACTTCTGCCATAGGAGAACCGGTCACGTATGTACGCTCACGAGGAAGTCCACATTCCGCAAGATAACGACGTGCATGCTCTGAATAAGCCATATTAACGTCAGAAATGATATCAACGATACGGCGGTTTGTTTCCTCTGGAAGACATTCGTCCTTACAACGGTTACCTGCCTCCATATGGAAAATAGGAATATGAAGACGTTTAGCCCCAATCACGCTCAAACAAGAGTTAGTATCACCAAGAACAAGGACACCTTCAGGTTTTGTCTGAACAAAAAGTTTGTATGAGCAGTTGATGATATTACCGCAGGTAGCACCAAGATCATCTCCTACTGCATCCATATAAACCTCAGGATCCTTCAATTTGAGATCCTTGAAGAACACTCCATTCAGGTTGTAATCATAGTTTTGGCCTGTGTGAGCGAGGATAACATCAAAATACTTGCGACACTTGTTGATGACAGCAGCAAGACGGATAATTTCAGGGCGAGTGCCGACAATAATGATCAGTTTCAACTTACCGTTTTTCTGCCACTTAACGTCGCTATAATCAAATTTGGGAGTTTTAACAGCCATAGTTTATTCCTTTTCGACTGGATCAAAATAGGTATCTGCTCGATTGGGGTTGAATACCTCATTGCAATACATTACTGTCACCAAGTCTTCGGTTTCACTTAAGTTAATGATGTTGTGAGTATAGCCTGGAAGCATGTGGACGGCCTGAATCTTCTCGCCGCTTACTTCATAATTCCAGATCTCGTTGGTACCCTCCTCACGAAGTTGAATAAGACCATGTCCGGCCACTACGATAAAAGTTTCCCACTTGCTGTTGTGCCAATGTTCTCCCTTTGTAATACCAGGCTTGCTGATGTTGATGGAAACCTGACCATTATTGAGCGTATGAATAAGTTCAGTAAATGAACCACGCTGATCAACGTTCATTTTGAGGTCGTGGATAACTTTGTGCCGAGGCAGGTAGCTGAGGTAGGTAGTCATAAGCTTGTATTCGAGGCTGCCTTGAGGCACAGCCATTGCGGTCTGCACCTTACTCTTTGGTGGATTTACAGAAACAGCGCATTTATTGATGATGTCCACAATCTCTCCGAGAGTGGTTCTGTGGGTAACGGGACAAAAGCAATATTTTCCTCCAGCAGTTGGAACAACGTTGAGACCTTCGAACTCACAACGATGTTCCTTGCCGATGAGGGCTCCAAGCATTTCATCTACCAGATCATCAATGTAAAGGACTTCCATCTCTACACTGCGGTCGTTAACCTGAATTGGGAGATCATTGGCAATATTGTTACAGAAGGTAGCAATGGCACTATTATAATTAGGACGACACCACTTACCGAAAAGGTTTGGGAAGCGGTAGATGAGCATTTTGGCCCCTATTTCCCGTCCGTACTGGAGAAAGAGGTCTTCACCAGCTTTCTTGCTACAACCATATTCAGAATTGCCAAAACGACCAGTGAGGGAAGCTTGGGCAGAGCTAGAGAGCATCACGGGACAGCTGTTTTTATGTGCCTTCAGTGTGTCAAGCAGGACGCCGGCAAAACCGAAATTGCCTTGCATGAACTCTTCCTGATTCTGTGGACGGTTGATACCGGCAAGGTTGAAAACAAAATCAGCTTCAGCACAAAAGCGGTCAAGTTCTTCCTGGGTATTACCAAGGTCATACTCGAAGACTTCATCTACCTGTACACCTTCGTACCAGCGAGCCTTGCCTTCCCTGATGTTATTGAGTTGAGAGCAAAGATTTTTACCGACAAAACCTTTTGCCCCTGTAACCAAAACCTTCATTTATTCTATTTAGCAAGATTAAAAATACCGTTCAATTCGTTCTGAACATACTCAAGAGCGGCAATCTTAACTTTAGTTTCCGTAAGGTTCAGGCGACGAGTGTTATCAGAGTTGAACTCTTTAAGTTCACAACGTTTATTATCGCCCTCTGTAAAGAACTTGTCATAATTAAGAGAGCGATTGTCGGCTGGCACACGATAGAAATCTCCCATATCCTCTGCCTTGGCACACTCTTCGTTAGTCAGGAGAGTCTCGTACAGTTTCTCACCATGACGAATACCGATAACCTTGATATTTTCCTTCTTACCACCGAAAAGTTCGCATACAGCCTCTGCTTGAGTCTGAATAGTACAAGCAGGCGCCTTCTGAACAAGTATATCTCCGTTCTGGCCATGTTCGAAGGCGAAGAGGACGAGATCAACGGCTTCTTCGAGCGACATGATGAAGCGGGTCATTTTAGGTTCGGTCAGTGTAATCGGGTTGCCGTTGCGGATCTGTTCGATCCAAAGTGGAATAACAGAACCACGTGAGCACATTACGTTGCCATAGCGAGTACAGCAGATCTTGGTGTCGCCGGAATAACGGCTCTTTGCTACTGCGATTTTCTCCTCAATGGCTTTGGTGATACCCATCGCATTAATTGGATACGCTGCTTTATCCGTTGAAAGACAGATTACTGCACCAACCTTTGCCTCAATAGCAGCAGTAAGGACATTGTCTGTGCCAATTACATTAGTCTTTACGGCTTCCATTGGGAAAAACTCACAGGAAGGAACTTGCTTTAAGGCTGCTGCATGAAAAATATAGTCAACACCAGGCATAGCATTTCGACATGACTGAAGACTTCGTACATCACCGATAAAGAACTTGATTTTGTGCGCAACATCAGGATACTTTATCTGATATTCATGACGCATATCATCCTGTTTCTTCTCATCACGAGAGAAAATACGGATTTCTGCAATATCAGTCTTCAAGAAACGATTCAATACTGCATTACCGAATGAACCTGTCCCTCCGGTAATCATAAGGGTCTTACCTGTAAAGATGCTCATATTAACTTTTTATTGTTATTAATTAACCATCGTGCAGTTAGCATGAATCCATAAAACGTTATTCTCACCGGCTGAAATCCTTGACTCAGGATGTCAGCTATTTCGAAGGCTGACCGATAGTTTGAAAGTTCAGATTAACGTGGGCTTACAACTCCATCACAGAATATTGTGTCTATACAAATATGCTTCACAAGTGCTTGACAGAACCTTGGAATAGACGTTTGCTCGTACATAGCATGTGTTAGAAATGATAGGGATCAGCCATAATTCGCACTTCCCTGTTTACAAGGAAGCGATTCACGATGTTGCATTATTTATCAAAATGTCAAAGAACTTTACAATCATCGTATCTTACCGGGAGACCAAGGGTATTTGAGTGCCGACGCATAGTTAAATCTATTCAAGAGTAGCCATATTATTGGGGAAAATACCTACGCAACGCAATCAATACGATTATTGCCAGCAGCATCCAAATATCGCCATTGCCGAAAATGTATCGGAACCATTCTCGCAACTCTGCGACTACTTCATGATCCGATGAGACTATACGAAATTTTTAAGGAATTCAGAATTAGATCGCTCTATAAAATTATGCCAATCAATTCCACACAGTTGACCGTTAAACACAACAATATAAATACCAATTACTTAAGCACATGCACTTCTCAAATACACTATGGATTATTATTATCAAATCATGCAATTAATCGCGACGAAATATATCACGTGTATAAACTTTCTCCTCCACATCACTCAAGTAATCATCAAAACGATTTGCAATAATTACATTAGACAGAGCCTTGAATTTAGCAAGGTTGTTCACTACCAGTGACCCGAAAAAGTTTTCACCATCAGCAAGTGTTGGCTCATAGATTACCACATTAGCACCTTTTGCTTTGATACGCTTCATAATGCCTTGAATGGCACTTTTACGAAAGTTATCGGAGTGTAATTTCATCGTCAAACGATATACTCCAATAGTAACAGGCTCTTTTTTGCCATCATACTGATTATTTGTGCTATAATCGTACCAACCGGCTTTGCGAAGTACTGCATCTGCGATATAACCCTTACGGGTACGATTACTCTCTACAATAGCAGTTATCATGTTCTGTGGCACGTCTGCATAATTGGCGAGCAACTGCTTTGTGTCCTTTGGCAGACAGTAACCACCATAGCCGAACGATGGATTGTTATAGTGAGTACCGATCCGAGGATCGAGACCGATGCCCTGGATGATGGCAGCTGAATCAAGTCCCTTCACTTCTGCATAGGTATCGAGCTCGTTGAAATAGCTGACACGCAGAGCAAGATAGGTGTTGGCAAAGAGTTTTACAGCTTCGGCCTCCTTCAATCCCATGAAAAGAGTGTCGATATTCTCTTTGATGGCACTTTCCTGAAGAAGCTTTGCGAATATCTCGGCAGACTCTTCCATGTGATTGCCTTGAATCTTGCGGATTGCCTCATTCTCTTCCTCCCATTCCTCTGACATCATCTTTGGATAACCAACGATGATACGTGAAGGCCAGAGATTGTCTTCGAGTGCCTTACTCTCTCGAAGGAATTCAGGAGAGAACAGCAAACGGAACTCACGACGTTTGCCATCTGCAAGAGGTTCCATCTGTGCAAACTTTTGAGCATATTTCATATAGAGTGAACGGCAATAGCCAACAGGAATCGTTGACTTGATTACCATTGTCGCCTTTGGATTAACAGAAAGAACGAGGTCAATCACATCCTCAATATGGTGTGTATCGAAGAAGTTCTTTACAGGGTCATAGTTGGTAGGTGCAGCAATAACTACAAAATCTGCATCTTTATAAGCGGATGCTCCATCAAGGGTTGCAGTAAGGTTGAGTTCCTTTTCTGCGAAGTATTTTTCAATATACTCGTCCTGTATCGGCGAGATACGATTGTTAATCTTCTCCACCTTTTCAGGGATAATATCAACAGCAGTCACTTTGTGGTGTTGTGCCAAAAGAGTTGCAATACTCAAACCGACATAACCGGTACCGGCTACAGCAATTTGGAGGTCTTCAAAATTTCTCATATTCTCGCGGATTAATTTGGTTCTGATGGCCGTATTGAACGACACCACGAAAAGCTCTTTACAAGCGATTTAATCAGATTACCTGTACAGTAGAAATAACAATAGAGGTATATGGTTAAATTTTCTTAAATATTTGGAATTGAAAATGGTGCTATTGCAGAAAAGGGCATCGGGGAGCGTAATTCATACAAACAGTGGATAATAAACATAATGCCTCAATACTGTTGCGTAGAAAATATGGTCAATACCAGGAAGAATATCTTTGATGCCTGATTAAGATAGTAGCAGCACGCCGTTAGAAGTGTGCAACTAATCAAGAAACTAAATAATCAAAAGAATAACAAT